>Ga0163154_10003115_pt1 | contig 23463 bp, 15 predicted proteins | sample OliLakLV19MP9P1_FD_148649 | JGI IMG/M metagenome (GOLD analysis project Ga0163154, IMG submission 148649) | Freshwater microbial mat bacterial communities from Lake Vanda, McMurdo Dry Valleys, Antarctica - Oligotrophic Lake LV.19.MP9.P1 | ecosystem: Environmental > Aquatic > Freshwater > Lake >... | reverse complement strand
GTGTCCACCGCGTGCGGCACGTCCGTGAAGAGTTTGGTCATCTCTTTTTGCGTCTTGAAATAGTAGTCGGAACTCGAAAATCGGAAACGTTTTTCATCTGCCAAGAGCGAACTGGTATTCACACACAACAAAATATCATGCGGCTGCGAGTCTTCTTCATTCACATAATGCGAATCATTCGTAGCGATGACTTTTACATTATATTTCTTTGCAAATTTTAATAACTGTTGTGTGATATCTTCTTGGCTAACACCCATATTATCAATGTTTTCCAAACCGCGATGCCGTTGCACTTCGATGTAATAATCTTCCCCAAACAGGTCGAGCCACCAACGCAATTTCTCTTCCGCCACGTCCAATTTCCCTTGCATAATCGCCTGTGGAATCTCCGCGCCGATGCAGCAACTCGTCGCAATTAACCCTTCGTGGTACTGCACCAAAATCTCCTTGTCAATGCGCGGATACTTACCGTATAACCCCTCCATAAAACCCAGCGAACAGAGCTTCGAGAGGTTTTCATAGCCCTGCTTGTTTTTGGCTAATAACAACTGGTGATAACGCACGTCCTCCTCGCCCCGCGAGCGCAAAAACGCTTTTTTGTGACGGTCTTCTACGAGGTAAAATTCACACCCCACGATGGGTTTGATATTGCGTTTATTGGCTTCCGCCACAAATTTGAAGGCGCCAAACATATTGCCGTGGTCGGTGAGGGCAACGCCTTTTTGACCATCGGCGACGGCTTTATCCATCATGGTGGCAATGTCCGACGCGCCGTCGAGCAATGAATATTGGGTATGGCAGTGTAAGTGTACGAATTCCATTTGTTTGGAGGATGGGAGGATAGGAAGATGGGAGGATTTTCCCTCATCCCTCATCCCTCTACTTTCTACATAAAGTTAGGAAAAGTGGTTGAATTAGAAACGAAAAGTTTTAAACAAAAGGGTGTGGAGAAGTTTATTTGCTAATCGGAAAAACTGTAAAAAGATTATATATTAATAAGCCAATTACAAAAATTAAAGGCATTGCATAAAAAGGCAACAGGGTTTTTGAAGCCATTACATTCCAAACATTATTTTTGGAAAGGAGCAGGTTTTGTGTTTGACCATCAAAAGTTCTTTGAAAAGTATTTAAATCATATAAATAAGCATCCGTTTTAGCGCGATGTGTGATAATCCATTTATATAATTCTCGATACAATTTTTCAGTACTCAGAAAAAACGCATCCAGATACCAGAAGCACAGCACCGGCACGAGTAAAAAAAGATTGAGCCAAATAGCCAATTGTTTATCCGCGCCATTCGCCGTTGCGAAAATCCCGTCTTTTTCAAAAGCGATAATAGCTGATAAAATGCCGATGAGCCAAGCCTTCACTTGAAAAGAGTTTTGTGCCATACGCTTGACGATGTCTTGCACGAGGTCTATTTCTTTGTGAAAAGCATTTTGGTCTGGCATAAGGTTAATGATTTCTTTTTCTGACCAAGGAGAGGTCGTCATTACTAAAAAACCGAACATTGTCCAAAATATCCAATATGTTGACTGTGATTTGATTATATTCGGTGGAATAGTCATTAACCGAACTGAGGCCTAATCTGGACTGACGTTCCACATAATTTAACCGACTCATTAGCCTACTAAGTTCATCTGATTTTGGGTATTTATCGGACATTAACTCAATGGCTTCTTTCAATCTGCCATCCGCAATTAGCCTTTTGACCCCTTGAACAGTAGAATCAAATTCATACCGCCAAATATCTACATCGGATGTTAAATAAGCTATAAACGCTTCATACGCAATAGCTAAAGAATTAATATCTCTGGTACTTTCATCAATGACCGCTATTTCTTCTCCGTAAGCATATTTAGAAACGCGGCGAATTTGCACTAAATCAAAATAAGGAGTTAAAGTAATATTATCTGGCAAATCATATATTTCTTTTAGTACCTTCGTAAATTTTTCGGTATAAATAGTTTGCCACTTCTTTCTCAAATCCACTTCACTCAATTCAATGCGCGAGGGAAGCGGGTAAATGGCAAGTGGACGCAAGTCGTCTGAGTGACGTCGGTAGTTCGTTGCTCGTTCTGCTAAATCCAACACCCCTTCTAAACTTTGATTATTGGGCGTAAAAACCAAAACCAGTTTTTCGGGCATCAGCATAGTGCAGATGCCGCCAATATCGGTATGCCCAGTGCGCGAATCTATGAGGATGTAAGCGTAATGCTGCGTGAGATAATCGGCAAATACCTTGAAAAAGCCCGGAATTTTTTGAAAGAACTGTTGCCAGTTGAATTCCGATACGCGCTCGCTATATTGCATATCAAACAAACCAGCAGAAAATAAAAATAAATTATCTAATGAACCCGGTATCTTTTTTAAATTTTGAATGTACTGCTTTTCTAAGTGTGCAAACAAACGCTCCAGCCTTTTGTCGTCTTCCTCACCCAACGCCATTTTTGGCATTTCTTCATTCGCTTGTATAAAAAAATCTATTAACCCTTTTTTAGAACTAAATGATTTGGGCAAATAATTTTCAAAATAGCGGTGCAAGCCGGGCGCTTCCAAGTCCCAATCTATCATCAATATATTTCCTGTCGTCTCTTTAGAAAGTAAACAAGCGACGTTTGCCACCGCCATCGAACGTCCTGTACCGCCTTTGTACGAATAAAAAGTAATAATTTTTCCTTTATTTTCTTTCAGTTTCCCCGTATTCATGATGGTAAAAGCTTAGGTACGTAAGGCTTTTGATTCAGTTGTATAAAATCTGAAATAAGCTGTTTTCCGGCTGCTGTCTCCGTGTCCGGCAGCGCAAATTGTTCACAAGCCGTACAGATGTCGTTTTCAAAATCTTTCATTTCCTGATAAGACTCGTGAATGTAGGCAGCAATTTCTTTTATTTTATTTACATAATTTTCATTGGCAATAATGTCAGCTTCCATTAACGTAAATTTTGAAAAATCATAGTACAAGCGTTTTGTCAAAATGTTGGGTAGATACTCCGGGCTTCGCAAAACAATCGGAATAATCAGACTATACTCCGGTTTTTTGATTTTCATTACCTCCATTCTGGCGGCTTCACATTGCAGCATTCCGTACAACTCCAGTGCACAAAACCATTTTTTTTTGCTTAAATAATTGCTGGTGAAAATGACAATCATGCACACACTCCGGCAAATCGCTCCGTTGATTTTGGCATGAAGAATATGTCCGCCTTGCAATTCTTCTTTGTCAAAAAAAATCGGCGTATCCTCTTCAAAGTACGTGTCCAACTCCGATTTCAACGCCTCAAATATTTGTTGAGCAAACTCGTTGAGTAATTTATCTTTATTTCTGTAACTGATAAAACAAGCGTGTTGAAAAACATTACTCATTTACAAGGATTGAAATTAGAGGGTCACCGTTTTAAGCTTTAAAGGTACTAAGAAAATGGAGGAATGCAATCGAAATTTTAGATAACACCTGCTCTTTAGTTTAATTTTTTGTAACCTTCCCACTTTGCCGTGTTAAAAATGACGACTTGGCTTTTTTCGGCATTTCGTACAATAATTTTTGTTATAAATCTTTTTCCTAATAGTTTTGAGAACACGTTTAGTACCAAAAACCGATTATTCGTATGAAAATTTACTTACTCCTCCTCGCCCTCGCGGCGAGCTTGTCCATGTTTGCGCAAGCTCCAACCCCAACCAACATTCCATTTGCTACTGTCGAACGCATCGTTTTGCCTACATTGGATAATAAAACCTTACAACAAGCGGAACTCGACCGGCGGCTTCGAGAACCCGATGTAGCGCCTCAGTTTGCGAAAGCGATTGCATTGCCCATTACGCCGTTTACAAATGGTACTTGGGAAACCTTACCGAATGGAAATTTGCTGTGGCGCTTGCGGATTTATTCTAAAGATGCGCATTCTCTGAATTTGGGCTTCAGCCAATATCAAATGCCAGAAGGCGCTTCTCTCCTACTCTACTCGCCTGACCAACAGCAGATTCTGGGACCATTCACCCCATCGGATAATGAAGATCACGAGCAACTTTGGACGCCGATGTTGAAAGGCGATGAAGTGATTTTGGAAGTACAAATACCAGCTTCGCGCAAAGCGGAATTGAAATTGCAGCTCAAAACGGTGAACCATGATTTTATGAATTTTCTGGAAATCCAAGCCGGTGCTTGCCACCTCGATGTGGTGTGTGGTGCTGCCAATGGCTGGGGAATTTTGGATCAATATCGGGATGCGATTCAATCCGTGGCGGCTTATGGCTTGGATGGCACGGCTTTTTGCACGGGTTTTTTAGTGAATAATACGCAGAATGACTGCACGCCCTATTTCATCACTGCCAATCACTGTGGTATCAATGCGAACAACGCGCCTTCGATGGTCGTATTTTGGAAATATCAGAACAGCACTTGTCGGGATTTGCGTCCTCCAGTGGGCGGCAATCTCGGCGATGGTAATCAGAATACGTACAACACGGGCGCAATCTTTCGAGCGGCTTATCCGATTACCGATTTTTTATTAGTAGAATTGGATGACCCCGTAGCAGATACGGCGAGTGCTTTTTTTGCCGGTTGGAATGTTTCTAATACGTTGCCGACCGATACGGTTGCACTCATTCACCATCCGGGTGGCGAAGAAAAACGAGTCAGTTTTGAATTCAATGGCGTTTATACGGGCGCTTGGGGCAATAATGATAGTCCAGTAACCGATGGAAATTATCTGATTGTAGCGGATTATGACATTGGCTCTTCCGAAGGCGGCTCTTCTGGTGCTCCATTATTTAATAAAAATCAACAGGCAATTGGGCATTTGCGCGGCGGTGCTGCCAGTTGTGGCAATGATGATTATGATTCGTTTGGCTGGCTGGCAAAGTCTTGGGAAGGCGGCGGCACCAAACAAACGCGTCTACGCGATTGGCTCGACCCATCTAATTCGGGCATTACCGCTATCAATGGAAAAGAGCAAACTGCTTGTAGTTTTGTGTTGAATATAAATACTCCGATTCAAGAGGTATGTGCGCCCAATGCTGCCACTTATACCATTCAAGTCAGCAATACTTTCGTAGGAGCGGTGCAGTTGACCGTAGCGGGATTGCCTGCAGGTGCGAGTGCCGTTTTTAGTCAAAATCCAGTGAATCCGGGTAGTTCCGTCACTTTGACGATTAACAATACTGCTGCCATAACTGCCGGAAAATATACCTTGACGTTGACCGCAGCCGATGCGACCCAGTCCACGCAAAACGTGCTTTCGTTAGTCGTTTCAAGCGGCACTGTGCCTACCGTGACGCTGCAAACACCTGCCAATGGAGCAGAGCGCGTTTCGTTATCGCCTGAATTTTTGTGGACGGCTTCTACCACCGCGACTTATCAATTTCAGATTGCAAAAGACGCTGCATTTACAATGATTGTGACTGATATTGACAGTTTGAATAGTGTCGAATTGCCCAACATTCGCTTGGAGGCGACTACGACCTACTTTTGGCGTGTGCGTGCCAGCACGATTTGTGGACAAGGGAATTGGTCAACGCCCGCTCAATTTACCACGGCGGACATCGTGTGTACAACGGTAGCTTCCGATAGCATTCCACAAGAAATTTCCGATTTAATTACGTCAACCGTTACCGATTCCGTAAGAATAAATTTGCCTGGCACGATTGCCGAAGTACGCGTGAACGGATTGGACATCACGCACGAGTGGATTGGCGACCTGCAAGTATCGTTGACTTCGCCGGAAGGCACTTCCATCCGATTATTTGACCGACCGGGTGTACCCAATGACCAATTTGGTTGTGACGGACGAGATGTAAAAGCGAGCTTTAGCGATACAGCGCCCAAAACCGCTCAACAATTAGAGACGACTTGCAATTCAGAACCCGCCATTGACGGTGCTTACCGACCGCTTGACCCCTTTGCACTGTTGGCGGGAGAGCCCGCGCAGGGGCAATGGAAATTGATTGTACAAGATTTTGAACCGGAAGATGGTGGTGCGTTGAATGCTTGGAGCCTGGAAGTGTGCGCGTCTCGTCCGAAAGATATTTTTATTACCACCGATAGTTCCAACTTTTATTTGTGCGCTGGTCAGCCGCTTACGTTTCGGGTAGCTATTGGCAAAGAGTTTGATAAAAATACGGGTGGCGTTCGATTTATTACGCAAGGTAGTCCACAAGGTTCAACGGTGAATTTTAGTAAAAATCCAGCGGCGGCGGGTGATACGATTCAAGTAACCGTTAGCAATTTTAATACGACTCAAGATTCTACATATACGCTTATTTTAGTTGCAACAGACGGCAGAGACACGGCTCGCACGGAGTTGAAAATACAAGTGAGCAGTTCCACCATTCAATATGATTTAACCTATCCGGGCGATAATTCTCAAAATATTCCACTCAGCACTGCTTTAGAATGGGAAGCGGTTTCAAATGTAAGTTACTACATCGTTACACTTATAAAAAGTCCAAATGTGTTGGTCATTTCGGACACTGTTAGAACGAATTCTTATCCAATTAATAACTTGAGCCTCGGCACTAATTATCAATGGAGTGTAAAAGCGGTCAACCCTTGCGGCACGGGCGTTTCTGGTACGTTTCAATTCAAAACCATCCCAGATTTGAGCTTTGGCGCGACCCCTGCGCTGGTAAATGCTTGTCCGCCTTACTTGCCGAGTTATACACTTTTTATCGGTCCGGGTTTTAATCGTCCGGCTGCAGTGAGTTACACGGTTTCGCCACAAGCGACTTTGCCCATCACTTTTAGCGGCAACGCCAACGATGTGCCAGTCGGAACGACGATTAAAGCCAATTTTGGCAGCTTATCGAATACCCCGCCGGGCGAGTACACACTGACGTTCAAAGTGAGCGACGGCACGTATACGATGGTGGATGAAGTGAAATTTGTGCTGCGCGGTGTGCCGGCTGTACCCGTTCCGGCATTGCCTTTGGACGGAGCGGCTTTTCCAGAACAAGCGCCGACTTTGAGTTGGAAACGCGCCAAGGATGCGGTGCGCTATCGAATAGAAATCGCTACGAATGATAATTTTGCAAATATCGTGCGCACTGCCACCGTGACCGATACTTTTTATAAAGTAGAACCACGTTTGGGCGGTGGCGTTTTTTACTGGCGTTTGACTTCGCTTAATGATTGTGGATTTTCGACTTCCCGTGCATCCGACTTTATGATTCAAGCGGCGGGTGTACACGAGTGGCAAGGACAAGAGGTGATTATCGCGCCGAATCCGACGAGTGGTTTGTTGAATATTCGCTTTGCGCAAGCCTTGAAGGATGATTTGGACATAGAAGTCTTTAGTCTGAATGGACAATTATTACAGCGCAATCGTTTTGGTAATACGAACACGGCTTTGTCTATTGATTTGTCAACGTATCCGTCGGGCGTGTATCTCGTTCGATTGATAAATGGTGAGGCGGCATTGACGGAACGAATTTTATTGCACAAATAACTTTAAGACGTGTCAGGTTTTAAAAACCTGACACGTCTTAGCATTAAAACTTTAAACCTGAAACTTTGAACTCAAAACCAACTTTACGCTCGTGGGTACCCGTGCCCGCAGGAAGCGACTTTCCGATACAAAACCTACCGTTTGGCATTTTTCAAACGCGGGAATTGCCGCCGAGAATGGGCGTAGCGATTGGCGAACACGTTGCCGATTTAGCGATATTGACGGAGCACCAATTTTTTGATGATTTAGAAATTGACACGAGCGTTTTTCAGCAGCGATATTTGAATGATTTTATTGCGCTTGGCAGAGAAAAAACGAGCGCTGTGCGGCATCGCTTGTCGCAAATTTTAGACAATGACTTGGAAGAATGGGATGCGAGTCAATTAGCTCCGTATTTCCTTCATAATCAGTCGGATGTGCAAATGCTGCTGCCGATAAAAGTGGGCGATTATACCGATTTTTATTCCAGCCTCGAACACGCAAGTAATGTCGGCTCCATGTTTCGGGATCCATCTAATCCGTTGCTTCCCAATTGGCGGCACTTGCCGGTGGCATATCATGGTCGCGCTTCTTCGATTGTGGTTTCGGGTACACCGATTCACCGTCCGAATGGACAAACCTTGCCAGCCGGAGCAGCAAACCCGATTTTTGGATCTTCGCAGGAATTGGATTTTGAGTTGGAAGTGGCGTTCATTATCGGAAAACCGACGGCGCTTGGGCAAACGATTGCTACAAATGAAGCAGAAGATTATATTTTTGGATTGGTGTTGTTCAATGATTGGTCGGCGCGCGATGTGCAACGCTGGGAGTATCAGCCATTGGGACCGTTTTTGAGTAAGAATTTTGGGTCTACGATGTCGCCATGGGTTGTGCCGTTGGAGGCGTTGGAGCCATTTCGTACCGATTCGCCAAAGCAGGAGCCGGACGTGTTGCCATATTTACAATATTCAAATAAAAAAAGTTTTGATATAAGTTTGGAAGTTGCGATTCGCACTGAAAATAATGTCGAACAAACGATTTGTCGTTCTAATTTCAAATATTTATACTGGAATATGAGTCAGCAACTCGCGCATCACACGGTGAATGGTTGTAATGTGAATATTGGTGATTTATTGGCATCGGGTACAATTAGTGGTTCAGAACCAGATAGTTATGGCTCTATGATTGAATTAACGTGGCGTGGCACGCAACCAATTCAACTCTCTGATAGTTCGGAGCGGAAATTTATAAATGATGGCGACACGGTCGTGCTGCGCGGCTGGTGCGAGCGCGGTGGCATACGGGTGGGATTTGGAGAAGCGACGGGGAAAGTGCTGGCTGCACAGCAATTTTAACACATATTTTTTAAGTATCAAGCCAACAATAACTTTAACCACAAAGGGCACAAGGATTTTCACCATGTTCACAAGGAACACTTTGTGCGCCTTGTGGTTAAATGAGGGAACGCACAGCCGAGCTATTCCATTCCTGTTAGATAAGATCTTCAATTTTAAACAAGTTCTATATGTGTTTCCTCAGTATTCTAATTCTAATTGTTAAAGTTGCAAAAATACCACTTATCAGCTGTAACTGTCAACAAGAATTTAAGGTCTTACTAAAGCATTGACAAAGCACTTGAAAATAGTTTAATTTGTAACTAATTTTAAGCAGGCGGTAGACTTTAGACGGTAGATTTTAGATAGGAAACGCTTGTCTCATCGTTCAACATCTCCCGTCTCACAAATCACGGATTATCAATCACCAATCACTTTTTAAATCATCCGACTATGAAAAATGTAAAACCGGCGGTATGGATTATCGCAGCTTTGAGTTTATTATTAGGACTCAGTTTAGGACAAATTGATCGGCAATACCGGCAGATTCAAAATTTGGAAAGTAGTTTGGGCATTTTAGAACCCATGCAGATTCGAGTAGAAATGAACCACTGCAATAGAGATTTTAATATAATTCGTACCGAAATAGAAGTTGCCAAAGAAATGATGCGGGTGGAGCGCGAATTGCAGTTGAGAGAGTTGCACGAGCAAATAGAAATGGTACGCCAGATGCACCGCCGTTAGTAATTTAATAGAAACCTATAAGGTCTTGAAGACCTTGTAGGTTTTCCACAGGTTTATTTAATCTCCAATAATTCTACCTCAAAAATCAGCGTCGAGTACGGTCCAATCGCGCCGCCCGCACCTCGGTCGCCATACGCCAAGTCATAAGGAATAAACAATTTCCACTTTGAGCCTTGCGGCATTAGCTGTAAAGCTTCTACCCAACCTTGTATCACTTGCGTCACGCCAAACGTAGCCGGTTCGCCTCGGTCTACTGAGCTGTCGAACACCGTGCCATCCAAGAGCATTCCATGATAATGCACCGTCACTTGTTGCTCCGCCGTAGGTTTTGGACCTGTACCAGCAGTCATTACTTCATATTGTAAGCCGCTGGGCAGCGTCGTGACACCCGCACGTTTGCTATTTGTTTCCAAAAATTGCTTGCCTTCGCCAATATTTTTCTCGAATTTCTTGGCTTGCTTTGCTTGCATTTCGGCTTGTTTCGACTGCATGTGGTTTTGTATCAATTGATTCGCAGTGTTGACATCTATTTTCAGCGGGTTGTTTTTCAATACATCTTCCACGCCTTTTGCCAGCGAAGCAGCGTCAATGCTGTCCAAGCCTTGTTGTTTCAAATTCTGAGCGACTAATACGCCCAAGCTGTAGCTGATAGAATCCATTTTGATAGTGGTTGGTTTGGTTTGTGTTGGTTTTTTCGCGGTTGCGGTTTTCGCTGGTTGCTTTGCAACAGGTTTTTTCGTCTGCGCGGTCGCTCCGTTAATCATTAGCATTGCAAAAAAACATAAAATAATGATTCTCATTTGAAAAATGTGTTATGATATTGTGTTAATGTATTAATGTGTTTTTGTGTTAAAGTCGCGTGTCACTTAATCGCTATCATTCCATAAACCCATTACCTCATCACCCATTTTCTCGCAGATTCTAATAAATATCTTCCTATCTTCCTATCTTCCTATCTTCCCATCCTCCTTTTCGTTCCAGCGATACGTGTCCAATTCAAATCCCGCCAAATCCAGCACTCTATCAATCACGGTAGCTGCCAGTACTTCAAAAGTAGTCGGTTTGCTGTAAAACGAGGGCGTTGCCGGGCAGATGATGCCGCCTGCTTCCGTCACCGTTTTCATGTTGTTGATATGAATCAGACTGTAAGGCGTATCGCGAATTATTAACACTAAACGTCGTCTCTCTTTTAATATTACATCGGCTGCACGGGTTATTAAATCATTGGAAATGCCTGAAGCAATGCGACCCAACACCCCCATCGAACACGGACAAATCAGCATCGTATCGTACCGCGCCGAACCGGATGCAAAGGGAGCCATAAAATCCATTTTTTCATAATAATCGAACGGATATTTGTCAAAATCGGCATTGCCCAATTCATGCTGCCAGTTGAATTTGGCGTTGTTGCTCATTACAATCCCCACTTTTTCTATCTGATTTTCCAATTGCAACAGCCTATCCAACAGCACTTTGGCATAAATCGAACCACTCGAACCGCCGATGGCTACCACGATTTTCTTTTGTGTTAATGTGTTCATGTGTTAATGTGTTCTGTTGTTCGTGTGGCGAGGGGACATGAACACCTGCGCACTTCAATACAACAAGGATGTTAAAAATAATTTAAATACAAATTATAGCAATCATTCTGCCTACTTTACCAGTATATTTGGTTCAAATTTCGTAGTACAAAACACATCTGATATGAAAAAGTTATTTCTCGGTGGAGCTATTCTGGCGATTACAGCACTGGCTTACGCATTTGTAATTGCGCCAAACACTACTCCAACACCCGCAGCAGCAGCAGAAATCAAGTGGTACACTTGGGACGAAGCCATTCAATTGGCAGATAAAAAGCCGAAGAAAATATTTATAGACTTGTACACGGACTGGTGTGGCTGGTGTAAGAAAATGGATAAAACGACTTTCCAAGACCCGGCAGTCGTCAAATATATGAATGAAAATTTTTATGCTGTTAAATTTGATGCAGAACAAAAGGAAGAAGTAAAATATAAAGATTACACTTTCAAATATTTAGCCTCCGGTAGTCGCGGTGTAAATGAATTGGCATATTCCTTGCTGGATGGTAAATTGAGTTATCCTTCGTATGTGTATTTAGATGATAAACAGAATCGTATCAGTATATCCCCGGGTTACAAAACAGCAGATAGTTTTATTAAAGAAATAAAATACTTCGGCGGTAATCATTACGAAAAAATAACATATCAAGAATATATAGCGAAAGGTTCGCAGTGATAAATGAATGGTACATTGATTTTTATGATATTATGATTTTTTTTAAATAATTATAACCTATCATAATCATAATCAGTGTGCCATTCAAAACTTCTCCAAAGACTTTGTCATCTCATCCAATTCCGCGCGCAGGCGCTCTACGTCGGTGTAAGTGTTAGAATATTGCAGCTTTCGAGAGAGATTTTCGATGGTATCCAGATATAAAGTGTCATATTCTACATTTGCCCGCATTTCCTCCATTTTAGCCATATCGTCATAGTTATCTTCTTGCAGGCGCTTCAGTTTTTTCCTTTTAAATTCCAACGTTTTTGCCAATTCATGCTGATGTAATAACTGTTCCAATTTCGCTTTACACATTTCAAAAAAAGCCAATTTAGACACGCGCAGTTTTAATTGCGAGCGAAAACTTTCTATCAATTGTTCCGTATCGTCTTGCAGTCGCAAAGGCAAGTCCACGCTTTGGCGCAATTGTTGTTCCAAGTCAGCAATGTGCTCCTCAATATCCGCAATTTCATAGATATGATATTGCATTTGCTCGTCACATTCCCGAAGCCGTGCGTCAATAATGCCCTCTGTACTTTTTCTAAAAACAATCTCCTTGCGTTTTTGGCGCACAAAATTCCAAAGCAAATATACGGTCAATCCTATCGTAGCCCCTGCCGCCAGCGGCATCATCATAAAACGAAAAGCCACGGCGTAGCGAAGGGCTATTATAAAAAAGCCGCCAAAAAGCAGAACGTATAATAATTGTCGGTAATTTGATTTTTGGTCTTCCATCTTAGAAAATTACAATCCTCCGCGAAAAAGAGTTCAATGCTGTAAACCCTTTTTTTCGACGGTTGTTGTGTGTCTCCATTTAGAAACACTCCTATTTTTTGTTTGTTTATAGTTTATTTAGAAAGAAGATAGGAAAATGGGAAGATAGGATGATTCGTACTCCCATCTTCCTATCCTCCAATCCTCCCATCAAATTACTTCCGCTACCACAAATATACTCCCGCCTACAAAAATCAAATCTGCTGGGTCGGCATTTCGTTTAGCAGCTTTTAGCGCATTTTTGACGGAGGCATACGTTTTTCCTTTTAAATTAAAATTGGCAGCTTGCTTTTGTAATGTTTTCGCATTCAGTCCTCTTGGAATATTCGCTTTTGCAAAATAATAAATCGCCTCTTTAGGCAGCAGTCCAAACATTTCATTAAAATCCTTATCATTTACAATTCCCATTACAAAATGTAATTTTTTATAAGTCAGTCGTTTCAAATTATTTAAAACCAATCGAATGCCACCCTCATTATGCGCACTATCTGCAATAATTGTTGGATTTTCGCCTATAATTTGCCAGCGACCTATAAAACGTGTCAATTGCTTTAAATCTTGTAGCCCTTGTCGAATATTGGTTTCTTGTAATGAAAAATGACTTTTTAAAAGCTCCACTGCTTGCAAAACGGTTTGTATATTTTTCACTTGAAAATCTCCACTCAAATTAGCGTTTAATTGCGGATAAATCAATGTGCCGTCCTGATAAATATCGAAGCTCGTGTGCGTCAACGTATTTTCTACTGGAATAGCCGTAAAATGGGCATCCGCGTACACAATCGGTGCGTTCCTTTCAGCCGCTTTGGCATCAAAAATGGGTTTCGTTTCAGGGTGTGTTTCGCCGATTATAACTGGAATATTATTTTTAATAATACCGGCTTTTTCTCCTGCGATGGCGGGCAGCGTATCGCCCAAAAATTGCTGATGGTCAAAACTAATATTTGTAATAACACTTAATAAAGGTGTAATAATATTGGTAGAATCCAGCCGCCCGCCCATACCTACTTCAATAATCGCTACGTCTACTTTTTGTTGATAAAAATATTCAAATGCCATTGCCACCGCCATTTCAAAAAAAGAAGGTTGAATATCCGCCACCACTTCCCGAATCCGGTCTGTAAATTCGATTACAAATTTTTTAGAAACATACGCGCCGTTTACTCGAATCCGCTCTCGAAAATCCTTATAGTGAGGAGAAATATGCAGACCAGTTTTTATTCCATGTGCCTGTAAAATAGCACTTAACATATACGAAGTCGAACCCTTTCCATTCGTACCCGCCACATGAATCGTTTTGAATTTATCCTGCGGATTGTCCAGAAAATCACAGAGCTTTTTAATATTCGTCAAGTCTTCGCGGTACGCAGCCGCTCCTACGCGCTGATACATCGGAAGGCTACTAAATAAAAACGCGACGGTTTCTTGATATTTTTGTGTAATGTTGGTCATAAAGAATCAACGATTAATGGCGTTATACCATGATTAAAATGATTTGATGCTTGTCCCGTTGCATAGCGGGAGATTAGTTTGACGATTCTCCCTGATTTTATTGCAGATTTACCGTCCCTTATACGTCATTTCAATTTCATTTTAGTATGAGTTGTTCACTAACGCATATTACGCAGAGAACGTACCCTTGAGCGAGTTATTCCTGCAAATACTTAATTTTTTCCTTTGAGGTTCTTTGCATTCCTGAATCTCCTGAATAGTAAAAATCATAACTACGTAAACTAAATGTTAAATTTTTAATTTTTTTTGACGAAATAACTATTTTAACATAAATAGCTATTGGTAATGTCATTTGAAATTCTCATCTTTGTAAAGAACAACACATCGAAAATAGCTTCTTTCATTTCCCTTCTTGAAAGAGGTTTTCATCTACCTATTTTATTCAAACAACATTTTTGTATTTTTTATCTCGCTGACAAATCATAACTGTAACGGACTGATAGTCAGTCGCTACCGAATTTACACGCCAACAAATATTTTTATCATTAAACGTTAAAAACAATTTTCTTTACTGCTTTGCGCTTCAACAGCATGGAGCAGCTGGTAATGATTTGTTTTACACCTAAAATAATATAGTATGAAATGGTTCATAGTTATGATGCTGATACTATTCAGCACAGGCGCAGCTTTCTCCCAACGGGAAATACTCAGAAGTTATGCGACTCAAAAAGTAAATGAAAGACTCAAGCGCAGTAATGCCACTTTAGCCAACCAGCAATCCAGCGTAGAGCGATTTATAGCCGAGCAAAGCAAAAAGCTCCAATTTAAAAAGTTGACTATTCCCGTCGTTTTTCATGTTGTTTACGCTGTTGGGCAATCGTATCCTTCTGAAGAACAAGTTTATGCTCAAATTGAGGCGCTCAATCGAGACTTTTCCAAACGCGATTATAAAATCCGCCATCCGGCTGATACCTTAGAAGGCTTTGCCAAAAAAGCCGAGGATATGGAAATTGAGTTCTGCCTTGCTAAAGAAGGACCCACTGGAGTTAAAGAATCTGCCATTCGGTTTATTCCAGGTACTTCCTCCAAATTTACCGATGATGATTTAATCAAAACCCAACGCTTTGGCTCGCCGGCTTGGGATACGAAGCGGTATCTTAATATTTGGGTCGCTCCCTTAGCAGATAGTGTAAGCGGTTATGCCCAAATGCCAAGCGGACCAGCAGAGACAGACGGTATCGTTATTGACTATCGTTATTTCGGCGTACAGACCAATTCCCAAACTCCTTACAACGAGGGAAAAACCTTAACACATTTGGTAGGAAACTACTTAGGCTTGTATGATTTATGGGGAGAATATCCATGTGGAGATGATTACGTGGATGATACCCCTGTTCACAATGCGCCCAATTATGGATGTCCTTTATACAAACATGTCAGTCTTTGCAATGAAATTCCAGTCGAAATGACCATGAATTTTATGGATAATACTAATGATGCTTGCCTCTATATGTTTACCATGGGACAAAAAATAAGAATGCAAGCGATGCTTTCCGAGGGGGGACCAAGATATGGGTTAGTATCAAATGATGAAAAATGTAATCCTAAAGGTCAAACTTTTTCGGATGTTGAATTACGAACCCTTCCTACTGATAGCCTCTATAATGAAACTTCTATTAAAGTTAATATCTATCCGAATCCAGCTACCAATGAAATCAAATTACAAATAATTGCCCTGAAAGATGAGTTGGCAACCCTTACCGTGTTCAATACCATCGGAGCAATCCAAACTAAACAAGATTATCCCTTAGCAAATGGAATGCAAGAATTTACTATCAATTGTCAAAACTGGTTTACTGGCATCTATTTTTTTGAAATAAAAACACCTTATGGAAAGACCACGCAGCGGGTGGTGATAGCACGAAATTAAGATTTATTACTCAAAATGAATCTAATCCTAAAAGCCTTTAAAATGACTTTTTATGAAGACTAAATACTATATCTTTTTCTTTATTTACACCTTTTCAATTTTGTATATCAATATATTAAATGCTCAACCCAAAAATAATTATATCAATGATGTGGCAATGCCAGCCCCTAATGCTGCTGCGCTTGGCAAGTACGGAGATATTCCAGTTAGCTACTTTACAGGAACGCCCAATATTGATGTACCAATCTATACCCTACAAGAAGGTCCTTTAAGCCTTCCAGTTTCCTTAAGTTATCATGCCTCTGGATTAAAAATCGGAGAATCTGCCAGTTGGGTTGGAGCTGGGTGGAGTTTAAATGCAGGAGGTGTGGTTACCAGAACAGTGATAGGAATTAAGGACGATGGGACATTGGGTTATTATTTTAATGGAAGCAATGTGGACCTTTCTCAACCAAAAGTACAGCAAGTCATAGATGGTCAATTAGACGCTGAACCCGATGTGTTCACTTTTAATATGAACGGCTATGCCGGTAAGTTCTTTTTTGATAAAGATAGAAAATGCAATTTTGTACCTAAGCAGGATCTAAAGGTAGAAGTGGATACAGTCAACTTTGATTATTTTGTTATAACTCCTCCCGATGGAACAAGATATATTTTTGGCAAAATACCCGGCACTTCTACCACGGCTATTGAATGGACTTATAACTATTCTACTCCAAAATATAAAACTTCTTGGTATCTACTACGGGTAGAAACACCGGATAAAAAATACAAAATTGACCTCAGCTACTTGGATGAGCAATATAGTTATCCCTATCAGGCTTCCTGCAATCGCAATCAATTGCAAATTGGTTCACCTATAGCTACCTGTGGTTCTACAAACGATTTCTGTAGTGGTAATTTTTCAGCGAATGGAACGAGTTACAGCATATTGACGATGGATGCTGGAAAGCGACTTACGCAAATTTCGACGACCACGGCATCTTTGCAATTTGTGGCAGATACCACCCGCGAAGATCTGGATGCTTATAATGGGCAAGTAGCGAAAAGATTAGATGAAATTCAGGTCAATGCTGGTACATTCTGCTCCAAATGGAAACTCAAATATGATTATTTTCAGGATAATACTTCTGCTCAATGTATTTCCGGTGCTGCTGGGTCACATTGCAAGAAACTTAAATTAGACGAGGTTAAAGAACTTTCCTGTGATGGATTAGCCACGAAAGAACCTTACAAATTTGAGTATGAAGGCACTACATATCCAATCAATGGAAAGAACCGAATTTTCGTAGCCAATCGTCTATCTAAAGCGATTGACCACTGGGGGTACTATAACCGAGCTCAATTTACCAATGATAATTTATTAATAAACGTCCCTCCAACCGTCGTTTCTACTCAATATGGCAGTGTCCAATTTGGCGCCGCCAACCGGGAAACGGATGAGACAGGCATGAAGGATGGCATTTTAAAAAAGATTACCTATCCAACCAGCGGACACACCGAATTTAAATATCAAGCCAATTCTTACACAACCGTTCAGTCTATTTGGGTCAGAAATTACATCTTAAATAACCTAACGAATTGCAGTTATCCCAGTTCCGCCTGTTGCGTTGCTTCCCAACCTTTTGCAACGCTTGCTCTCAGTGCGCAAGACCTTGCCCAGGATAGTTTTTCCATGACAATCTATAATACCAACTGCTCCAGTAGTCAAAATTGCTACACAGGACCGGTGTCGGTGGACATTCAAGTCCGATTGGCATCCAATGACCAATTAGTTGCCTCGGTATCTTACCATTTAACCTCTGGACAAACTTCCGGTATCTTCGAGAAGCCATTATCCTATTTTTCACCTAATCTTCAGCCCAACGTCAGCTACAAATTTGTACTCTGTGCTTCCGGTGGTAAAGGTACTTTTAGTATTTTCAAACCCGATGTTACCAACCAATTTACGCAGATTCCAGTAGGTGGTTTACGCGTACAGGAGATTAAAACCCACGATGGTATTACAACTGCCAATGATATTATCAAGACCTACGAATATACCTCCTCATCCAACCCTAGTCAGTCCAGTGGAAAATTATTTCAAATACCTAAATATGGCTACTCTATACAACCTTTTACAGGTACAAACTTTTATGTCATGTTCTCCTCCGAAAGTGTAGTGCCGATTAGTTCTTTTCAAAGTTACCACGTTGGCTACCAAAGGGTCATAGAATATCATAATGGAAACGGTAAAGCGGAATACATCTATTACACAGAGGATGATTATAACACCTATCCTTCCAGTTATCCGTTTACGCCACTGCCAGCATATGTAATAAGAGGAAATCTAAATACCAATTACATATATGATTCAGGCAGTACCCTTAAATCTCAAAATACTAATACTTATAATACGGATTATTACGCTCCAGCTCCCGGTAATATATACAAAGCAGTGAAAATTGGACTTTGCGATGGGGTCACCACCAGCGCAATGAATACCTATACGCTTCGGTCGGCACCCTATCGTATTGCCAGTAAAACCGAGATGATTGACGGGATCAGTACAACTACTAATTATAATTATGCTTCCTCCAATCATTTAGCGCCTATTGCTATTTCCATGACTAATAGTGATGGAAAAATAGATAGCACCAAGATTAAGTATGCATATGAGATGTTTGCAGCCGAAAGCTCGAATCTTCCCATCCAAGCTATTTATCAGGAAATGATCTATAGAAATATGATAGGTATTCCGATTGAACAGATAAAAAAAATAGATGGAAATGAGGTGAATGGTACAAGAACAGATTACAGATTTTTTAATTCAAATGGAGACACCACCACTACCGCAAGTGGAAGCCATCCTTATCCACGCCGCTTTTGGACTTACGAACGTACCTGGACCGGGGGGGCAATTCAGCCAGGTGCTTGGATACCTCAAGGGGTAATTGATAAATACTACTCCGATACAAATGCAGATGCCAAAGGTTATCCGCAGCAGTTCACGAAGACGAACTGGCTACCAGAGACCTACGAATGGGATAATGGACTCATTAAAAAACGCACCTATTCCAATTTCAATTGGATTTACAATTATTACACAGGCACCCGACTGCTGTCTTCCATCACTGATATTGACGGGCAGGTCGTTTCCTTTGCCTACGATAAACTCTCGCGGCTCAAAACAACTACCGCTCGGGGCGGAAACGTCATCACTAACTACACGTACCAATACAAAGACGGCTCCAATCCCAAAAACTATGTGGAAACGATAACGAATTTTACGCCTGTGAGCGGTAGTAACTTAACGCAACAGGCAATGCGGCAATATCTTGATGGATTAGGCAGACCTATGCAAGAAATAAAGCGGCAATATCGCCCTACGAAAGGTGCTAATGGTGCTTCCATTACGCCTGCAGTAGATGTAATTACAAACGTGGAATATGATATTCAGGGAAGATTAATAAAAACGACTCGACCTTACTTAAGTACGTACACAAACGGCACTTACTACGCGCCTCCCGGCGGAACAGAATTCACATCATATCAATATGAAAATTCACCGCTCAATCGGGTGCTAAGTGTCACACCTCCTAACGGATACGCTACCACCACTGCCTATGGCAATAACGCAAACGCCATTACCGTGCCCGGTACCGGTATTTCTTATGCGATTAATACCTTGATGGAAACCAAAGTTACCGACCCAGATAACCGCGTGAGCTATACCTACACCGATAAAAAAGGACGGGTCGTTTTATCCAAGCTAAACGATACCAACCCCGCTGAAACCTACAACATCTATGACGACAAAGACCGCATCGAAAAAGTCATTCCACCCGGTGCTACTCTCAGCACACCCGAACTCATCTTCACCTACGAATACAGCGGTGACGACCTACTACTCAATAAAAAGGTACCCGGCGCAGCGGTCGTCAATATGCGCTACAACAATCGGGATTTATTGCGCCTAACCCAAGATGGCAATCTCGCAGCTAACTCCCGCTGGCTATTGACTAATTATGATGATTACGGTCGCCCCATTAAAACAGGCAGGCACATGGCTACCAATCCAGATCCCAACAACGCTTCCCTAAGTTTCCAACTTACTTTCAGCGAACTATTTTATGACGGGTATGATGGAAATATCACTCTTACAGCCCCGCAATACATGGGTAAGGTCAGAAAGTCGAAAATCAAAGTAATTGACTTGACTAACGATATAGAAAATGTATTTACATACGATGTACACGGCAGGGTCATCAGTAGTAATGGTAATAGTCTACTCAATTCGACCTTGGGGAGTGAACTAATAAGTTATGCCTATGATTGGGCAGGCAACAAACTGACGGAAGAACGCTTCCACAATCCGGGTAGCGGCGCGACTACCGGCAGCCAAACTATCAAATATGAATGGCAATACGATCAGAATGGACGCTTTAACAATTATCTTCTCTCGCTGAATAGCCAATTTCAGCACATTGCCGAATACAGCTACAATTTCTACGATGAAATGATAGAACGCAACGTCGGCTCTACTTTCATCAGTGGCTCTTACGCTTGGCTACAAAGTATAGATTACACCTATAATAATATGAGTTGGCTGACTAAAATCAACAGCAATGGTCACACTGGCACCCAATTGGCTTTTCCAAGTAGTGGATGTAGCGTCACCATGCCCAGCCCCAGTGCGACCACCCGAGTCCCTTGGCCCGAATCCAACGATCTCTTCTATCTTGAATTGCGTTACGACCAGCTTTTCGCTAATAACACTGCCGGAGGCGACATAGCAGGTATGGGCGGCACCGCTCAGAAAGCAGGCAACATTAGCCAACTCGCATATCGGGTACGTGGGCGCGAGCGACAGTCGTATAGCTTTACCTACGACTACCTCAGCCGCCTCACCGCCGCTACGAGCTACGACGTGAACACTACAAATACAGCTACCAACACCAACCGCTTCAACGAAAGCCTCACTTACGACATCCGTGGCAACATCAACGCCTTGCAACGACAAGGTTACTACGCCAGCACCTGCGGCTTTGACCAAATTGACAACCTGACCTACACCTACACACCCAATACCAACCGCATCGCCAGCATCGCCGATAATGCCCCCTTGAGCCAGCGCAGTCAAGGCTTCAACCCCGGCAGTGGCGGGGTAGGTTATACGTATGATGCCAATGGAAATCTAAAAAGTGATTCTTACAAAGGTATCAGTACGATTTTTTATAATCACCTCAATTTACCTTCCCTCATCAACTTTACCTCCGGCAACAGCATCGAATATAAGTATGATGCTGGAGGTAACAAACTACGCAAAACGGTAAAAGTAGGCGCTGTGGTACAGTATGAGCAATACTATGTAGGGGGTGTAGAATACCGTAAAACTGGCACGGGCAACACCCGCATCGAAGCAATTTATCACTCGGAAGGGCGTTATGCCAATATAGACCTGGACATAGATGACAGCCCCAACTGGCGCAAGGAGTACAATATAAAAGACCACCTCGGCAATACCCGCCTGAGTTTCGCCGATAAAAATGGCAATGGGGTGATAGATATAACTAATACTCCTGCCACTAATGATATTTTGCAAGAAAACCATTATTACCCCTTTGGTTTGAGCTACGAAGGACCATGGCTGATGAATGATGCGACGAGGGATAATAAGTATCAGTATAACGGAAAGGAATTAAATGATGACTTTGGGTTGAATTGGTATGACTATGGGGCAAGGTTCTATGACCCAGCGATAGGGAGGTGGGGGCAGGTGGACCCAATGGCGGAAAGCTATTATCCATACTCTCCCTATAATTATACCTTGAACAATCCATTGCGATACATTGACCCCGACGGCATGAGCGTCTTTGGAGATATTTATAATAGAAATGGAACGCATATTGGTAATGATGGGGTTGATGATAATAAAGTATATGTCAAATCTACCACTGATGATACCCAACTTACACAAGAACAAGCAGCTCAACAAACGGCTCAAGCTGGCATTTATTTAGTACCAGAACCTGTCACAGATTTAACTGCAACCACGGGTATAACTCATGAAGAATTTCAACAATTTGGTGCAAATGTTTATAATGAAGCACCTCATGAAACATTTGAAGAAAAAGAGAAAGTTGCCTCTGCAATTGTTAATAGAAAAGAAACGCATTCACTTGGTGGGACTTGGGAGAAAACTTTGGATAGGATAATGTTCGCTAAGGATAACCATGATTATAAAATGAGTTCAGAAAGAGCTAATCCTCAAGAAGGAGAAATAGCTAAAGGAACTACTTCGGTGAGTATGACAAATGTCGGCACGGAAAACTATCAAAGCTTTTATAATACAAGTCCAACTGATAGAAATAATGATGCCGGTATGAAAGACGCAACAAAAGCTACAATAAATGGATTGACAGGACCAGACAAGGTTAAGGGCGCAAACGAATGGAGAGGAAGGGGTCAAGGAAATGGAAATCGCTTTTTCAAAGAAAATTAAAATGAGTAAAAACAATATGTGTTTCGGAATAATAATTAATATCCTAAATTTAATTTTTTGGGTAGGATGTTTTGGAGATGCTCCCAAAGTCAACAATAATCCAGAGGCTGAGAATTTGCAAATTGCCGATAGTTCTCATCTTATTACTCAATTATATAGGAATGTAAATATCATTTCTGCTAAGGAGTACTTTGATTTTAGTTACGATTTTAGTTACAATCCTAAAGAAAATACTATATTAATCAAAAGTTCAAAAAGGTTGGACGAACACAAGATTGAATATTTTATTGTTTTACAAAATATAGAAGAGCAGTTTAATAAAAAAAACTTTACTCCCTATGATGATAGTTATAAGTACTTGAGTAGTTATTTTAAAATAGATGGACAGAAAGTTAATTTGACTAATATAAAACTGTCAAATAAAGACACCCGTTTAACCGAACCTGCTCTAGTCTGGTATGATGAAAGTTTTGGCATCTCAGCAAAACATTACAAATTAAAAAGTAAGGAAATCTTTCTACTTAGGGGTATAAATCTCTATTGCAATGGAAATCAATGTATTGACTATCAGATATTTGTCATTCAGCTACAAAGTGGACACTCCACTGCCAACACTTTATATTTTTCAGGAAAATATCCCTATGATTTTGAGAATACCTTTTTATTTGATAAAAACGCGGATGGGAATCCGGAAATTTTTGTTCCAAAGAGTACCAGAAATAGAGAGTTGCAAGATATTAGTGATTTTGAAATGTACACGATTAACTTATCAGATATAACAAAAGCTGAATAGGTCACTGAGAAAGGTTGTTCCATTTTCTATATAGAATATATTTGAGGCGCTCGCTAAGTGGAAGGGACTTAGCCCCTAAGCTGGCGCGGGTCTACGTCACGTTGCTTGCCCACCTGCTGGCGCTGGTCTGTCCCATGTTGGCGCGGGTCCCACCCCCCGCTGGCGCGGGTCTACATCGCGTACGCTTGCGCTGGACTGTGTCCAGTGATTTATTTTGCTGCTGTTGAATTGAAAAA
>Ga0163154_10003114_pt1 | contig 23465 bp, 23 predicted proteins | sample OliLakLV19MP9P1_FD_148649 | JGI IMG/M metagenome (GOLD analysis project Ga0163154, IMG submission 148649) | Freshwater microbial mat bacterial communities from Lake Vanda, McMurdo Dry Valleys, Antarctica - Oligotrophic Lake LV.19.MP9.P1 | ecosystem: Environmental > Aquatic > Freshwater > Lake >... | reverse complement strand
GCATCGTTGACGGCGCTGATGCGGCCGCGCTCGTCGTGGGCGTAACGCGTGACGTCACCCGCCGGGTTGGTGATGTTCATCGGCAGCCGGCGGTAGTCCCACGCCAGGCTCGTCTTGCCGCCAGCTGCGTTCTGGAGCTCGCTCAGGTTGCCGGCGGCGTCATATGACCAGGCCGTCACCTGCCCCAGCGCATTGGTCTCTTTGATCACGCGACCCATCTCGTCGTGTTGCCAGGTCGTCTCGTTACCGAGCCCGTCTTTCTCGGAGATTTTCCAGCGGTCTTCGGTGTACTTGTATTCGGTCACCACTTGCGCCGGGTCGATCATCTTGTCGACCAGGCCAATGCTGTTTGTGAAGTAGTTGCTGATGCCGCCGCGGCCGTCTTCCACGGTGGTGTGGCGTCGCTCTTTCATGTAGCGAATGCGCCGGTCGTAGATGATCTTCGGCATTGCATTGTTGGCGCCGGGGCTGGGGTCGAACGCAGGGTTTTCGCCCCAGGTGCGGATGCAGTCGCCGTCCGGGTGGTCCATGTCCCAGGCGAAGCAAAACTTCAGACCGCCCTTGTGCACTTCCTCGACGACTACGCCGCCTGACCAGGTGTAGCGCATCGTGTGGTTCTCGGCGTCGATCGCCTCGCTGAGCTGACCGTCGCGATAGCGGTAGGCAATCACGCGCTGCGGTCGCTCGAGCGGGTCGAGGCCGCTGAGCGGTTGCGGCACAAGGTCGGCGTGGCTGCCGGTGCGCGGGGCCACGAAGCCGATGAACCACACGCTCTCGATGCGGTGCTCGATGTTCCAGCGGATGTCGAGCACGCGGCCAGCGGCATCGACCACGAAGCGCAGGTAGCCGCGCTCGTAATGCAGCTCGATGCGGTTGTGGCAGGCGTCGACGATTGCGACTGGCAAGAGCACCCGGCGCTTGCTGCCCCGCCGCGTGGCGCCTTCGACAGCGCGGTACAGCCAGCGGCGGCCGTCTTCGAGCGCCAATTCGTAGCCTTGTGCAGAGCGTGTGAGCGTCTCGCGGTCGGCGGCGTTCCACGCAGAATCGCCCGGCCCCAATAGCCCATAAAACATCTTCGGTCTGCCGTCAGCGTCTCGCAGATGCACGACCGCTCCCGCCTCTGTCTCCTCGATCCACGACTCGAAGGGGTGAAACCAGGCAGGCCCCAGCGCGGGGCCGCGCTCTGTCAGCGCGGTCGAGAGCGTGGGCAGCGTCGGGTGCTTGCCCTCGCGGCTGCGGTAGTTTCGCTCCCATACGAGCGGCATCACGCTGCCGCCAAGCTCGAAGTCGACGGCGTCGGCGAAAAGCTCGCCAGAGACGACGTCGACTGGGTGGCCGGTGGCGAAACAAATCACCTTGCTTGCCTTGCCGCCGCTCTTCACCTTCAGCGTCTTGTGAGCCCACTCGCTGACTTGCTTGCCCCACTTGCCCTTCGCGAATTTGAAGGCGCCCTTCACTGCGGCGCCGATGGCCACCATGGCATCAATGGCTTCAGGCCCACCGATATTGACTGGGTTGCCCGCTGCAATCGGCGTGACCACCGACGTCGGCAAGTCCACGGGGAAGCTGCACGAGATTACAGACGAGAGCTCCCGGCTCTGGCTCGAGCCGCCGAACTTCACGGTCTTGGACCCCGTCAGCAACGTGCCTTCGTTGTCGGTCGGCGCGTCGCCTGGAGCGGGGGCGGTGCCCGGTGGAGTCGGGAAGTGCGGGAATGGCACGGCCTCGGTCCCGGTGTTGCCGGTGGGCATGCCATTGACGAAGACAGGTCCGCCGCCGCCCAGCACCGCTCCGATCGCGGCCCCAACGGCGGCGCCGATCGGATCGAACACCACACCGACGAACGGATGCGGCAATGGCGCCGTTAGCGGCGGCGCCGGGATCACCACCAGGTGGACGTCGATGCCCAGGACAGGGTCGCCCCACTTGGCCGCGGTCACGCCTGCACCTCCTGCGAAGCCGGAGTCACGGCTCGTGTTGCGCGCTGCTCGATCGCGGAGGTGCGTCGCTGTGTCTCCGCGATGCGCTGTCGCTGACCCGCTCCCGCAAGCTCTTCCTCAAGGCGCTTGCCAAGCATGCGAAACGAAGTTACGCCTGCCACCATTGGCTCCAGTGCCTCCACCTCGTCGAGCGCGCGCAGCCAGATCAGCACTGCGTCAGCGGCATTCTGCTCGCCGATGAAACACTCGCCTTGCATGCGTAGCGCCTCGATCTGCATCGTGGGCAGCCCTGCTGCCGCGAGATAGGTGCGGGCGTACGCCGCGCGGGCGGATGGATAGTCCTTGACGGTGAGGTGAGTCGTCGCGATGGCGAGCTCGGCCTGCATGATCAATCGCGGTGCCTTCAGGTTGATTGCCAGCGCGAGGGCCTCCCGATAGGCCTCCATCGCACGGTCCAGGCGATTGGCAGAGAAGTGCGAAGTACCCACGGCAATGGCGCACATGGCCTCCTCGGCGCGCTGACCTGTGAGGTGGCATAACGTCCGAGCGGCGCGGAACTTCTTTGCAGCAAGCTCGAATTTGCCCTCGCCCTGCGCGGCTCCTGCGTCCAGCAGCAGCTTGCGGAAGGCCTCGCCGGTCGGTCGGCCAGCGAGCCGTCGACCGAGCTTGTGCTCCAACGCTCGGCGTTGCGGGCGCGTGAGCTTCGGCTGGTTCGCGCGCGCCGGACCCACGTTGTTCGGGCTCTTGAGGTTCGTGGCGTGCTCGATCAGCGCATTCTTGTCGATGCGAAATGGCACGACATCCGGGATCTGCCCTCGCAGCGCGGGGCTTTCGATGTCCGCAATCAGCACGACCACCTGCGCGCAGGTGGCTTGCCCAGCCAGCGCGCTCGCGATGCGCTCGTAAGCTGGCTGATTCCCAATGCGCGACGGCGCAAGCACTACCACGATGCCGGCGAGCACCTCCGCTACGGCCGCGGCCACTCGCTTCACGCAAGCAGCAAGCCCCGCGGCCGTCTGTATCTCCGTTGGCAGCTCGGTTCGCGCGAGCGCGATGTGCTCTTCTGCCAGCCCCTTGCGCACACTGGCCTCGTCGCCGGCCAGCTGAGCCAGAGCCGCCGCAACGAACTGCGCCTCCGAGTCGACGCGGTCCGTGAACACGATGAACGGATGGCGGTTATCCTCGCGGTACTCGTAGAGCCGCAATGACTTCAGCAGCTGGTCGGGGCTCACGCCGTCGATCACCAGCCGGGTCGCGCCGGTCTCCGAGGCGGGGGCGACGCCAGGCGGCGGGTCGGTCAACCGGACGCGCAACGCCTCGTGAAATCGGTGCACGCTGAGTGTGAGCGGGTCCATCTGGTTGGCTCAGTTCACGTTGACGGTGCCGCCGGTGATGTCGACGGTGCCGCCCGCGATCGTGATTGCACCGCCTTCTAGCGCGATGGTGCTGCCCTTGATCTGCACGCTGGCGCCCTCGATGACCACGTCGCCGTTCGCCGCGATGGTCACAGTGGCGCCGTTGATGGTGGCGCCTCCGCCGGCCAGCGCCTTGAAGTCCGTCGTGTTGATGGTCGCCGCGGCCGACGCGTTGATATTGCACGCTATCGTGTTGATGGTCGCAAGCGCGCTCGCGTTGACAGTCGATATGATCGTGTTGGTCGTGCTCGAAGCACCAGCGTTGAGCGTCTCGGCTGCGCCGACGTTGACGGTGGCGTTCGAGGCGACCGTCTGCGTGAGACTCGCGCCGATCGTTTCGGTCCGGGCGGCACCGACGGAGTAGGTCTCCGCTGCGCCTACGGCCACGGTATTCGACGCGGCGACCGAGATGTTCTGCGAGCCACCGACTGACAGCGCGCGATTGCCGCCCACTCCGATCGTCTGGTTGCCGCTCACGTCCTCCTTCTGCGAGCCACCCACCGTGATGTCCTGATTGCCGCTGACACCGACTTTCTCGCTGCCACTGACAGTCTCCGAGTTGTTTCCGCCAACGCTCGCTGTTCGATCCGCTGTGGTGTCCTCCTTGCGGTTGGCCTGCACCGTCGAGCTCGAGTCGTTCTTGACTGTCTCCTCGCGGTTGTTGCCCACGGCCGTGTTCCAGTCTTTGCCTGCGTTGAGGCTCACCTTCTCTTCACCGGCGGTGTCGTCGAAGGCGAGCTCGTTGAAGACCTTGCCGCCGGGGGAAGCCATGCTCTTCATCGTCGTCACAGTCGCGGCGCCCTTGCCATTGGCGGGCGACGGTTGCTCGCCGTTGTACACGCGACCCACGATGATCGGTCGGTCTGGGTCGCCGTCTTGAAAGTCGACAATCACCTCGGTGCCGACACGCGGGTGCGAAAGCGAGCCACCGCCTGCCCCTGCAAAGGTTTGCGAGACCCGCACCCAGCAAGAGGTAGGCTCCTTGTCGTGGCGCTCGGTTTCCAGATCCCAGTGAAACTTGAGGCGCACGCAGCCGTTCTCGTTGCCCTCGGGGCCTCCGACGTGGATCTCGGCGCCCTTCGTCGAAGGCTCGGCCGCCACCATTGCCGTCTGAGCACCGATGATGCGCGGCTTGAGCGGCAGGGCGGGCCGATACTTCGACTCCTCGGCCGAGTCCCCGGCGCCGCGACGCGCGCACTCGACGCGCGCGCTGAAGGGGCGCTCGTCTGATGAGAAGCGCGCACGGGCAGGAACCCCCTCGCCCGCGCCCAGCTCACCCAGCACGTGTCCCGTGAGGATGACTCGAACAGCCAGGTACTCGCCTTCGTAGCGCGGCGTGGGGTGAGCGACCGCGAACACCGTGCCGGCGCCGAGTAGTCGGCAACCCGTATCGATCTCTGCGAAGCGCGCCTCCGTCTGCAGGCGTTCGAGGCGCGCCTTGACCAGCAGCTCGCCTTGCTTGGGCTCGTCGGGGTAGAGGCCAGGGTAGTGGTCGACGGCCAGCGACTCGTCACCGTCCGCTTTTGCCTCGGCCTTCATGTCGAGCTTTGGCTTCGTCCAGTTGTAGTCGGTGAGGCGAAATTTGGTGGCGCGCATGCGGCCACCGAGTCGAATCTGATCGAGCTGGCGACCCAACGCACCGGGCGCCACCGGATCGAACGGTTCGAGCTTGGTGCGACCCTCATCGCTGTCAGACAACACCATTACGATCGCTTTGGCGTGATGCTCGAAGTGGTAGGCGATGCCCTCTTCCGCGAGGAGCCGAGCTACGAACTGAAGGTTGCTCTCGTTGTACTGCACGCAATATGGACGCGTCTTCTTGTCCTCGATGCGCGCGGGATCAGCGACGCGAAAGGCGAACGATTCGGTGGGCGGCTCGAAGGCATCGGTGATGGAATCGGGCGCCTCGAACTCCGGATCATCCGGCTTCATCTTCGGATCCGTGGTGAGCACGGCCTCGATGATCTCCCTCGTCGATTTCTCGAGAAAGATGCGGCAGCCTACGCGATGCGCAGCACGAATCACCGGCGGCGCGAGGATGACCTCATAGAGCATTCCATTGCGTGTGGCGCCGATCTCCGACGCCTCGATGATGAGCCCGTGCAGACAGCGAACGGCGGGCTCCGACAGGGTCGCGATGCGTAGAGTGGCGAGCTGCCCGACCATCGTTTCAGGATCGATCTCGTCCTCGGTGGTCTTCGCTCGCAGCACGAGCTTCACTTCGTACGGGCTGCTGAGCGCATCCTCGACGCGAAGCGAAACGACGCGCAGCTGATCCCATTCGGTGCTTCCTCCCTCCCAATGAAAGAGGAAGTCGGGGCCTGACGTGTCGCTCATGATTTCATCGCCTCGCGGTAAAGCTCTTCGTATCTCGCGCGCAGACCAGCCGACGCGCTCAGCGCTGCCCCGAGCTGCGCCGCCACGACCTTCCAGCCGTCGGGCTCGAAACCGTAGTGCCGCAGAACACCATCTCGATCGCGCGATTTGGTGAGCGCCGCCTGCACCAGCGCGAAGCGCTCGAGCGGAATGGGCAGCGGGGCACGACTGGGGTCCTGCGCGAGCTTCGCTGCAACCTGCGCTTGAAAGTCGGTCAGGTCCATTGCTTCAGTCCTCCGCTGCTTCGGCGGCGCCGAGTCACCAATCTGGATGCCCCTGGCGGCAAGCGAGGCGCGGATATCGCGGGCGTCGATGAGCTGCGTCTCGCCGCTCTGATCTTGCGCCGAGCTTGGCGGCGGTGCCGCAGGCGGAGCGTCCTTGTCGAACGGAAGTATGCCGCGCTCGCGCAGCGCGGCGACGATCTGCCGGCTGTCGATTTCCGCCGTTGCGTCTGCGTCCAAGTCCGCGGGCAGCGGAGACGCTACGGCCACTGGAGGCGCTATCGGCGGGTTCGTGTCTGGCCCAATCGCTATTCCACGAGCGGCGAGCGCCGCGCGAATGTCGCGCATATCGGCGAGTTTCTCGCCACTTTGGTCCTCGATGATCGCCTGAGGCGGAGGAACGGGAATCGCTGGCGCTCCTAGGTCGAATGGCACACCGCGATTCTTCATCCCGTGGATCGCGGCGCGGTTGTCGAGCATCGCGGTCGCGTCAGGGTCGGGCTCCGCGACTGTGCTGGGCACCACCCCATGCTGGAATGTGGCAAGTGAGGGCGGGGCCGTTGCCGGGCCGATGGCAGCGTCCGGCGGCGCGGCCAAGACCGAACCCGTGGCGTGGCCCCCGTTGTCGTTTGCGGAGCTCTCAGCGCCGAGCAGCTCACCGCGTCGCTGGTCATATGTCGCGCTGAAGAGCTCAGCTCGTTCGGTCTCGCCGCGATCGAGGTCATCCGCAATCTGGGCGAGAAAATCGTCCTGGATGTCGAGCCAAGCTTCGATAGTCAGTCCGTAGGTCTCCAGCACTGGTGCTGGATCTGTGGCGACGTCGAGCTCGGCACAGCGCCGAGCAATGGTGGCAAGCGCGGTGAGATCGTTCATTCGAGTGGGCCGCTGATCAGGGGGTGCAGATGCCGGTGGGACTACCGTCGGAGACCGTCAGGATTCTCAGCTCGAGGCTGAGCGTCGAGAGCACGTCTTCGATCGTCTGCACGCGTGGCTCAGGCCCATCCTCCGCCTGGTAGCGGTAGATGGTCGTCCGCACGCTTTCGGCGCTGCAGCCCCGCCGCTCCGCGACGAGATTGGCGAACTCACGGACCGTGAGCCCAGCGTCAACGCGCGCCTGGATGAGCAGCTCTCGAAGCATCTCGTTCAGGGAGGCTACTCGCGGGGAGCGTGCGGGTCGAGATCACTGCCCATCGCGGAGCAGACGCTGCGCGTCGGTCTCGGAGATCACAAAGTCAAAAAATGTTCGACACCGCTCTCCAGCTCGCGTTGGTTCGGCTCCCCGTCCGCAGCGGGGTCCCGCCCATTGGTCGCATTCACTGGGCGGATAGTGCGCCGAGGGGATCCATCGCGCGCCAATCTGGCCTACGCTGTCGCACGCACGACGCCGGAGCTTCGTCAGTCTGTCGCCCATCGCTCCCGGGAGAGGGAGAGGCCTCGTCGGTGCCCTTTACCTCCAGTATGAACGTGGCGCCGGCTTCATTTTTCATCAGCCAATCGGCTCCCTCACCCACCGTTGACTGAAGTCGGCGAACCAGCCGCCACCGGTGGTCACGGTTCGCGACGGCCAGCGCGATACCCATCGCCCCCTCGCTCGTCGCGTCTTTGGAATCCTCATTGATGGCAACGCCGGCAGAACGCGGTGTCCAGCGGAGCTCGTGCTCGCTATCGAGGGCCACGATCACGCGAAGGCCCACGCCGGGCATGTGACGTCGATCGAGCGCGACGGCTGCGCGGTGCGCCAAGGCTCCGGCAGTCTGCGCTGGCAGGCCCGCACAGAGCCGTTCCAGATCGTTGAAGTCGATCAAGGCCAGCGTCCCAGCTGCAGGTGAAGCGATGCGACGAAGCCGAGGACCGCACGATCAAAGACGTCCGAAGTGGGCGAAGCAAGCCGGGGATAGTTTGGCGCCCCCGTCTCCGGCCCAAACTCGAGGCCGGGGTCAACCTCGCGTCCATCAAGGGCGAGACCGGTGAATGTGGCCGGCGTCAACGTCGGCGTCAGTGCCGAAATCGGGCTGAAACTCGAACTCGGTCTCAGCATCGGTAAGAACACCCAGGTCAAACCCGGGCCATTCTCGTTTGGAATCAGTTTTTGCGGCGCCAAGAGGTAGACACACACCTATGAACTCGGGGTTGACCATCGTCGTCGTCGGGCTGCTGGCGTTTGCGCTGATCGCGGGCGTGCTGCTGGCTACCAATCGGAATACGCGCCAGCCGTCCAGCGGCGAGACCTGGCGGGCCTTCGCCCAACAGACCGGCGGCGCGTATTCCGAAAACCCGATCGGCCGGGCGCGCAAGGTGGCCCTCACCGAACGCGGTTGGCCGCTGACCCTGGAGGCGTGGAGCACGCTCGACGGCCCCGGCGACAGCATTCAGTCGTGCACCAAGCTTCTGGCCCAGGGCTCCTTCGCGCCGGTCGCGCCGTTTGATCTGCACGTGGAGTCGCGCCTGGCCGGACCGCCGTCGATCACACTGACCCGGCGCGGCGGCGAGGGCTTTCAGACCGGCGACCCGGACCTCGACGCCGGATACGCGGCGCGCTCGACGGACCCCGCCCGCGCGGTGGCGTTGTTGCGCAACCCCGCGGCGCGCGACCTGCTGCTGCGGCTGAACCGGAGCGAGGCGTATCTGGACGTGGCGGCCGACGGCGGCCGGTGGGTGGTCCGTTTTGGCGATGAAGACGCGCCGTTGAACATCGCCCGGCTGGACGATGCGCGGCGGCTGATCGCGGCCGTCCTGGATGGCCTTGAGGCGAGCGGGGCTGCTCGCAAACCATAGGGGCAATCATGCAGATCAACTTCTCCCGGGGGACATCGGCGGTGCGTCGGTCGGTTCGCTCAGGTGTGTCAAGAACCTCCCGAGTCGGCCACGATCCGTTCGGCCGGCGGCAAGCGCCCCGGATGCTGGTCCCATGCCCGAAGACGTTTCGTCGAGGCGGCTCGCGCGGGCGACAAGATCGCGCTCGAGGGCGTGTGCCTCATCGCCCCCATCTTCGCGGTCGAGCGTGCGTCGCTGCTCGCCGGCGACAGTGCGGAGCAGCGACGCGCGCGACGCGTCGAGATGACTCGGCCGCTGCTCGACAAACTTCGCGCGTGGCTCGACGACAAGCTCGGCACCGCGCCGCCGAAGAGCCCACTTGGTAAAGCGCTCGGCTACCTGGACCGGCAATGGCGCCGTCTGATCCTGTTTGTCGAGGATGGCCACGTGGAAGCGACCAACAATCGCCGCGAGCGTGAGCTCAGGCGCCTTGTTCTCGGTCGCAAGAATTGGCTCTTTGCATGGGGCGACATCGGCGGCGAAAGGACCGCTAACATCCTGTCGATCATCGCGACCGCGATCTCCCATAACGTCAATCCGCGCGCCAATTTTCATCTCGTCGCGCGCAAGATCGTAGACGGTTGGCCGCAATCGAAGCTGCGCGACCTCCTGCCCGATCGCATGCTGGCGACTCATCCGCACCTCTTCGTCGGCGAACGCGACGAGGTCGCCGAGCTCACTCGTTCCTCCGCCAGCGCTTTCGGAGCCTCCGGCGCCTCACTGACATCATCGTTGATGGCTTCGCGGATTCTTCCAATGCAGCCCATCAATCGGCGCGAGCTGATCGGTCGCGCGCTCGACGAAGCCCACGAGCGTGCCCATCGCGAGCGGGATGCCGCGCTCAGCGAGGTCACGGCGGACCCGATCGAGCGGGGCGAGCAGTCCGAACTTCTGGTGGACGAACCAGGCGAGCCACTCGCAGGTGATCTGACGGTGGTCAGGAACGCAGGCAGCAGCGCTGCACCGCTTCGGCCGTGTCGAATGGTCCAGTGTTGAAACAAATGCGTGCCTGCGGGGCATGTTCATGAACCACGTTCAGCACTTTCTCGAACAGAAGAAAGTTTTTACCGATGGTGCGCATGCCCGCACCGATCACGACGCAGTCATAGCGTTTTTGCTGCAGGGTGGCGCGGATCACGGCCTCCGCTGTTTCGCCAAAATCGGTAAGGCACAATTGGGCGTCGTAACCTATGGCATTCAGTGCAGCAACGTCCTTATCCAGTCCGCCTTGCACCTTCTCGGCCGTCATGCCTGGATAGGCCGCGTAGGCCGGATCGGCGAAGTCGATGAGCTGTGGCTGCACGCCAACGGATAAGACAGATTTTTTGGAAGTCATGGTGTTTCTCCGGGTGGTTGGCGCTTCTGATGTGACCTCGGCGGGCACCTCTTTGGCGGTCGCGGCAGACTCGGGCGCTGGCGTGCCTGAGCCACAGGCTGCTATTCCTGTGGCACTCAGAGCCGCGAGGGTAGCCAGGATTGAAGTGAGGGAAAGCTTTTGCATGTGATGGGATCTCCTTCGTGCAAGTTCGAGATGATCAGACAAGTGTGACGGCTCGCCCCACTGTCGCCCAATATTTAGGCCACCTTCAGGAAACCGCCAGAGCTCATCGGCCGGCCCTGAACAACGGCCTCCGTCGGGCCCAGCTTACTCGAGCCTAAGACACTCGAACTGCGAAATCGGTCGGAAAGGGAGGAGCAGCGGCAAGAGCAGGCCATCCAGCCGACGGCACTCTGACCCCTGCAAACCACGTCACCGAAGGTCAAGGAGCGGTCACGGAGCGAGCGGTCAAGCTCGTGCGCGAAGGCACTCACGACTTGCGCCGCGGGGGCACGGTTATAGCCGAGCAACGAGCGCGACCGAGGCAGTGAAGGGCAAAATCCACGGCATTTGCAGGAGAGAGCTACGAGTTGCGAGTGGCCGCAGCTGCGACACACGAGGTGCAAGCAACCTGCGGACAAGAGCCCGCAGCGCAAATACTCCTCGAACTCGCGCACCACGAACTTCGGAAGGCCGCCATGCTCGGCGAGGTCTTCCAGCACCTGGGGACGGAGGCGTCCCGGCGAACGGTAGGGTGTAGAGCTGCATGGGCGTGCGCAGGGTGAGCCACAGCAAAGCGCCATGGCTCGATGCGTGCCGGCCGTGGCGCAGCGCGATATCAGGCAAATAGGCTAGGTCAGGGGTGGCCAAACTGGCGGACAGCGTGGCCCGAAGCGGCTGAGACATCTTCAAGCAGCTGAAGTCCCTGGATCGAGACACCCTCGCTAAGGTCATCTCGCCAGTTCTGCGACGTGGAGACTACGAGTATCGAATGGACGAGCCCGACTATGAAACGGCCGACCGAATCCTTGCGGATCTGGCGGCTGGTGGTAGCCCGGACACCGTTGGCGACGAACCTCGCGAGGAAAAGAATTGTTGCGGAATTGATGGTCGGTCCCAGTTGCGAACCAACACTACTTACCCGCAGTCAGCAACTGGCTTCACCGAAGTGGGCTGCTCCGGAACCCTCATCAGCCCATCGACACTCGTGACGGCTGCCCATTGCGTCTACAACCACGTCAACGACACCTGGTTGAAGGTAGCGTCGGAGCCTTCGTGGAGCGGCAGCACCACTCGCTTCCCCCGGTGGGTGTTTTCCATGGATGGAGTGGACGCCGACGCCGCCCCCCACACTCACACTGACGTTCAGTCGTTTGATGTCACCAAGACCGGCGCCACTTTCTCGACTACAGGGCCAGGCGCCTACATTCAATGCTACGACGTGAGCGTCCCGGGAGGCTACGCTGACGGCGGTTCGGGATCTTTTGACTTCGCGGTCGTAGATTTCAAGACTCGGTGTGGGGGCCGACCTGGCTTGCCGGTCGGGTATTGGGGGACCTCGGTGAGCACTGAAGCCGAGATCGAGAGCGCTACGGGAACAATGATCGGGTATCCGGCCACGGCAACGCAAGGTACTGATGTGAATGGTAACCTCACCTGGCGCTATGAAGCCCTGTGGCCTGGCGCGCAATACGAAGCGCAGATGTGGAGGGATTATGGCGCCGTATACATTAGTGGGGATACTTGGAAGATCCGCTACACGCAGATCGACACCACCGGCGGAAACAGCGGTTCTGGCATCTCTCAAGGCGACACTTTCTTCATCGGAAGCCACATCGGCGTAGCGGCCGGCGACGCGTACAACTTTGGTCGTCGCTGGGATAGTACCTACTACAACTTTGTTGATGCTAACTCACCCTTCCCTAACAACTAGGAAATATCCTTGTTTACATCCCGCTTACGTGGAAACGCGCTACGTCTAACGTGGGTGGGCTGTCTGTCCGCCTCTTTGCTCGCGGGATGTGGTGTACCAGCGGCGGCCCAATCAAAACGATGCCATCGCCCTGGTGCTCGCCATGAATTGGTTCGTGAATAAGTAAGCCCGGAAGTACGCACCTCACTTCTGCTGCTAGGGCCTCCCTGCCGAAACTCTGGGACAGAATCCTGTGGCGGCTTAGGGACTACTTAGGAACGGAACTTGGAGTGGCTTGAGAGGAAACCACAATAGCGCACCAGATGAAAGCGCGACGGAGGGATGGCCGCGATGAGGCCGAGCTCCAGGCGGTCCTGAGCGAGAGGCGGGCGCGTGATATACCTGCAGAGGCGCTCCAGCTGCGTCTGTCACGACCGTCGACGCATTGGCGAGCATGGAGGTTGACGCGGCGGACTTCAGGCTCATCCGATCGACTGTCATCAATCTCAACCTCCACTTCTGGCGTCGCCGATCTACCTACCCCGCAAGAAATGTGATGCAGCTAGCAGGGCGACTCTCCCCACCCTTTGCAAGCTCGGACGAGACGCGGCGCATGGCGTCCGCGGCGCTGGCGTTCGTCGCCTTGCTTGCTAGCGTGTCGAGGATAACACCGGCGTCAGGTCCGCCAAGGGCGTCCACACACGCAAGCCCTTGCTTGACGCTATTGACATCTCCGCTGGCGATGGACGCTGCCGCCCAATCGCTGACGACGGCGAGGACCGTGCCAGTAACAGGACCGAGGCTTATGTCGTTTACCGTAGGAAGCGCCGCCCCGATCGTCCCAACGTCGACTCTGGTCGAGATGTGTTTGCCTAGAGCGTAGACGCCGTAAGCACCAGCACCGCAGCCCGCAATGCCAAGTCCTAGGACGAGAGCTCCTCCCACGAGAAGGCGCTTCTTCCAGAGCCGCACCATTTTCGGATCAATTGTGTCGTAGCGCATAAACTTAGCTCTCTTGTGTCGCAGCGTTCGTTACGCAGCGGGTTTCGCGGCCTTGCTCCTCCGGAAAGTCTCGACCTCCGCACATCACGTGCGGCGCAAGCTCTTTTACTTATGGCAGATCAGCACACACAGTAAAGTAGATAATACCTACTAACTTAGTCTACTAAAGCAATATGAACGCTAGAGGCTGAAGTCCCTCATCAATTTAGCGGCGACGCTGTTCTGGATACGCCGCTCGCCGGCGATCAGCCATCTGGTAGCTCGCCGAGGACAATCAGCTCCTTGGTTTTAACAAGTTTCTCGATCGCTGGAGCAGCGATCGGAACGAGCCCAACGCCGTGAGCATAAGCCATTCGAACTGAGAAATCGGTCGGAAGTGAAGAGCACCCCCCGAGGGCAACGAGCCCGGCGTCAGAACCTCAACAGAACTTGAGCCGGAGCTGCCCGAAAGAAACCGGTGGTGGCGTCGGAGGAGGTTGAGGAGTGAGCCCAAGCTTGGCGAGCAGCGAGGTCGCAGCTCTTGGGGAATTCAAGCTGGTCGCCAGAAGCCGGTGGCTGCTTGAAAGCGGCAGAATTCCGTGGCGACCTAGGGACTACTTCAGGACGCAACTTGGAGTGGCTTAAGCTTGGCCGGCGCGGTCACCGGAGGATGCTACTCCGCGCGACGCAACGGCATAGCAGGCCGCATGGCCAGGCTCATCGGAGCAGAGCTTGGGCGGCTCGTCTTGCATTGCCGGGTGGAGGGAGCGGCCGTGTGCTCGGAGGATTTTCTCGATACGTCCTACCGTGCGGCGGGCGATGTCGGCGACTTCTGCATGGGTGGGCGTCGGAAGGGTGCGGAAGACGAGAGCATCTCTAGCGTCGCGGAAAGTGACGCCGTCTAAGGCGAGAATATGGAAGTGCACATTGAGTCGGAGGGCGCTGTCAGTTCTCTGCACAGCGCCGATAGCAGCGGTGTGGGCGTCGGCAACGCTAGGGAGGTCAAGAATGGCTTTGGCTCTCTTGCACAGCGAACGGTCGAGCTCGTGCGCGTCATCTTTTGCACCATTCTTGCCTTAAACTTCTCACTGTACTTCATGGCCTCCAGGCCTTCTCGCTCCCTAGTTTCTTAACTCATCCAGAGGCGGCAACTTTCCTGACACAGGGGGCAACCGCTCACACAGCTCAACGACGAGCCGCTCACATAAAGGCTAGGACGCGATCGCGCGCGGAACTTGCGGGGCAAATTCTCCATCCTAGAAGATGTGAAGAGAAGGCTCCTTGGCGATTCTTTTCAGCCGACGGGCTGGGTGGGACCTCGCAACTGTTCGGTCAGCGCCAGCGAATCACCCCGAAGCGGTTGAACTCCGGCCCGAAGCTTGTAGGGGACCAAAGACCCAGCAGTGAGGCTGATATGGTGTTTCAGAAAACGGAGGTCACTCTCCACTTTCGAGGAAAGTGGTACCGCCAACACCATCGGCATCCTTCGGTGAACGTGGTTAGAGGAGAGAACCAGCCACGGACAAGGCTTTGTGATCGGGTGCGTTTGCTCGCAGCCACGGCTTTCCTGCGGAGTAACATGGGCCCAAAACACCATGCCGCGCTCGATTCCGATGATGCACTCATGCCCCCCTGCGTTCTGGCGACGCTCAAGTTGCGGCTGCTCAATACCGAGCAAGTCTGGCATCATCATCGTCCCAGGGGAGCATCTCGTCGACCACTGGATCGTCCTGCCTACGAAGCCTAGTGGCCTCGCTCGCAGAGTCATACGCGCGAAGAGCGCCAGCTCGTAACACCTCAAAGCTCGTCGCGATTGCGGCGGCCGATGGCTGTACCTCTAGATCAAGGTAGAGAATCGCTGTCTTGCCGAAATTGAAAAGGCGTGAGCTATGTTCGAATGCTTTAGCCAGCCGCAAGTCGCTCTCCAGCTCCCTCGGCTGTCCAGCATGCAACGCCTCAGCTAGACGACAGGCTCGATCATAGGTCTCAAGGGCGAAAACAACCTCATGCTCTGCATCTGCGCCCGCGATGCGCACGACGATATTGATCAGCTCCACTTTGCTGAGGTCGTCGGACTCGGCTTCCGAGCTTCCGAGTGATCCGGACACACGTTCATTAATGTAAATAAACGCTTCCAATGCGCGCTCGTGATCGTGAATCCCTTGCCTTAGGTAAGCGAGGTACTCGTCGCGAGTTGACGCACGGATGCACTGCTCCGGGAGAGCCGCCGCAAGTACTGCAAAGCTTTCAAGCCAATCTTCCTTCTTACCGCAGAGCACTCTCCACCGCTTCAAAGCTCGGCGAACGGCTGGCGGAGTCTGAAAGATCCAATCGCTCTGATTGACCACGGTCCCCATGATGTCATCGTCGCCTAAAGGCGCCTTCAGAGCCGCTGCAGTCATAGAACCACCACTATCAGCCCTCAGGTTGCACCTTTTCGCGATGTTCAGGCCTGCCCGCCCCGAATCCGGCCCGCGACCACTGCTGAGTGGCATCTCTTCCGACATCAAGCGATGCGCCTCACGCTTCACCAACCGGCGCGGTACACACCGGCGGCGACTCCCGAAGAGCAGAAGCAAGAGCAGTCCAGGTAGCCGGCGGCGCTCTGAACCCAGCTCACCACGTCACCGAGGCTCAAGGAGCGGTGCTGAGGAGCAAGCCCAAGCTTAGCGAGCAGCGAGGTCGCAGCTCTTGGGGAACTCAAGCTGGTCGCCGGAAGCCGGAGGCGGCTTGAAAGCAGCAGAATCCTGTGGCGGCTTAGGACTACTTCTGGGCGGAACTTGGAGTGGCTTGAGAAGACACCGAAATAGCGAGCCAGATGAAAGCGGCCCATCGCGCATTTTACGCGGCGAGCGCCGTGCGGAAGCCTTCAATGCCCACGCACGTTACATCAAGGCCGCCTATCTGCTGGGTGAACGTCGGTAGGGTTTGCCCTGTGACCAGCCAATTGCGCCCCTTGGGATGGGTTGCTCGGAAAGCTTTGAGGTTTCGCGCCTCGAAGGCGTCAGCAGTCCATTTCGCTTCGACGGCGTCAACACGGTCCCTGTCGAAGGGCAAAATAAAATCAACCTCTCGCTTTGCTTTGTCCCGCCAATAGTGAACCCGCGGCAGATGTGAGAGCGACTGCATCGTTTCTAGTACAAGGTGTTCAAGCAAAACACCCCGATCGTCTGCGCGTATGTCGCGAATGCCGCGGGCGTGACAAACGAAGCCCGTATCAAATGCGAAAGCCTTGGGGGCTTGCACAAGTTCACGGTCGTTCGTGCCTCCGCTCCACGGTCGAATCCGCGTGAGGACATGGGTTACTTCTAGAACATCCAGGTACGTCATGACCGTGGGCCGCGACAAACCGCTCACGCGCGACATGGATTGAATCTCCAATATGCCGCCGCTTTGGCGCAGCAAGGCCTCCAGCAGTGCTAGGAAACCAGCGCGCTTCTCAACGCGGAACAGCTCGCGCACATCGCGTGCGAAGTAGGAATCCAGCCACTCGCTGTAAAACGACCGATCGAGAGGCGCCGCCAGCAAGGCTTGCGGCAAGCCTCCGTGCAGCATTCTCTGATCGAGGCTCCGAATGCCAAACGTCGGCAATTCATCGACCAAAACGGGAACCAAATGTACGACGCGTTTTCGACCAGTCAGACTGTCGCTAAATTTTTCGGTGGCGGCCAAAGTCGATGAGCCTGTGGCGACCACGCGTAGATTCGGAAACTCGTCGGCTGCAATTTTCAGCACCCGCGCCGGATCGGACAGTTGATGCACTTCATCTAGAACGACTGTCCCTGCGTTGACCGCGCGAAAGAACCGAACCGGCTCGGCCAAGATCTGCGCGACTTCAGGAAGGTCACAGTTGAAAAACTGAGTGCCCGGCAGGTCTTGGCAAAGCGTGGTCTTGCCGGCCCGACGCACCCCGCTTAACCAACAAATGGGAGCTTGCTGAAAAGAGGTTTCAATCCGCTTGGTCCAGATTTCGCGCGAAAACATAGTTGCATTTTACATGAAGTCGGACTAAATGTAAAATGTGTTTTCAGAAAACATGCTTGTCGCCTAATCGCGTAGGAATCGGTCGAAAGTTATGCGCTGGGTGTTGTCTTTTATCGTGGTCGTGCACGGCCTCATTCATCTGCTGGGGGCTGGCAAGGCGTTTGGGCTCGCAGAGCTACGTCAGCTTAGCCAACCAATTTCGCGTCCTATGGGTGCGCTCTGGCTGACCGCAGCCTTACTGTTGCTTGCGACTGCCGTAGCACTGTTCGCATGGCCTCGCGCTTACTGGCTGATCGGAATAGCTGCCTTGATCACGTCGCAACTGGCCATCGCCAGCGCATGGGGCGACGCAAAGTTCGGAACGCTGGCCAACGTGGTGCTGTTTCAGCCCCCATCATCACCGAGGCTGACCTCGCGAAGCTGCCTATACCAGTGCAAAAGTACGTACGCGCTATTGGTTTTTTGGGACGGCCGCGCGTTCAGAACTATCGCTTACGGTTCGTGGGTCGGATTCGCAGTGCGCGCGATGCCCGCTGGCTGCGTTTCGCTGCGGATCAGCACAGCTTTGCGAACGAGCCGACACGCTTGTTCTGGATGCGCGCCACGTTGCTCGGGTTTCCCATGCAGGTGTTGCATCGGCTTGCCGACGGCCATGCGAGCATGCGGGTCAAAGCACTTGGAGCGTTCACCATGGTGGATGCTAGCGGCCCAGTGATGGATCGGTCTGAGGCCGTGACACTGTTCAACGACATGTGCATCCTCGCTCCCGGCTCTCTGCTTGCGCCCAGCATTACGTGGGAGCCAGTGGACACACGCAGCGCACGTGCGCGCTTTACGAACGGTGCGCAAAGCATCTCTGCCACGCTATACTTCAATGCTGAGGGTCTGCTCGAGAACTTCGCTTCCGAAGACCGATCTCGCTCCTCGGCCGATGGTAAGACGTTCACGCAGCTGCGCTTTTCCACACCGGTGGGCGACTACCGCGCCTATGGGCCTTACCGGCTTGCTTCCAAGGGGGAGGCGCGTTGGCATGCGCCCGATGGCGAGTTTGCGTACGGCGAGTTCAGATTGGTCGATATCGCCTACAACGTAAGACCGTAAGGTATGCCCGCTTTCCAGCCGTTTTTGAGAGTGAGCTCGAGCTTGCCATCGGGGCGGAGTTCCAGGCGGTCCTGAGCGAGCGGAGGGCGCGTGATATACCTGCAAAGGCGCTCCAGCTGGCTGACAGCTGGTGGAAACGGAGTGCGCCCGGCGCGGGGTGCGCACGGTAGACTTCGAATAGCTTACTTTTCGCGCGTGAAAGCACGCCCGGCCGAGGCGATGATCCGGCGTGCGCGAGCCACTTGGTTGGCCTTGGGGCGTTCGTTCATTTCCTGCATGACGGCTAGTATGTTTTGGTGTTCCCCGAGAACTCTTTCCAGGCGAGGGAGCGTGAGTCCGAGCTGGTTCAATTCTTCGACGATCGTCTCGGGCTTGCGAGAAATCCGGTTGCCCGTTTGGCCAAGCTCGGCGCACAAGCGTTCTTCAGGATGGACGGTGCGCCAGTAGCTGACCTCAAGGGTGAGCTGCTGGGCGCGGCGTAGGCGCCGGAGCAGGCCAGGAACGCCATCCAGTGCCATTTTGGCGAGGGGACGTTCGCGCAGTGTGATGCGAGTTTCGCGGGTCAGATCGATCTCGCCCACGTGGATGAGCGTGGTCACCGTGTCTCCATCGTAGCTAAAGTGGCCAACCGCGGGACGGTGACTGAACGGCAGCTTCTGCTTTCCGACCTCCACAGCACTCGGGGGGGCAGCCAGATGGACGCGGACGCTGAGAAAACGCTTCTTTTCGAAGCCCGGGAAGCTGCCCTTGGCCTTCGCGATGGTGAGCACGCGAGTCCCGCGCGCTTCGTTCTGGCTGAGCAGAATGTGCGCTTCCTCCCCACGGGTGTAGCCGAGGCTTTCGCCATCGTCTTCGATTAAGCTGTAGCTGCCGTCCGCTCCTGCCCAAACGTCAACCAACAAATGAGCGTAGCTGCGGGCGTTGAGGCGAGAAGCTGCGAAGAGGCCTGGAATGATAGTGCCCGGCCTCAAGTACACGGGGACCTCATCGATCAATGCGCAACGCTCGTGCCACCCCGCTGTGAGTCCGCTGCCAGTCGCCGTTTCCAGCCAGGAGCCTTCAGGCAGCCATACCTTGAAACGCGCCTGTTCGTCGTCGGGATCGACGGGTGTCACAACGGGCGCGACAATCATCCGGGAGCCAAAATAATATTGACCCTCAGCGCGGTAGGCATCGTCCATTTCGGGATGCTCGTGATACATCGGGCTCAGCAGAGATTGGCCCGTCTCTACACGCGATCGCCACTCGTTCGAGATATACGGCACGAGCTCATACCGACGTCGGATGGCCTCTACTGCGATCTTCCGAAATGGCTCTGCGAGAGTGTAGACGCGGCGATCGTTCCCCGGGCTCTTGGTCGAGTGGGTGCGCAGATGGGGCGAATGCGCTCCCCACTGCAACCAGCGTACATAGAGCTCGGGGGCAGGGAGCGAGAAGTGCCCGCCAATGTCGTGGCTCCAGTGGCCGAAGAGGACGTTGGCAGCTCGCGCAGTAAAACCGGGCTGATACGCCAGACTGTTCCAGGTCGCGGTCGTATCGCCGGAAAAACCAATGGGCTGGCGGCCCGAACCGACTCCCCCATAACGGGTAAAAACGAGCGGGCGCGCATCAGGACGCTGCCGCTTTTGATCCTCAAAATGGATGTAATTGAGCCAGGTTAACGGGTCGAGCCCTTCGATCTGGCAGACCTGCCCTTGTTGCCAATCCATCCACCAGACGTCCACTCCCGCGCGCTCCTGTGGATGGTGCAAGACCGAGAAGTACGCTCGCATGTAGTTCGGATCGGTGCAATTGAAGGGGATGCGCCCCTCTTGAACCTGCGCCTTCTTGGCGTTGGCTTCCCCCATCACCTTGCGAAACTCAAGGTAACGCTCCTCGCCCTTGGAAACTCCATCGGCGGGGTGGAGATTCAGCGAAATCTTCAGCCCGCGCTGCTTCACGAACTGGAGCGTCTCTTGATAGTCGGGGAAAAGCTCCTTCGACCAAGTGTAACCCGTCCAACCGAGCTGGTGCCAATCCATGTCGATGACGAGCGTGTCGAGCGGGATGCCATAAGCGTCGTGGGATTCGACCAACTCTTCGAGCTCACGATCGGTGTAAGCCCAATAGCGACAGAACCAGTAGCCAAAGGCAAAACGCGGAGGGAGCGGCTGCCGACCGAAGAGCAGAGCCGCGTCAAAAAGCGCGGCCTTGTAGTCCCGACCGTGCAAAAAGAGATAAAAATCTTGGCGCTCGCCTTGGGCCCTCGGAGTACACCAAAGTTGCTTGGCAATCGCGTTGTGTTCGAGGGCGACCGTGTTGGTATCCTCGACGAGCGCCCACCCGTCGCGAGAGAGGAGGCCCGGCTCAATCTTGAGGGGCTTCTTCAAGTCAGGCACGAGCTCGCTGTTGATCCAAGCCAGCCCCCACCCGCCATCGCAACCATCGAGCGTGCACGCCGTGCCACCGAGATTGCCGCTCTGGGCGTCACCGTAGCGCCAGCCGCCTCTCGGAGCCTTGGGCCCGCTGAGGCTGAATTCAGCGCTGAGCGTCTCGCGGCTGAACCGCTGGCTGGTATCCGTGCACGTGAGCGTAAAGTGCGGGGTCTTAATGGTTAACCCGGTGTCCGATTCGCTAACGCTGAATTCCGGCACTGGCGTGCGCCGATTCACGACAGCGAGCGTCGCTCGATCTTCGAACGAGCCATTCGCCACAAACTCGCAGCGCACGAGCTGCGAACTGAGGACGCTGAAACGACAGCGGCCCTTTTGGACAATCGCGGCAGGCGCAGCCAAGGGCTCGGCGGGGAAGATGTTTGGGCTTTTCATAGGTTTCATAGGGGGATATGCGGGAAAAAAGCGGGATATCATCACCGATGGGTGGAGCTCGGTCAACCCGATCAGCAATGATAATCTGTGGCGTCAACGAGCGATCCGACGCCCAGGGCGGGTAGGACTGTACCGTCCCGTTAGCGGCGGGTGCTGGCGGGGGCGGCAGAGGCGACGCGTTAGCAGCCGCAGGTTGCGGCGGTCGCTTGCCTGCGCCGCCGCAACCCAACGAGAGGAACAGGACCGTAACTAGAATTTTGGTCAAAACGCCTCCTATATGCCCCAGCGCCAGCGCCAAACCGGGAGCACGAGAACGCCGAGCCGTACGAAATACGCAAACCGCTTTCGAGCCATGATGTCTTGTCGTGGAGCGACGCCCAGGCCATTCGATGCCATACTCCACACAACGCTGCGTATACCATGCAGGAGGGCCGCCATGGTCACCCAGCGCCACGTAGTAGCCGTTGACGAAGCGCGTGGCTGGCCCGCCGGAGTCACCATCACAAGTACGCGCATTTCACCCGCCGGAGCCGGGTCGGTGGGTAGCCTCCGTCCCCCCCCCATATAGAGAGCGACTCACCCGTCGCTGGCGCGCTGGTCGCGATCCGCAGCCGCTGTTGAGATGGGGGAACAGAATTCCACGCCGTTGATGGGAGCGTCAGGATCGCGGTATCGCCTGCCCCCTATTCGCCAACGAACTCCTTGCCGCCTCGTACCAATCTGGTATGTTTCTGGTGTGAACCGCTCAGGCCTTGCGCACGACACAAGCGTCGCCCGAACCATCCGCTTTCCGGCTGATCTCCGAGATCGAATCAGCTCTGACGCTGAGCGCTGTGGACGTAGTTTCGAGGGGCAGGTCATCGCCTTGCTTCGACGACATTACGGCGAGGATGTGGATATTGCGCGCAGTCCTGCGGAAATCCTCGCTTTCGCAAAGGCTAGTTTGACCGACATCCCATCAGCTGATGCCAAGGTTATCGTTCGCAAGCTCAAGTCCGGCGAGCGCTAAAGCCGTCGATGCCTTTGGCGCCCGTACTTCTGGACACCGACACTCTGTCGGAGCTGAGCCGCGGAAATCCGGCCGTCACCGCCCGTGCTCGGGCCTACCTGATGGAGTTTGGGCGCCTCACCGTCAGCGCGGTCACGGTGTTCGAGCGTCTACGCGGTTACCGCCAGGCAATTCGCGCGGGGAAGCCTTATGAACGACAAATGCACGCGTTCGAAGTACTCGCTCAAAGCTGCGTCGTTCTTCCCTTCGACGATGTTGCTGCCGACGTGGCAGCAACCATTTGGGCAAGGTGTTCGCGTAGTCAGCGCAACCAGCTTGGCGATATTCTCATTGCCGCGACCGCTGTCGCCCGGCTCATTCCGTTGGTCACCAGAAATCGAAAGGACTTCGATGCTCTTGGCAAACAGTCCGGTGCCGAACTGCATCTCGTCGACTGGACGAAACCCGTTCGTGGTGGAACGCGGTGAAACAGTCGGCGCTCAGCAGGGCGTTTCAGGGCGTGGCCAGAACTTGGTCAACGCATGGGGTGCTGTGGCTGGGTCTCCGCTCTTGCGGTCTGCATCAACGCGCAGCTCGTGCGCGAAGGCCCTCACGACTTGCGCCGCGAGGGCACGGTCATAGCTCAGCAAGGCACGCAAGCCCACGCACCACGAACTTCGGAAGGCCTCCATGCTCGGCGAAGTCTTCCAGCAGCTGGGGCCAATGGGCTTGGACGGCCTGGTAGAGCAAGCCCTCTTCGGGCCAGAATTGGCCCCGCCCAAAGAAGTCGTGTTACGGGCTTCGCACCTGCTGGCTCGGCTGAGCCAGGGCACAGCACGTTCAGCCGCGCGGCAGCCGCAGTGCTCGTCGAGCTCACCGGTTCCCCCTACTTTCCTGGCGGTTTGGGCACGTTTTCTAGCACTCCAGGTTACCTGAACTTTGAACAGGGCCCGTCAGCACCTGTCACGCTAGCGCGGTGCCCTGATCTGACGCGAATGGGTTGAGGGAGGGAAAAGCGTGGCCCCGACGTCACGCAACCTAGAGCGCAGCCAGCAACGCTTCCAACTCTTTCCCACTCACCACCTTCCCATTAACCACGTACGTCGGCGTGCCCTCATAACCCAACTTCAAAGCCTCGTTCGACTCACGTGCGGCACGCGCCAGCACGTCCGGACGCACCAAGCACGAACGCAGCTTGGCAAAATCCAAGCCAATATCCCGCGCTGCCATTTCGATATCCACCCGCGCTTTGCCGGAAGCATGGGCAAACAACCAGCGATCCGCCTGCCAAAATTTACCTTGCTCATCAGCACAGTAAGCTAACCGCATTGGCTGACAGATAAAGCCATCCACGCAGTGGGTCCGCGGAAACTGACGCCTGACAATACGAAGCGCTCGAGGCTTCCGAATCACCTGCTTCAGAAGGTGGTGGGCAGCAACTCGGCAAAAGGGGCAGCTGTAATCCGTGAATTCCTGCACCGTGAGCTCTGGAGCGACGGCACCCAACCAATGGTAACCCTCCTCGGTCTTGCCGTTGGGTAACGGCACATCGGTCTTCCAATTGAAGAGCTCAAAGTAGCGAGGGGCAAAAGCTAGAAAGGCGACGAG
>Ga0163154_10003113_pt1 | contig 23466 bp, 21 predicted proteins | sample OliLakLV19MP9P1_FD_148649 | JGI IMG/M metagenome (GOLD analysis project Ga0163154, IMG submission 148649) | Freshwater microbial mat bacterial communities from Lake Vanda, McMurdo Dry Valleys, Antarctica - Oligotrophic Lake LV.19.MP9.P1 | ecosystem: Environmental > Aquatic > Freshwater > Lake >... | reverse complement strand
TGCTGCCGACTTTAAACAATATATTTTCCCTTTGCTTTTTTTTAAAAGAGTAAGCGATTTGTGGGACGAAGAATACCAAACTGCCTTAGCAGAAAGCGATGGCGATTTGACTTTTGCACAATTTGCCGAAAATCACCGCTTTCAGATACCAGACGGTTGCCATTGGGAAGATGTGCGAAAGAAAACAGTTGATGTAGGTGCCTTTCTGCAAAAAGCATTGAACGGAATTGAGAAAGCCAACTTTGAAATGCTGCATGATGTGTTTGGCGATGCACAATGGACCAACAAACGCAGAATGAGTGACGAAAAAATGCTGGACCTTATTGAGCATTTTAGTAAAATGAAACTCACTGTTGAACAAGTGCCTCACGATATCATGGGCGAAGGCTACGAATACCTGATTAAAAAATTTGCTGACGATAGCGGACATACCGCAGCCGAGTTTTACACCAACCGCACGGTGGTAAGACTAATGACACAAATTACCGACCCAAAAAGCAGCGAAAGCATTTACGACCCTACCTGCGGCAGCGGTGGCATATTACTAAGTGCAGCCTTGCATTTAAAAGCACAGGGCAGAGAATACCGGACATTAAAATTATACGGACAGGAACTGAACCTCATTACCTCTGCCATCGCCCGTATAAATATGTTTATGCACAATGTAGATGAGTTTTTGATTGTGCAGGGCGACACCTTAGACAGCCCACAGATATTGGAAAATGACGAACTGAAAAAGTTTGATGTGATAATGGCTAACCCGCCATACAGCGTAAAAAAATGGAGCCAGGCAAAATGGATGAACGACCCTTTTGGACGCAATATTTGGGGAACACCACCACAAGGTTGTGCCGACTATGCTTTTCAGCAGCATATTATGAAAAGCCTGAATCCCAATACTGGACGCTCTGTGGTATTGTGGCCGCATGGCGTATTGTTTAGAGACAGCGAAGCCGGCATACGCAAACGCATGATTGAAGAAGATTATGTAGATGCCGTAATTGGCTTGGGCAAAAACCTGTTTTACAACAGCAGCATGGAAAGCTGTTTGCTGGTATGCCGCATGAAAAAGCCTAAAGAACGCAAAGGCAAAATTATTTTTATTGATGCCAAAGATGAATTACGTATAGACCGCACCAATGCCTGGTTGGAACCACAGCACATACAAAAGATAAGCGATGGGTATTGGAAATTTAAAGATGCTGATGCTTTTGCAAAAGTAATGAGTAATCAAGAAGTGTTGGAAAATAATGGCAACCTGAGTTTGCAATTGTATGTGAAGCAAGCTGCCAATACCAACGAACACAATACAAAAGATTTAATTTCTCAAATTAAAACTGGGCAAAAACAAATTAATTTTTCAATTGACAACTTATTTATTCAACTTAAAAATATTGGAATAGAAATATGAAGTTGAGAAACGATAAATGGAAAATAATTCGACTTGAAGATGTTTGCGAAAAGGCAAAGTCCATTAATGTTCGTAATCAAAAAGGAACTTTTAATTATGTTGATATTGGTTCAATAGATTCTAATTCAAAGAGAATTTCAGAAATTCAAGAATTAGATTGGGCAATAGCTTCGTCAAGAGCAAGGCAAATTATTAAACAAGGTGATACTTTATTTTCTACTGTTCGTGTTAATTTAGAAAGAATTGCATTTGTTGAAAATGAAATCCCGAATGGCATTGCTTCAACTGGATTTACAGTGATACGTGCAAATGAAAAGGCTAATCCTGAATATCTTTTCTATTCAACAAGTTCACCAAGATTTATTGACAAACTATGCTTGCTGCAAAAAGGAACAGCCTATCCAGCCGTTTCTGATAGAATTGTTTTTAATGAAGAAATCCCCCTTCCCCCACTCGAAGAGCAAAAACAAATAGCCGCATTGTTTCAAAGTATAGAAACGGCTATGGAGCAGGTGGATTTGCAGGAGAAGAATTTGAAAAGATTGTGGTTGCGATTGGTAGATGAGTTTGTAAGTGATAAACCTTCCTTTGGAAATTTGCTAAAAGGCAAAAAGTTACAAACAGTAAACTACTGCGATGTAACAGAAAAAATTATGCGGAGGATTGAACCAGAAAGTTATGGCATAGTAAAGATTATTGGTGGTGAACATTTAAACGCGGAAGATTTTAAAATAAGAACTTGGGACACTGTTGGAAAAGACCCATTAGGTCCAGCATTTCATGTTTTGTTTCAACCTGGCGATATTTTGTATGGCTCACGAAGAACATACTTGAAGAAAGTTGCTTTGGCGGAATTTGAAGGCGTTTGTGCTAATACAACTTATATAATCAAAGCTAACGAGAAAATATTGTTGCAAGATTTATTGAAACATATAATGCTTTCTCAAAGGTTCACACAATATTCAATTGGAGTTTCAAAAGGCTCAACCAATCCATACATCAATTGGAAAGACTTGGATAATTTCTCTTTTCAAATTCCTGACTTGGAAACGCAAAAAGAGATTGTTAAAGGGTTGGATGCAATTTTAGAAATAAGAGAACAACTCAAACAACAAAAAACAACTTTGAAAAATTTGAAGCAGAAATTATTAAATGAAATATTAGGGTAATACGTAAAATTGTAAATTAGAAAATGCCAGGGCAGCAACCAAATATTGTAAAAGTTTTCAGAATAGTTCACATTAATAATGTGGAGTATTTGCTTACGTATGGTATGTTTACAAAAAACCATGCACAAGCAGACCCTAATTATATCAATATTGGTGACAGTGGATTAATTGCACAAAGAAATACGTATCCAGTAGGTATCAATCCGCCAAATGGTATGTTGGGTGATTATGTTCCATTTTATTTTGGCCCTTTGTCTCCAATGCTGTACAATATCAAAACAGGGTATAGAGGCATTACTTATCGTCCACAAGGAGAAATCGTTTACATTGTTTGTCGGGTTAATACCTTAATTGAAAATTGTGAAGAATATTGTTTCACAGATGGACATGCAAAAAATGCTATAACTGAGTTTTATAACGATACCGCTAATCTTACTGAAGTAGATTGGAATATGGTAGCAGAAAGACAATGGAGCAATACAGAAGATGATTTTGACAGAATGCGAAGAAAGCAAGCAGAGTTTTTAGTCAAACATCATGTATCAGTAAATTGCATCAGCGATGTTGTGGTGCTGAATGAACAAAGGAAAACCTTTGTTGAAGAAATAATCAATCGACTCGGATTGGAAATTCCAGTTCGGGTTAATCCAAACAATCAATTTTATTACTGATGAAATATTTTAAAGGAAATCTATTAGAAGCACACACACAAGCTTTGGTTAACACGGTTAACACAGTGGGTGTAATGGGAAAAGGAATTGCCTTACAATTCAAGGAAGCCTTCCCGATGAATTTTAAAATATATGCCGCAGCATGTAAAAAGAAAGAATTACAAACTGGACAATTACTGGTAGTAAAGGAGCAAACCCTTGAAGGAGAAAAGATAATTATCAATTTTCCAACCAAGACAGAATGGTTCATGAAATCTAAATACGAATACGTAGAAGAAGGATTGAAAGAATTAGCCAAAGTAATTGAAGAATACAAAATTGAAAGCATTGCTATTCCACCATTAGGTTGTGGCAATGGTGGACTGAAATGGGAAAAGGTAAAACCAATGATTGAAAATTATCTTGGCCACCTAAGCAATGTAATCATTCAGGTATTCGAACCAAATGAAGCAGTAAAAGAAATTTTGAAAAAACAAGATGCCTCTAAAGAAATAAAGCTAACACCTGCTAGAGCTATGGTGCTATATGCAATGTTCTACTATGAATCATTAGGAGAAAATGCAAGTTTGTTCGTGGCAAATAAGTTGGCTTACTTCTTACAACGATTGGGTGAAAAGAGTTTAAACAAATTAAAATTTCAAGCAAGTCGTTATGGCCCTTATGCTGTTCAAGTTGAACACTTATTACACAATGTAAATGGCAAATATTTAAAAGGCCTGGAACAAATGAATGCAAAAGCATTTGAGCCTTTAGAATTGCAATACGATAAGGTGAAGGAAGTTAGCGACTACATCAAAAAGGAATTAAGTGCAGAACAAAGAACAAGGCTTTCAAATTTGGTAAAATTGATAGATGGTTTTCAGTCAGCATTATCATTAGAGATACTTGCAACAGTGGATTTCGTAAGAAAAGATAAACCAGGCATGAATCAGGAAGATATTGTAAAAACCATTCACAACTGGTCCGACAGAAAAAGAAAACTTTTTCAAGAAAAATATATTCAAATAGCGGCTAATCATTTGCACGAATACAGCAACCGATTAGACATTTCATAAACTATGACATTTAACGAACAAAATACCGTAGAGCATTTTATCATTCACCAACTCACAGGGGTGAACTTAAATGCTGTGCAAGGCAATGTGGTAAAGGAAGATGCAGTTGAATATGGAGATGATGCAAAATGGAAATACATTCAAGCTGATTTACTATCAAGAGACATCACCGAAGTATTTGTAGAAAAGGAATTAAAAGAAGCCCTTTGCCGCCTCAATCCTGACATTGCTGCACAACCTGAAAAAGCCGAAGAAGTTATTCATAAACTCAGGGCCATACTCATTACCGTAAACAATGTTGGTTTGGTAAGAGCCAACGAAGAATTTGCCAAATGGCTACGTAATGAAGTAACACTTCCCATTGGCAAAAACAACGAACATGTTGCCATTCGTTTAATAGATTTTGAAGTTTTAAAGAACAACAGTTTCGTTCTTTGCAATCAATATAAAATAAGAGCCAGAGAAACTAAAATTCCTGACATCGTAATGTTTGTCAACGGAATTCCTTTGGTAGTTGGCGAAGCAAAAACACCTGTTCGACCTGCGGTTACTTGGTTTGATGGTGCACACGATATTAATGTGGTGTATGAAAATTCGGTTCCTCAATTGTTTGTCCCCAATGTATTTTCATTCGCTACCGAAGGCAAAGAAATATTTATTGGTGGCGTAAGAACACCTTTAGAATTTTGGGCTCCTTGGAGATTGGAAGATGAAAAGGACGAGCTAAGTCATTTCATTGGCTTGCAAGATGTAGCCAAACAATTAACGCATCTGCTAAAACCTTCTACCCTGTTGGATATTTTGCAGTATTACACCGTATATGCCACCAACAGCAAGAAGAAAAAAATAAAAGTTGTTTGTCGCTATCAACAATACGAAGGTGCCAACGCCATTGTGCAACGGGTAAAAGATGGCGAAATAAAGAAAGGATTGATTTGGCATTTTCAAGGTTCAGGAAAATCGTTGTTGATGTTGTTTGCTGCACAAAAACTGCGGAAGCAACAAGAACTTAATAATCCAACCGTAATAATTGTAGTGGACAGAGTGGATTTAGATACACAAATCACTGCCACATTCAACACAGCCGAAGTGCCCAACATGATTACTACCGATAGCATTAAAGAACTGCACAAGTTGCTGGAACAAGACACCCGGAAAATCATCATTACAATGGTGCACAAATTCAAAGATGCTTATCCCGACATGAACAAGCGGGACAACATTATTGTGATGGTGGATGAAGCTCATAGAACGCAGGAAGGTGATTTGGGGCGTAAAATGCGAAACGCATTACCCAATGCTTTTCTGTTTGGTTTAACAGGAACACCAATAAACAAAGCAGATAAAAACACATTTTGGGCTTTTGGTGCAGAACAAGACAGCGGTGGTTACATGAGCCGTTATACTTTTCAGGAAAGTATCAGAGACAATGCAACGCTGCCTTTACACTTTGAACCACGATTACCCAATTATCATATCGACAAAGAAAGTTTAGACATTGCTTTCAAAGAAATGGCCAACGACCTGAGTGAGGAAGATAGAAACAAACTCAGTCAGAAAGCGGCAAACATGGCTGTGTTTTTAAAATCTCCTGAACGGGTAAAAACAATTGTTGCCGACATAGTAGAACATTTCAAAGCACATGTTGAACCCGAAGGTTTGAAAGCAATGATTGTAACACCCGACCGTGAAGCTTGTGTTCAATACAAAGAAGCCTTAGACCTTTTAATAAGTCCCGAAGCAAGCGAAGTAGTTATCAGTTCATCTGCCAATGATGATTTTGATTTCAAACAGAAGTATGCAATGGACAAAGACAAGCAGGAAAAAGTGATTGAGAAATTCAACGATGCTGATTCTCCATTGAAATTCTTGATTGTAACTGCGAAACTATTAACAGGTTTTGACGCACCAATTTTGCAAACTATGTATTTGGATAAATCGCTAAAAGACCACACACTTTTACAAGCTATTTGCAGAACCAATCGATTGTTCCCAAATAAAACATTCGGCAGAATTGTAGATTACTTCGGAGTGTTTGACGACACAGCGAAAGCATTGGCATTTGATGAAGAAAGTGTAAAATTGGTAATCACCAATTTGCAAGTGTTGAAAGATAAATTGCCTGAATGGATGGAAAAATGTTTAGCACATTTTGCCGGTGTTGACAGAACAATTCACGGTTTCGAAGGATTATCAAAAGCACAAGACTGCATAAACACAAATGAAAAAAGAGATGCCTTTGCTAAGGATTTCAGCAGCCTGACAAAATTGTGGGAAGCATTATCGCCTGACCCAGTTTTAAATCCATTTGAAAAAGATTACAAATGGTTGTCGCAAGTTTACACTTCCGTAAAACCAGCGTCAGACGATAACGGCAGATTGTTGTGGCATGCCTTAGGTGCACAAACAACAGCACTCATACATGAGCACATTCATGTTTCGGGCATCAATCACGACATGGAAGAAATGATTTTGGATGCAGAAGTGATTGATGACTTAATGAATAAAAAAGACCCGAAGCAAGCAGAAAAAGTTTTAAAACTTCTTATTAGTCGCTTAAACAAACACGGAAACAATCTAACTTTTAAAAGACTTAGCGAAAGATTGGAAGCTGTTCGAGATAGAGCAGAAAAAGGATTAATTAATTCCATTGAATTTATAAAAGAACTTTGTCAAATAGCAAAAGAAACATTGCAAGCCGAGAAAGGAACAGAACCTGAGACAGAACAGAAAAATGCTAAAGCCGCATTGACAGAATTGTTTCTTGAATTAAAAACCGACACAACGCCAGCAATCGTAGAACGCATCGTAAACGACATTGATGAAATTGTTAGAGTAGTTCGCTTTGACGGTTGGCAAAACTCAACAGTTGGAGAAAGAGAAGTAAAACGGGAATTAAGAAAAGTTCTTTGGACAAAGTATCAAATCAAAGACGAAGATTTATTTAATAGAGCTTATGACTACATTAAAGAATACTATTAAGAGTAATCGCACAGGGCTAAGCACATTTGCAAGCCGCACAAGCCCAAGCACAGACCAAAGCTTGCAAAACAGCTTCCACCTTTCCAACACAGAAAAAATTGAATTAAAAAAAATCTCCTCCCCTTCTGAAAATAAAAAATACTCAACCACACAACCCGACACGACAACGAGCATAGAACGCAGTATTGACAATGGTTCGCAGGCACGGTGGAAAGAAGGTTAGGTTATAACAGGCGTTTGGCAAAAGTGGCGGTTCAGTGCTCCGCAGACACATTTGTGGTTAATCAAACATTGGTTCTCCGCATCAACATTTGTGGTGAAAATCGCCACTTCTTGAAGCCGCAAAACGTGTGTGTCTTGAATCAATGTCCTCAACCAACATTGAATGCTTTACAAAAGATGGAAGACAATTGAAGTAGTAGAATACTATGCGCGAAATTCGAGCGAACAGAATGGTGGGCATACTACAATAACAATTGAATGGCCTTCCGCAAGCGCCTGGTAGGAGGAGTTTGCAAGTCACCTTATGCTGCGAGAGAGTGAAAATTTTCTTGTGGTGAGCCCTGCCTACCGGCAGGCAGGGATCAGGAAAAACGGGAACGAAGATTCCTGTAGATATTTTATACGGAGCTGAAGAACTTAAGCCAGTGATTGAAGCCTCGTAATGGCATAGACAGTGCTGAAAGTAGTTGTTTACGTTTGCGACTACGACAAGATAAAAGTGCAATAGGTATCTTATTTCCTGATTGCATAGCACTCGGGGTAAAGCTGGCAGCAACGTATAATGGGCTTTTGTAAGGAACAAGAGAAGTCGATATCGATCTGTAAAATCGTAAAAGAGGAAGCAGACGCGCAACACATCAAATTATGCTTTCGGACTTGACATTTCAAGAACTTGAATTTGCAAGAGATGAAATTAGAAGTAAGGTAAATGAGGTTCCAGACGAAAACCGAATTGTTCTTGGAGTGGGAGACGAGGCAATTAAACTTGCCGAGACATATATAAGTGAAGGAGCGTTGACAAATAAAAGTTACAACGATGCTTTGCATATTGCACTTGCGACAATTAATAATTCGTATTAGCAAGTTGGAATTTCAAACATATTGTAAATCTTGACCGTATAAGACTTTACAACTCAATCAACTTCAGACTTGGCTACAAGATGATTGAAATTAGAACACCAAGATAAATTTTAAAATCAAACGACAATGGATAACATTAAAAATTTTGACGCAGTTCAAATGATGCGAGACATCAGAGAAAAGTTAAGCGAAAAGTATTGGAAACATCCTGACATTTTGAAAAAAGAAATGGAGGTAATATGACAAAAATATAATCTTAAATTAGTGACACCGAAATCTAATTGACAGTTGACTCTTCGCTACGAAATTTTGCCAGCAGCTAACAGCACCTAAAAAAAATTGGCGGTTCAGTGCTCCGTAGACACATTTGTGGTTAATCAAAGTTTGGTTCTCCGCATCAACCTTTGTGGTAAAAATCGCCACCTTCGCCAAGCGCCAAACCGTTGTGCGTAATATGAAGAAACTTTTGCTATAACAAAACCGTCTGTTTTAAAATTAACACAATTGTAATTAAATGATTGAAATATCTAAACCAAAACGAGCATATATCGGACTGATTTTTATGACAGTAATTATTGGGTTATCCTTTATTTTCGTTAAAAAAGGCTTAAAACATTCAAGTGCTATTGACCTACTCGCACATCGATTTACAGCTGGAGCAATTATAATTGGAATTTTAGGAATCTTCGGTTTTTTGAAATTTTCTGCATTGAGTTGGGCTAAAGTAGGTTTATTGCTTTTGCTATCACTTTTCTTTCCATTATTATTTTTCACGTTTCAAACATTTGGAATGGAATATAGTTCTGCAAGCAATGCAGGAATTGTATTTGCTACAATACCAATAATTACTTTAATTACTGCACGAATTTTTCTCAAAGAAAGAACAACCCTTGTTCAAAAAACAGGAGTTTTTTTATCTGTTTTAGGTATCGGTTATATACTTTTTCAGGCAGGTAATCTTTCTGAAAGTACATCTTTAAATGGAACTTTGTTATTGTTCTTATCTGTACTGTCGATAGTTGTCTATTACACATTGGGTAAAAAAATTAGTCTAGAATTTTCCACTATTGAAATTACCTTTTGGATGACAATTCTCGCTTTCATAATATTTAACTCGTGGAGTGTAATTAGTCACTTGCAGACGGATACTTTAAATGATTTTTTTTTACCACTTACCAATAGTGAATTTATGTGGTCGGTTTTATATTTAGGCATCTTGTCTTCAGTCCTCACATCTTTTTTAACTGTTTTCGCATTAAGCGTAATTCCTGCCTCACAGATAGCTGTATTTAATAATTTAAGTCCAATCATTGCTATTGTAGGTGGTGTATTGATTTTAGACGAAACATTGCACACGTACCAAATAATAGGTGGAATTTTAGTTGTTTTAGGTGTTGCAATGACACAAATTTTTAAAAGAACAAAAAAATCATAAATCTCTAAATATTAAATTATGCCAAAAATATCAAGAATTAAACCAGTCCATATTGAAAAAGACAAATGGATTAAAAAACAAAATCCGCCAAAAGGTGTGTTTGAAGGCAATCATTACGGAGTGAAATGTGTCATTATTAGATACGCTGTTGACGGTATTGGCGAAGGGCCCAATATGCACGTTCATCCTTATGACGAAGTTTTTCATATTATACAAGGAACAGCCAAATTTACAGTTGGTGATGAAACATTTATCGCAAAAGAAGGAGCGATTGTTATTGGACCTGCAAATATTCCGCATACTTATAAAAATGCTGGTCCCGGAAGATTGGATTCTGTTGATATACATCTTACAGATGAATGGATACAATATGATTTGCCACGTGAAGGAGAAAAATTGAGTGCAGCAGGATTAGAAGAGTAGTCTAAGCGAAATAAACTCGGGATGTAATACCGCGTACAACACGGGTTTGGCAAAAGTGGCGGTTCAGTACTCCGCAGACAGTTTTGTGGTTAATCAAACATTGGTTCTCCGCATCAACATTTGTGGTGAAAATCGCCACCTTCGCCAAGCGCCAAACCGTTAGTGGCAATTTAGGACAGCCCGAATTCGAGACAACATTTCAATTACAAATAAGACATTAACAGAAATATGCATGACATTTTAATTCAAACATTGAACCACGTAGTATCCCTAGAACCAGGTGAAATAGAATTTCTAAAAAGCATATTCAAGGAAGTCTGTTTTAAAAAAGGCGATTATTTTCTTAAAGCAGGAGATATAAACAACCAGTTAGGCTTTGTTCAAAAAGGGTTAATTCGATATTTCGTTTATAAAAATGAAGAAGAATCAACTTTGGAATTTAGTAAAGAAGGCGAATTTGTTGCGGAGTATCAAAGTTTAGTTCAAAAAACTCAATCCATTCAAAGCATACAAGCAATTGAAGATACTACTATGCTTGTAATGACCAGTGATGATTTACAAAATCTGTACTGTAATACAAAAAATGGCGACAAAATTGGACGAATTGTCATTGAACATAGATTTAACGTTTTAGTAACCCAATTGATGTCCATTTATATGCACAACTCAGACCAACGGTATTTACACTTTTTGAAAACTTATCCTGAAATAGTACAACGAATACCACAATATTACATTGCTTCTTATGTTGGTGTAAAGCCTCAGTCATTGAGCAGAATAAGAAAAAGATTTATTCAATAGATTTATTAACTCAGGTGTATGGATTAATCATTTTGCATTGAATAATTTTGCCCCAATTAAATAAAATAAATATGAACAAATTATTAATTTCACTTTTGTGTTTAAGTTTTTTTATCTCTTGTAACAAAGAAGATGTAAATCCTAACAATTTTACAACAACGACAATTAGTTTGGCAACCCACAAATTGACAACCTATTCAATAATGAAAAACACAAAATACCTTATTGTGTTTGAAACAGGCTTGGGTGATGACCATTCAATATGGAATCAAAAGAATTTACCTTCAATGATAAATACGAAAGAAGACGTTTTGCTGTACGACAGAGCAGGTTATGGTAAATCAGAAAAAGGACCTGCTCCAAGAAATATAGAAAAATTGAGTAGCGAACTTGATAGCGTTATAAATAAATTTGCCAACGGCAGAAAAGTAATACTTGTTGGACACTCACTTGGTGGAATGATTATTAGAGATTATGTAATAAAGAATTCTTCAAAAACAGCAGGAATTTTATTTATTGACCCGTCACACGAAACTTACAATAATCCAACACAAAGTCAAGAAGATTTAATTTACAACACGTTTTTGAGTAGTAATGGTGTAGACTTTGGAGGAACTATGGAAGCAAGAGAGCTAATTGAAGACTCTCAATATTTAACAACACTTCCAAATTTGCCAAATGTACCTGTTATTGTTCTGACAAGTATGAAAGTTGATGCTTCTCACAATTCTACAGATAGGCAGAGTTGGTTTAATGCTCACGAATTATTAAAAACAAGTTTAACAGATTTTACACATATTTCAACGACAAATTCGGGACATTATATTTTTCTTGAGGAACCAAATTTAGTGTTGGACAATTTGAATTTGTTGATTTCAAAATTGCCGTAGAAAATAAACTGCCACTAACAGCACCTACAAGAAATTGGCGGTTCAGTGCTTCGCAGACACATTTGTGGTTGATCAAACATTGGTTCTCCGCATCAACATTTGTGGTGAAAATCGCCACCTTCGCCAAGCCCGAAACCGTTGTGCGTCAGCTTAAAAATCGAAAAGTTAAACTAAATAAAACTTGTAATGACAAATACAAAAGAATACGTAGTTTGGATAACAGGTGCTTCGTCTGGTATTGGCAAAGCTATGGCCTTTGAGTGGGCAAGATTAGGGTATAAAGTGGTGCTTTCTGCTAGACGAAAAGAATTATTAGAAGAGATTGCACTTGAGATTAAGAATTCGGGTGGAGAAACATTGGTAGTTCCAGTTGATATTATGGAAGAAAAATCAATAGAAAACGCTGTGCAAAGTATCATAACCACTTGGGGGCGTTTAGATATTGCAGTGGCCAATGCTGGGTTTGGTGTTTTTGGAAGTATAGATAAGTTGAATGCAAAAGATTGGAACAGGCAATTACAAGGTAATGTCACCGGGTTAGCCTTAACGGTAAAATATACCCTGCCACATTTGAAGCAACACCAGGGTCGCATTGGTTTAGTGGGCAGTGTAGGAGCTTATCTTCCTAATCCTTATGTAGGAGCCTATGGTGCTTCAAAAGCTGCTGTACATTCAATTGGTCTCACATTGCAGGTTGAATTAAAGGGTACCGGTGTGAGTTGTACTACCATACATCCTGGATTTGTTGTGTCGGAGATTGCCAGAGTTGATAATGAAGGCGTTTGGCATCCTGACCGTCTAGATCCACGTCCATCAAATTTAATGTGGCCAACGGATAAAGCTGCGAAAGTTATGGTGAAGGCCATCATGAAGCGAAGAAGAAATTATGTTTTCACAACCCACGGGAGAGTTTTTGTTTGGTTGCAGCGGTGGTTTCCTGGGTTGGTAAGAACGATTGTTTCAAAAGGTCCAAAACCAGAATAAAAAAAGATAGGTCGTAATCTGACTGTAGCCAATGAAAAAGGGAAGCCGAATGCACAACAACCGTTTTGCAAAAACGAGGGTTTCGTGCTTCTATGACAGTGAAGTGCTAAATCCAAGCTTTATGCATCTAATGAAGTTTAGTGCTGAAAATCCCCACCTTCGGCAAGCTGAAAAACTTTATATGCCATTTTAGAACAACTACAAACTAAAGAAGACGAAGCAAAAAGTAGCTAAGAATATAATGGTGAAAACTGAAAAATTTCAGCAAGTTGAAATAACTTCTCCAACGCATTTGAGAGAATGGCTATCTACAAATTATAATCAAAAAGAAAGCGTTTGGTTGGTAACTTTCAAGAAAAAAATAATAGAAAAATATGTTTCCGTTAATGAAGTATTAGACGAATTACTTTGCTTTGGTTGGATTGATGGCATAAGGAGAAAATTAGATGAAAACAGAACAATGCAATTAATCTCGCCAAGAAAAGTTGAACATTGGACGAAAACCTATAAAGACAGATATTCGAAACTTGAAAGCAAAGGACTTATTGAAAACGCGGGGCGAGAAGCTGTTTTAAAATCCAAGGCAAATGGACTTTGGGATTTTATGGACGATGTTGATGCACTAATTAAACCGACTGATTTTATAAAGTGTTTGAATGAGTATGAAAATGCAACAAATAATTTTAACGCATTTGGAGCTTCAAGCCAACGCTTCATATTAAGATGGATTAAGATAGCCAAGACGAAAGAAACGAGAGCAAAAAGAATAAAACAAGCATCTGAACTAGCAGAAAAAAATTTAAAAATACCGGGTTTATAATTATTGGACAGAAATTTTATTTACCAAAAAGAAATATTTAACGCAGGGAAAAAACGGCATATTACATCGGTTTGGCAAAGTGGCGGTTCAGTGCTTCGCAGTCCGACAACTGGCGAAGGAAAAAAATTTTGGTTCTCCGCATCAATCCCGATAGGTATTGGGATGGTAAAAATCGCAACCTTCGCCAAGCCATAAAACGTTAGCGGTAATTTTACTGAGTCACGTACAGACAAGCAACAAATTAGAAAAACAACAAATTTAATATGAGAACAATTTCAATTTTACTGATTGCATTTATAACTTCATTTTCATTAACCGCGCAAGACATTACAGGACAATGGAATGGTGTTTTAAAAGTTCAAGGAACACAATTAAGACTTGTTTTTAATGTTACTAAAACCAACAACGGTTTTAGTTCAACAATGGACAGCCCAGACCAAGGGGCAAAAGGTATTCCTGTAACAAATACTACTTTTGCTAATTCAAAAATAAAATTTGAAGTTGCTAATGCTCGGATTGAATATAATGGAGAATTAAAAGGGAATGAATTTGTTGGAACTTTTAAACAAGGCGGACAAGAATTCCCAATGAATTTATCAAGAACGACCATTGAAAAAGAAGTTGTAAAACGCCCTCGAGAACCGTCAAAACCATATCCTTATTATTCAGAAGAGGTAACCTTTCAAAACACCAAAGCCAACATTTCATTATCTGGAACATTGACTTTACCAAAAAAAGACGGAATTTTTCCAGTTGTTATTTTAATTACAAGAAGTGGCCAACAAAACAGAGATGAAGAGTTATTAGGACACAAACCTTTTTTAATAATTTCCGATTACTTAACCAAAAATGGAATTGCAGTTTTACGATATGACGACAGAGGAGTTGGACAATCAAACGGGGATTTTAAAACAGCAACTTCTGCCGACTTTGCAACGGATGTAGAAAGTGCTATTATCTTTTTGAAAACAAGAAAAGAAATTAACGAAAAGAAAATTGGTTTAGTTGGACATAGTGAAGGTGGTTTAATTGCACCAATGGCTGCTTCAAAATCAAAAGACGTTAGCTTTATTGTTTTACTAGCAGGTACAGGAATTCAAGGAGACAAATTATTATTACTTCAACAAGCGCTAATTGCAAAAGCGAATGGTGTTTCAGAAACTGACATAAAAAAATCAATTGAAATAAATTCAAAACTTTTTGAAATCGTTGTAAAGTCAGATGATAATATCAAATTAAAAACAGATTTGACAAACTCCATAAATGAAATGCTTAAAAATGATACAAGTGCAGAAATTCCAAATGGAATGACCAAAGAAGATTTTGTTTCAATGTAAGTAAATCAAATTTCAAGTCCTTGGATGCAATACTTTATGAAATTTAATCCAGCAACAACATTAGAAAAAGTGAAGTGTCCTGTATTGGCAGTGAATGGAGAAAAGGATCTTCAAGTTCCACCAAAAGAGAATTTAACAGCAATAAAAAACGCGTTGACAAAAGGAGGAAATAAAAATGTAACGACCATAGAATTTCCAAATCTAAACCACTTATTCCAAGAATGTAAAACGGGTTCGCCAGACGAATACGCAACTATTGAACAAACTTTCTCACCAACAGCATTATACGAAATCACTAAATGGATAAAAATACAAACCAAATAAAAAAACTTCTGTTAACAGGGGTTTTGCAAAAAAGCGGGTTCAGTGCTAAATTGAACATTCGGAATTCTAATAAACATTTGTACTAAATTGAACATTTGTGCTTCTAATTCCGCTTCCCATGCCTTGGTTCGTGTCCGCACGAAACAAGAAGGAGATATGTTTCAAGATGGTTCGTTAGGACACGAACCCCTGTTTAGATAGTTTGTCTTATTTACTTTTTCGTGCTATCTATTAATTGACCATTTTGAAAGGAATAGGTGCCATCACTGCCGGTGTCGGTATTGTAATTAATACTAAACTTGTCTGGATTGGCATTTGGCAAGGCTTGAGTTTTATAAAAAACGCGGTACTTATCTTTTGAGTAGAGCTCAGATACGGGCGTAAAACTGGCAGGATCTGCTTCTTCTATTTTTTGGGTATCGTAATAGACGCTGTTTTTATCTTTCATAAAATCGCGGTCAATAATTTCGATACTTGCGATATCAATGTCATCCATTCGTTTGCCATCACTTAAGAGTATGCCGTTCACGGCTATATTTCGTTCATCGATGATTTTGACTGTATCTATCGACTTAAAAGGAAGCAAAGAAAAATCATTTTTCCAGTTAGATAGAAGAATTGCATTGCCAATACGGGCATAAAAATCATTAATCGGTTCAAACGTACCAACTGGTTTATCTATTTTTTTAACCACTTTCGTATTATCTTCTGCGGTACCAGTTTCTGAAGTATAATCCTCGACAATGGCGTATAAATAACTGGAGTCGTAAGCGAGTGTTTGATTAATTCGTGCAAATGTTTTCCCATGGACATTTACTTTTTTCCCGTACAAGAAAACAGATTCAGCGTCTCTTGCCCATCCTTGGTTGTAGGTCAGGCTTTCTAGTTTATAAGGTTTATAAGTTTTTGGATCAGCCCCATCGATCACCGTAAGGCCAGGGCTGTATCTCAAATCGTAATATACGCGCTGTGCATCTTTGGGAATATTATTTTCATCAATTGTAAAACTGGCATTGTCAACTTGTTGTGCTTTGCCCTTCCAGAAAATCGAATCCTTATCTTTTCCAAATTCGCGCGAAAGTACGGTAAACGTTTCCAGGTTAGCATCCATCTCGGTATAACCCAACTCAAACCAATTACCCATGGGGGAGTAAATTATTTTCGATTTCCAACGATGGTAATAATAGGAGTCTGATAGTTCTTTATTCACAGGATTACCCATACGTTTGAACAGACGGGTGAAGAGCACCACCATGATCAAGAAGACTGCTCCGAAAATGATCAAAACTATTTTCATTAAAAGTTTTTTGAGTTTAGTAAGTAACGGGGCTAATTTAGTGGTGATAGGCGTATGCCACTAATTTTTTTATGCCCATTTGAGGCAAAATAAATTGTATGTAACTAATGGTACATTTCGTGTATAAACTAAGGAATTAACAATGCAAGCTAAACGGGAGATGAGAGGATTTTAAAATCCTACCTTCGGGGGTTCGACTGGTTGGCGCGGTGGATGACCAACAACGTATAAAAGTTAGGCCAAACGAGCTAATCCATCTGTTGGCATTGCATGTTGTATAAGAGAGGAAATATTGTGCAATGTTACCTGGGCGATTTCAGTTAGTGCGTCTTCAGTAAAGAAAGCCTGGTGTGCGGTTATCAATACATTCGGAAAACTCATTAGTCGCTGAATGTTGTCATCAGCTATAATATCAGAAGAAAGGTCTCTGAAAAATAATTTTTCTTCCTGCTCATACACGTCAATACATAACGCACCTACCTGTTTTGTTTTTAGTGCATGGATGATGTCAGCTGTGTTCACAAGCCCCCCGCGACTAGTGTTTATAAGCATTACGCCTGGTTTCATCTGATTTAATGTTTTCTTATTAATCAGGTAATGGTTGTCGTTGGTTAATGGACAGTGTAATGAAATGATGTTTGATTGTTGAAGCAATTCCTCCAGCGATACATAAGTTACTCCGTTGGCCAAAAGCGATTGGTCAGGATAAAGATCAAAGGCTACTACCCGGCAACCAAAGCCAAGCATGATACGGCAAAATGCTTTACCAATTTTTCCCGTGCCTATAATCCCTACTGTTTTACCGTTCAAGTTGAAACCCAAAAGTCCGTTTAAAGAAAAATTTTGCTCACGCACACGGTTGTAGGCCTTGTGTGTTTTTCTGTTAAGGGTGAGAATCATGGCCACGGCATGTTCGGCCACTGCCTCTGGCGAATAGGCAGGTACGCGGCACACGGCCATGTTGAGTCTTTTTGCTGCCTCCATATCCACATTGTTAAAGCCTGCGCACCGAAGGGCGACCATCTTTACACCTTTAGCGGTTAGAACCTCCAGTACGGGAGCGCTAAGTTTATCGTTTACAAATGCGCAAACAGCATCCGTATTCTCTACCAGGTTCACAACGTGCGGACCGAGGTGTGTTTCGTAATAGGTGATGTTGAATTGGTAATTTTCATTGAAACGGTCAAAGAAAATTTTATCGTAGGGCTGGGCTGAAAAGAAAGCAATATTCATGAGCGTAAAATTATAATGGATAGAATAATAGATAAAGGCAAAGATACTCATTACAAGAAATATTTTTGAGTAAATACTCCTTGCCAATGCTTGTTTTGCAATTTTCATTGAAAAATCAATAGCTCATTTTTCAAGCTTGTATTTGCTGATGTATGCAACAACATCACCACCAATATAAAGATGCCCGTCAAATTCTTTTACCGCTCCCGCCTCGGGTACAAATTTGCCCGTGGTATCGTATAACCCAAAGTTGATCTCCCCTTCGTTGGAAATATTTAACACCATGCCAAACAGTTCTTGTTTCGGTTGTAGAAAATTAGGTAAGCAGTACACAAATTTTTTCATTCCAGGTTTAAGATGGATTTTATCGAGCGCATCGTTCCTTTTGGTAGAGAAGCCCAACCAGTAGCTGCCATCATCGCGTATCGAAATACCATTTGGAAAACCGGGAAGATTATCCATAAACACATCAGTCGTTCCTTGCTGTTCTCCCTTTAGCCAATAGCGCAGTATTCTGTATTTTTCGGTTTCTGTCATTAGAACATAACTTTCATCTTTACTTAACACCACTCCATTTCCAAAATAGGTACCATCGATAAGGGTTTCTACATGGGTGGTAGTTGGATCATAACAATACAATCCACCCATTGGGCGAATTTCCAAAATCAATTTTCTGCCATATTTTACATTGTACGCAGATTCGGAAGAAGTATTGGAAAAATAGATTTTACCATCGCTGGCAATATCCAAGCCGTTGGGAATTAGAAAGGGTCTTTCTTTATAATCTTTATTAGCCAACACGGTAACTTTTTTATTAGGACTAATACTGATTAAACCAAGTTTGTGGCTGAGGGCAATTAAATTTCCACTGGTGTCAAAATGTAGCCCTGCCACCCACGAATTGGTGTTAAGAAAAATCTCCACTTTCCCCTGGCTATCAATTTTTAGAATCCTTCCATCACTAAAATCATTTTCTTTAGCATGAACCCCACAATACATATTTCCTTGGCCGTCAAACACAATATCTTCAGGACCATACCACCCGTCCAGTGGAATTTTTTTTATTGCGCTCAATTTTTCGTTCAACTTCAATTTGCCACTAAACGCGGGCTTCGGTTCGGGTTTCCATGTCAGCGGGTGGATCGAACAAGATTCTAACAACATTATTCCTACTGTCACTATAAAGATCATTGACGTGGCGATAACTATTTTTGATTTTTTCATTGGCGTTTTTTTTAGATTGATTAGTACGGCACAAAAGTATCCTCACACCAAAGGCAAAAGCATTAACATAGTTTAATAAATGCCAATTGCTTTATTTTCCAGCCTGGGGATGCCGAATACGGCTAAGCTGAATGGGTGTTATGCCTAAATAGGAAGCAATGTGATATTGGGCAATGAGCTGCTCAAGCCCTGGGAATTCTTTCTGAAATATTTGATAGCGCTCGGTGGCATCCAATAGAATAATTTCAAGTTCTTTTTTCTCTTTTTCCAGAAAATAGTACTCTGCTATTTTTCGTGAAAGCCTTTCCAAGTCAGGGAAGCTATCATAGCGTTGGGTTATTTCTCGATACGCTAGCGTCCAGATAACACAATCAGAAAGTGCTTGCTGCGCAATAAGATTGGGGGCACCAGTAAGCAAAGAGGTATACGCTCCAATAGTAGACGGCCCAACGAAAAATTGTTTGTTGTACTCCTGTCCTTTCTGGTTAATGAAATACGCCCTCACAATACCCGATTCTAGAAAGGCTATTTTATCAGCCTTTTCATTTGCATTAATAAAATGTTGGTTTTTCGGCAATGTCGACTTGTGGAAGAGCGGTTCAAGCTCCATCCAGGTTTGTTCTTTTATTGGGGACACGGCATTGAAAAACTGTTTGGCGGTCATGTTAAAGGAAGAATGCTGGTTGAAGATATATTAAACTGCCCAATAATTTAGAGAAGCGCACGCCCAACGACAGATATCGTCAACCCTGAGGGCAGCTTACGCATCCTAATGCATAAGCTGGGTTTAACAATTAGGCACCGTATTTTCTTTGTATATTTTCGGTTCATCCGATCCGACTATGAAAAAATTATTACTCTTGCTTTTACTGCCTTATCATTTGTTCGCGCAAAGCAATTCGTTTTTAAGTTTTAAAAAATACCCTTTTCCAACAGAGCTATGTGCGGCCTCACAAGGCTCTAAGATTGCCTGGGCGCTGGATGAACAAGGAAATCGCAATGTGTATGTTGCCGAGGGTCCTGATTTTAAACCGCGGAAACTGACCAGTTTTTTAGCTGATGATGGTCAGGAAATTACCAGCCTTTCCATTACCGATGACGGTAAATGGGTAGTATTTGTTAGGGGAGGTGATCATGGCTCGAATTGGGATGACACGCTGCCAGTCAATCCTACATTTGATGCTGCGCCATTTAAAGTACAAGTAGCCTCCATTCTTTTTAATGGTGGAGAATTGAAATATTTATCTGAAGGAGATGAACCGGCTTTCGCACCAAATGGTAATACTGTTGCTTTTATTAAAGCGGGACAAGTTTGGACTTCTCCGATCGATGGTTCAGCTCCGGCAAAAAATCTTTTTATAACACGAGGTACTGTTAGTTCTTTGAAATGGTCACCGGATGGTAAAAGTTTATTGTTTGTTTCCGATCGAAAAGATCATTCCATCATTGGAGTTTATAACAATACGGCAGGGTCACTAAAATGGATAGCACCTTCTTACAGCAGGGATTATTCACCCCGGTGGTCTACCGATGGCAGTAAAATAGTATTTATCAGGACTCCCGGTGTAGGTGGAGAACTGGATTCTTTATTAACCAAAAAGCATAATGCCTGGAGCATCTATACAGCAGAAATTTCAAGTGGTAAAGAAACAAGATTATGGCAAGCACCAAAAACGCTTCGTGGTTCAATACCCACTACTCATGGATCAACGAATTTGCATTGGGCTGCCAGCAACACAATCGTATTTTTATCCTATCAGGATGGGTGGCCACATTTATATTCTATACAAACAAGTGGGGGTAAGGAAACACTACTAACGCCAGGCGACTTTATGTGTGAACATATTCAGCTGAGCCCCGACAAGAAGTTTTTAACATTTAGTGCCAATACGGGTACGGATAAATTTGATCTTGAAAGAAGACACGTTGCTAAAGTTAGTGTAGATAAACCCAACATGGTGGTGTTAACACAAGGTAGTGGTTTGGAATGGACTCCCATTATAACAGGTGATGGATTAACAACTGCATTCATTAGCGCCACCGCCCAACGGCCTCCACTTCCAGCAATAATGAAGTTGAATGAGAAGAATATTCAATTATTGGGTGAAGAAACAATCAAGGATTTTCCTACAAACAAATTGGTCATTCCGAAACAAGTAATTTTTAAATCTGCTGATGGTGTTATAGTTCATGCTGATTTGTTTGAGCCGGTAGGGGCATCTGGTAAAAAGCCGGCCATTGTATATGTCCACGGGGGCCCTCCCCGACAGATGTTATTAGGATGGCACTATTCCGATTATTATTCGAATGCTTATGCCTCTAATCAATACCTGGCGAGTTTAGGATTTATTGTCTTGTCCGTCAACTATCGGCTAGGAATCGGTTATGGGTTTGATTTTCATCAGCCGCGGAAAGCAGGATGGAGCGGAGCTTCTGAGTATCAAGATATAAAAGCAGCTGGTGAATGGTTACAGCAGCAATCCTTTGTGGATGCCTCGAAGATTGGTATTTATGGCGGATCGTATGGCGGTTATTTAACGGCAATGGCGCTGGCACATGACTCTAAAATATTTGCGGCAGGTGTAGATATTCATGGTGTTCACGATTTCACGGTCGATCGGGCAAAGAACTTTTTGTCTAATGAAAAGTATGAACGCTACCCCGATGGAGAATTGGCGGTTAGTACGGCATGGAAATCCTCTCCCGTATCAGCTATCGACACGTGGAAGTCTCCGGTCCTAATTATTCATGGAGATGATGATAGAAATGTTCGATTTAATCAAAGTGTCGACCTGATTAATCGGTTGGAGAAAAAAGGTATTTCTTATGAAACAATGATGATAGTAGATGATACGCACCATTGGATGAACTTCAGCAACGCGGTAAGTGTATACAATGCAGTAGCTGATTATTTTGTAAAGACCTTTAAAAAACGATAAATGATTTCACGCAAACCCCGTTACTAAAATAGGTACATTAGTTATGAAAGATTGGTGTCACGTACATTGACCTTTTTTTCCTAACTATGGCTAAACTGCTTTACATTTTTTTGAATTAGGTTGTCTGTGAAATAAAATAGTAATTTTAAGGGCTGTCAGCTGTAAGTTTGGTACGACCCAAAAATTTCCATTTAATTGTTTCATCCTTCGGTCTAATTCCCGTAGCGTTAGCGTATGGCGCTGCTCCGGCATATTTTCTTCCATTACTGGTTGACTTCCAAGTGCAAACAATCGACTTGACTCATGTCTTTCGGGCCACCATGGGTTTATACCTTTCTATAAGTATTTTTTGGATGATTGGTATTGTCAAAGAAAGATATTGGGAAGCCGCAACTATTTCTAATATTGTCTTAATGACTGGCTTAGCGCTCGGGCGGTTGATGAGTTTTTTGGTTGACGGCATACCTTCTCCGGTATTAACTATTGGTTTGATCTTGGAAGTAATGATGGCACTGTGGGGATTCGTGAGTTTGAGAACGTATCGCGATGCAGACCAATGAAATATAAAAGTAAAGTAGCCCCAGCACTATGAAGGCATCCATCCATGCCGTATACGGTTCACCGGAAGTTGTAAAGCTGATGTAAGTAGAAAGGCCTTCTCCCAATTACAATAAAGTACTTGTAAAAGTATATGCTACAACCGTCAACCGCACCGATGGTGGCTTTCGCAGTGCAGAGTATTTTATCAGTCGCTTTTTTAGCGGCCTGTTCAAGCCCAGTCAACAAACATTGGGAAATGAGTTTGCCGGAGTGGTAGAAGGTATAGGCAAAGACGTAACACTCTTTGTCACCGGAGATAAAGTGTTTGGCTATACCGACACGCGGTTTGGGGCACATGCCGAGTAAATGGTCATAAGAGAGGACGAAGCTACCGCTACCATGCCGACTAACTTTATATTTGAGCAAGTAGCACCGATTACAGAAGGATGCCATTATGCCTTATGCGATGTTCGAGCGGCTAAGATTTCGAGCGGCCAAAAAATATTGATCAACGGAACGAGAATTTACATGTCAACCTAACTTGGAAAAAATTCAGAGAATATTTTTCTTGCACTGATAATACCGATGTTCGGAGGAAAAAAAGTATTGTTCCCGATTCGTAGCATCAGTAAAGCGGACGTTTTTTTTCTAAAGGACTTGGCAGAAGCTGGGAAATTCAGACCTGTGATTGATAGACGGTACCCTTGTTGTAGCAGGTCGCCTGACCCGTGGCCTTTCTAATTCTCGTTTACTCAATCTTCAAGCGTTTATCAGTTATAGACATTTGTTGGTCAGCGACCAACAAGAACTAAGGAGGACATCAGCTATATCTGCCACAGCACGAAAAC
>Ga0163154_10003112_pt1 | contig 23479 bp, 27 predicted proteins | sample OliLakLV19MP9P1_FD_148649 | JGI IMG/M metagenome (GOLD analysis project Ga0163154, IMG submission 148649) | Freshwater microbial mat bacterial communities from Lake Vanda, McMurdo Dry Valleys, Antarctica - Oligotrophic Lake LV.19.MP9.P1 | ecosystem: Environmental > Aquatic > Freshwater > Lake >... | reverse complement strand
CTTGCATTGTTGGATCATTTGGATACACAGCTTCGATAGAGCCAAGAATCTGCAGCGTAGTTGGCTGCATTCCCTTATCAGTGTATGCTTTAAGTGCCACTGTAAGCGGAGCATCCTTAACCAAGAACCCACTCTGCATCAACGTTTGTGGAGATACTTCAAAGAATGGGTTACTCGGGCCTTGTTTAGATGCGCCTGAGATTAACTCTTGTAGTTTTTGTGTAACACGTGTATTGATATACTCACTTCGACTCTTAGAATCTTTAACGTTCTTGATGCCTTCTTCTAGCTCAATTTGCCCAATAGTCGTATTGAGTGTTTTCATCAAAGCAACAGTACCTTCTGCCATATCCTTTCCAGGATTGCTCTTGATGAAGTTACCTAATGCAGTAACTGGATCTGCACCAAAGCTTCCAGATACTGCCATGCCCATGATCTCAGCTTGTTGCGCTGGAGGATATTTCTCAAACGAGCTAAGAGGAATTACGTTTTTTTGCCCAGTCAACGTAGCGTAATTCTGCAACAAAGCTTCAGTAGCCTTCTCAGACTTAAATGAACGCTGGAAGTTATATGCCAACACATTTCGCGCATCTTGTTCTCTTGAGATTCGAATGTTATCAATCTTGGATTGATACGCAGCGCTGGAGTTACGGAAGTCAATATCATTAAGCTTACCTTCACCATTCAAGATGGCAAGATCTCCAGCAAGCTTTGTATTTCTGAAGTCTACATTCTTAGCCGCAAGATCAATATCCGCCTTCGCTTTACGTTCGGTAGCAAGAGCAACTGCAAGATCCGCAGTAGCTTTTGCTTGCATTGCAGTGATCTCAGGAATAGACTTGTTGAACGCAGCAGCATTAGCATTTGATTGCGCAATACGTTCATTAATGCTACTACCAAGAATACCCACTTGGTCTGCCGTAGCATTATACTTATTAATCATTCCAGGAAGTTGGAGTTGATTTAACAGCCAATCCGCAGGGTTGTCAAAAATTGTCGCGCTTTGCATTCCCTTAATCTCTTCCAATTGAGACAGGGCATCTTGGCGTAAGGTATCTTGACGAATAGCATCCTTGGCAACTCCTACATCCCTATTCTTTCCAATGCCATAGAGTTCATGATAGAAGCTTTCGTTGTCAGCAACTTCCTGCGCACGTGATTGATCCGCCCGAGCCTTATCCCCAGTGGCCAATGCCGCAGCATCTATTCCTTCCTTAGTGGAGACGTTTGCACTCGCTACACTATTAATGCTTTCTTCCAAAGTACGAGACAGAGCGTCCCGACTGGCCTTAGCTTTATCCTGTTCTTTTTTAAACCTAGAACTAGAAGAACCAGCAGCACTAACTTGAGGCTCAGCTTTAGTTAGCCCATCAAAGGTACGTTGCGCTAAAGCATCGAACGCGTTTGCATTTGTCAGATCCATGATAGATTACCACCCAAAAAGATCGCCAAAGAAAGAACCGACAGTTTCAAAAAGTCCAACAACACTCTCGCCAACATTCTCAATTGGATTTCCACCTTTAAGTACTGCACTCAACAACGTTCCAGCTCCTGGGAATCCAAAGTTAAGTCCCCACCCACCAGCATCAAGAAGCCCGCCTACGGGGTCAGTCAGTGATAATGCATCGAACGCCATACCAGCGCCACTCGCAGCATCAAGTGCCATACCAGCAGTATCCGTAAGATCGAATATGTTAAACAAATCCGTGCTACCACCAAAATTGCTAAACAAATCTGCCGCGCCGCCTAAGAAGTTACTATCTGCCAAGATGCCAGAATTATTTCCCAGCATACTTGCTAGCCCTGAAAAATCACTGCCAGCTGATGCTCCAGCAGAGGTTCCAAAACCAGACGATAGCAATCCAGCCAAGCCGCCCGTAGGATCCGTACCATCCAAAAGTCCTAGATCTATTCCAGCCTCTGGAGCTGTCCCCAACAACTCTTTACCGGCAGTAACTGCGCCAGTACCAGAAGTTTTTGACTCTCCCTTTTTAGCTTGCGGCCCTCGAAGTTTGCTATACGCAGATAGCGCTAAAGCTGCTGGCCCAAGCATGCTGCCAAGAGGACTTGCTCCCGTCGAAGTTACTTGCGTACGATTGGCGCCCATGCTTCCTTGCAACAATCTCGCCATCATATCTTGACCGTTTTGCATACCATCTAGCTTAGCCTTACTGCTGGCCGCAACAGCTGCTGCAAATGGCGCTGTTGACATCTGCGCTTGTGACTTTGAATTATATGCGCCAGCGCCTGCAGTAGTAAACAATGGGGCGCCAATGGCCGGCTTGGCCTTATTGAAGATATCTTGAATGATTCCATCAATAGAGTCACTGTTTGCCGTGCCACCAATAGATTGCATCAACTGCTGCATCATGGCCGCAGTATTTGGATCCATGGTGGATTTCGTGGTCTGTTTGCCAGTCCCAGTCATCCCCCCCACGGCCCCAAGAAGAGAAGCAATGCTGTTAAGTGTGTTCATCTCACTGCCAGCAGGTATCTTTGGAAGGGCAACGGTGGTCATGATTATTTCCTTGACATTGCGTTAATAGTCTCATCCTTGGTACGATTATTTCTAGTGGTACCAAAGTCGAAATTAAAAGCTTGATCCAACCAACCGCTGGCGCGCCCGATGATTAAGGTAACAATCCCTTTAACATATTCATCTAGCGGAGATATCCACACACATACTGCGAGCAGAATTAAGATCAATGCGCCGGAAAAGAAAACTAACGCATTAGCTCGATTGTTAACTTGCCCTACTTGTGCCAACGCAATATCTCTTGCCCGAGCGTTTGCTACATCCGTGAGATACATAACTTCAAGCTGCGTATCATTCTCCATCACAGCCACACGAAACGCAAAGAGTGCGGTAGGATCTGCGTGCAATGCAGCAATGCTCTCTTCAGCATTGCCTTTGCCAGTAATCTTGTTCGCAATCTCAACAATCTCAGTTGCAACAGCCGTACTTTTTTCCCCAATATTGAAGAACTTCATCAAGCTAGGAACAAGATTAGCAAGCGCCAGTCCCGCAGTAATTGGATCCATGATTATGTCTGTCCTGATTTTAGTTGAGCAACAGCTAACGCGTTATATAATTCTACTGTTTTTTGATACGCAACTTCCGCATCAAGTGCAGCTTTCTTACCTTGCAGCTTAACACTCTCCGGAACATCTGCCGCCCGAACCAATGTGTTTCCTTTCAGCGTAGCTTCAGGCTCCAACATCTCTCCAGCTTTTCGTTCCACCAATACCGCAGTAGGATAAAATTGCTGCGCATGCTCTATCGACGGAGCAACAATCACATTCAGCACAAGTCCGGAAGTTGGTTCAATGATAGCTAAGTCCATATCTTTCTCCTAAGAATAGTTTTGAAGGGCTAGAAATAAATGCGCATGAAACCTTGAGCACCGTTACCGCCAGCAGCATTTCCAGACCCACCGCCACCGCCAGCACCATAAGATCCAGGCAATGCAGGAGCTAAGCCAGCTGTACCATTAGCGCCTGGAAATCCACCTACGCCAAGTAGTGATTGTGTAGGCGAGTTACCAGGAAAACTACTGCATGCGCCAGCGCCTCCACCACCACCATTTGCGCCCCCAACACCGCCGGTATTTGATCCGGTGAAGTGATGCGTGAATGTTGAACCACCGGTAAAGTTTAACGCGCCCCCAGCACCACCCCCTGCAGCTAAAATTGACCCCGGTATCAGCAGCACTGTACGTGCTGGCGTAGCACCACCAACAGCACCAACACCAGCACCACCAGCAGCAACAGCAACACTGCCATTCCAACCACCCCCACCATTCCCACCGTTTGGACTTGCACCCGCAATACCACCAGTACCGGTGCCAAGCGCGAGAATTATATTAGAAATACTGCCGGAGATACTTGCTAGCCCGCCATTACTGCCATTGACACCAACAGCGCCGCCCGCACCGGCCGCGGCTATGGTAAGTGTAAGCAACTCTCCGGGAACCACAGAAATTGGAAGCTTAGAGCCCATTGCACCAGCGCCGCCACCACCGCCACCGCCGCCAGGAGTTGAATTTCCGCCGCCGCCACCAGAGCCCCCAGCAGAAACATCAACAAAAATCTGATTGATGCCCGCAGGAACAGTCCATTGATCTGGACCAGTAGTAATCTCTCCCGAAGGATTCAGTGCTGTAACAGCCTTACGTTGCCCAACACCACTTGCAGACGAACCTGCGTTAAAAGTAGCAGCGCTAAGCACCCAATCATTAGTTGCGTCCCTGCTGACTTGCCGAGGATTTGGCGCAACAGCCGTGAGCAACGTTACTAACGCACTTGGGGCAGAGGGCATTTCTGAATCACTAAGCCCAAACCTAACTGCATTGAAATAGTGATTTCCATTGATATCTATGTACACTGGCATGATTGCTCCTAAGCAAAGCGACTCAAAATTTGGGGGTTATACAGTACATCTTCGATATCTATTCCAGCTGTAAACTGTACATGTCCGTACTCAATAAACCGTTTCCAGCGCCCAGACCACTCAAGCCCAGCCCTTTCTGCTTCTTCTCCAAAAGCAATCCATTCAGGATGCATACGCTTATTAGTATCAAAAACAGCCCACAATGGCTTGCCACCAACCATTGGCACAAGGTCTGCAGCTAGCCCCCATTGATGCCAAGATCGACCTGCCCGAACTTTACTTGCTTTACGAGCAAAGGCTTCTTCTTGATCTGCTGCTGAGCGATTGGTGCAAACAAGCAACAATGCACTGCCAGTGCGTTTTTCGTAAAAACGCATGAAGGAAAGTAATTTAATCCGGAACAAAGTAAGTAAGACGTCAGGGGATCTGGAACTTTTGACTGCGATGCTAATCATTTCGGGCCGCCCAAAGTGTAAGGTATTCCCTTAGTGGCAAAGTACCATGTGATTAAACAAGCTAATCCTACGTAGAAGATTTTTTCCATCAAGCTCTTACCCACGTTACTATACACCTGATGCAAGAACTCATCCACAGCTTGCTTAGCAATAGCAGCTGCAAATGATTTCATTTGTTCTGGAGTAAGAGTTACGGGAACCTCTGGAATTTCGTAGTGCCTATCTGGGGTCATTTTAAACAATCGTAGTGAATTGACTGATATCGATAAAAGCTACTCCGGTATCAAGTCCAAAGCCCACGGGCTGGACAAGAGATCCTACAACAGCAGGAGCAGCAATTAGATATGCACCTGCTGCTCCAAGCCAAAGATCTTGATTAATTACAAGGCCAGGGAATCCAGAGATAAGACCGCTACCTACAATGAACTCACCAAATTCGCCAGCTGCATATGTGCGGGTGGCATAACCTCGGGCCTTATAAAGTAGGCCAGGACTTGCATCTGCAAGCCGCGCTTGTACTATTCCCCCACTAAGAAAGAAGTTAACTAACCTCGCCACTGTGATGGGAACAAAAGCTTTGCAATAGAATCTACGGTGATTCTGAACCAGAATAGTATCATTCGGTTTGATAGTGGACCAGAGGGATGTATCCTTTGGCGCCATTCCAGTGACTTGATCCATGCCACGAAGAATGCTACGGTCCCCGGCTAACTGCATCTCAACTGCAGCCATTACTTCCGGAGAAGTAAAATTATCTGGAACTCCTGAAGGAACTGGAACTCGAAAAGGAATATTCTGAGTAAGTGCCATTAAGCACGTCCACCCATGTGATACACAAGCACTAAAGAACAGATGTGAAATGTCCCAGAAAATACTAGCGAATGATTCTTTCCAGTAGCCGTTGTAAAGTAATGCTGAAGCATACTTCCTGTCGGAGTCTTGGGATCTAAAAACACATTCCAATCTTTATGATATACGTCCTTTCCATTAAGAGTAGATAGGATCTTAAGTGCAAGTTGCGGAAGATCTGAATCTACATTTTCAACAAAGATCTCTTCAAAATCTAGAAAACTTTGGCGCCGATGTTGATACTTCCCAAGCACTAAAATTCCAGAGTCTCCGGTGGAAGTTAAGGAAAAGTCTGTGCTCAGTATTGTTCCATCTTCCTGCATAAAGCCCAACACATCTTTGGCTTCATTGGTAGGGGCAAGCCCAGTTAACAAGGACAGATATGAGATCTCATACATACTCTCATAACTATTATTATAGACTTTGTTATAAGGTACGATGCCGGTAATACGTGGAGATACAAACTCAAACACGTCTACATGCGTAATCTTAAGCTTTCCCCAGCGTTTGAACGTTAAGTCATAAACAAGTGCGAAAGTATACGGAACAGTCTTTCCGTAGCTTACCACTAGAAAGCGCGAGGCCACAACATTAACCGCCACTTTTACTTGTGTGGCGAGCTTCTCAATTACAAAGCTCCACGTTGCTAAATCAAAGCTTTCATATACCTTACTAATCAAAAAGTCAGTCAGTTCTGGAAACGCTGGAATTGCCGTAGCTTTGTTAAGCATTTGCATACCACTGTTAGTCCAAGCATAATGCCCGCCAGCATTATCTCGATACGAACAATGATGCAACTCTTTAATTCCGCCCCCACCTTTCACGGCATTGAACACAAATGGCTCTTGTTGATTCACACTAAACGTTGCAGAAACACAGTTCTTTTCAGTATAAATCATGAACCCTTGTGGGATCTGCAAACAAAAAGAAATTGCTCCACGAAGATCCTGCACTTGTGTGCTTCCCGCACCAACAGTAAAGTCCGGGGTGAAATCAGTAGGGGCTGCCAAGCTACTGCGGTAGATAGTATAGTGATCCCACGCAATAAGAAAGCCTTGCGCGGCTACTATTCCAATCAGACTTGCAGCCACTATCCCAGTCAGTGGGACTGCTACAATGGCCTTGGTAGCAAAATCATATTTAAACATTCCTATACCTTCGTAGAAGATATAAGATTGCCCAGATATGAATGTTACTGTGCACAGCTTTCCTGCAACTCCAGCTATGGGATTCGTGGAAAGCCACATGCCCACGTTACCATCGTAAACATAATTCTTTCCAGCTGCAGGATCAAAGTATGCAAAGTTCTCAAGTGGATCTCGTAATACATACGCCCGGCGAAAATCTGTGGCGCCAGCAAGCCCAGAAATTTTCACATTAAAGCCAACACTTTGAAAGCCTTGCCCCGTTGCTACTACATTCTCCATGTAATAGGCTTGCGGAATACCACGATCCTTATCCACATCTGCCTGGCTGTCAATCTCCCGCATAAAGTTCTGATCCTTCCCACCAACAATCACGGTCTGCCCGTGAAGCTGAGATAGGAAAGGAAAGTTAGCAGCAGAAAGATTGGCGCGATACTGTTCTTGTGCCACAGTTAGCTCCTAAGCACGGCCCCAGTCACGGCGACAAGATACCAATACCTCAGCATCATTAGGCGCTCCAGTGATAGCTAGATACGCAGCTCCAAGCCCGTTAGAAATAGTGAGTCCAAAATTCATGCTAGCGATATATCCAGTTTTTCTATTCGTATTAACGTATGCATCCCTAGCATCATACGCGACTCCATCCGTATAGGTAGCATGAACTTTAACTCTCTGACCAGTCCTCCAAGAAGCAAAATTTCTTTTCATTCTAGCTTCTACAGTGCCATTAACTTGTGGGCAACCAATATTATGTGGCACAGCAGTCAGTGTACTTGCGCCAGAGGGAGCAATCGGAGCCCCTTGATATTCTCCTTTCAAAGCGTACAGAGTAACTCCAGTTACGGCTACGCCACTAGTTACTGCCTCTCCTACGTACAAGCGATTAACTTGTGCAAACGTAGGATTTGTTCCAGAAACAACACTTGCAGCACTTACTGACTTCATCTTCATCTCAGAGATGTCAAAGAAATCTGGCGCGCTGGTGGCAATGTTAATGCCTGCAACTGGAGCAGCATACGCTGTGCCGGCCGGATGGTCACAGTACGGAAGATGTTCCCAGCCATCCATATATCCGTTGATATACTGATTAACTCCTCCAACTCCAGCAAGGGCAGCAAACCCATTGTTTCCTGGAAACGCAGTACGAACGCTAGAAACTGTTACAGCTTCCTGAAGTCCGTTAACGTAAAGACGATAGTTAGCTCCATCGAACGTAAGCTCAACATAATACCAGGTATTAATCACTGGAAGCGTTGTGCCTGCAATTGCAGATGCGATAGTCCAACCACTATTATCTCCGCTGAGATGATAGCCGAAACGAATTGTTCCTCCAGCATTGTATATGCCTAAAAGATAGCTAACCCCGGACGCATTTCCAGCCGTATTCAATCCTGCGGCCATGTAATGATTTTGTCCAACGCCAGGAAGTGCAGTAGGATATACCCATCCGCGAATAGCCCAACTATCGCCCTGCATAAAACGCATTACATCTGCGCTACGAACAAAATCTCCTGCGCCATTTAACACGTTAGCAGCACCAGCTCCGCCAAGAGCTGCGGCTCCGAATTTTATTTGATTAACTTGATGCTTAGCACCACCTTGCGCAGTCCAAGCATTCCCGTTATCATCCGTAAACGCAGTACTTCCAGCTGTGCCATTAAAGCCCATTGACGACAACATTGAGCGATCATAACTATAGCCATATTGCGGAGGCTTAGGAGTATTTCCTCCTGCCACAGTTGTTGCTGTCAACCGATTCAAAAAGAGAAAGCTTGTATTATTAGCGCCAAGGTTTCCACAGACGTTAAGAATATCCGCAGACAATTGCGTAACGTAATCCACGTTCCCGTTCGCATCAAACCCATTAGCGTAGGCTAGCACAGTGTTTGCTAGCCCAGTAGCTTTGAAATCAACCTGCAGCCCAGTGCCCGCCACGATGTTAGCAGGGATAGGGGTGGCACCAAGCACCGCAGCCGCTACAGCTGCCGCCAAGACTGTCTGACGCACTGGAACTTTAAACCCAGCAGCACCTAGCACAAGCCCTTGAATGTAAGCTTTTAGCGCCCGAAGCTCAGACGCAGAATATCCCACGCCAAAGTCATCAGTAGGAACAGTCGGATCAGTAGGAACTGGGGTATATGGCATGAGTTATCCTCGATTAAAAGCTGATATCAGCATTAGCTGTAAGGTCATCTTCAGACCGAACAAAGCCTTCGTTCTGTTTTACGCGAGCGTACAGTGCAGGACGCTTCATATCTGGAGTATAATTCGGGCCTGTAAACTGAATCTTACGAATAGCAAGTGGCTGTTTGTTATCCATACGAGCTTGCTTGTTCGCCCAGCCGTAAAGAATCACTTCACTTCCGCCGCCCTTGTAATCTTCACCATAGCCACCAATGTTCCAATACTCCGCTGGAACGCCAAAGTCAGTTTCAATAATTATTCGCAGTGCCATGATGTTTCTCCTGTTAGTTATAGTACGGAATATGCACGTCACCAAGCGCATTTAAGTTAACAGTCAGATATCCTCGAGGTGTTGCTGGCAATGCTGTTGCGCCACCTGCTGATATCCCAGCCCCAGTTCCAACAGTCTGCCCCAAGAACTGCAATACGCCAGTGCCTTTGTGCGCCAAGGTAATGCCTATATTCGCATCCACACCTTGCGCACCAAGGATAACGTTATTAGTTGGGCTAGTCCCATTACTGGATCCTGTAGCTGTTATTTGATTCACAGCATTAACCGTAGGCAGCACAGCAAATTGCACTCCACTTGATGTAGATCCCACATATGCAATGCCAGATCCTTTTGACAGCATCTGAATTGATACGTTGGCAATAGTGCCTTGAGCAACTGTGGTGGCAAAAGCTGCTCCTCCATACGTAGACATCCAACCAGTATTAACACTTCCGCTGGACAACACAACAAAATCCGTACTGGCTCCGCCCAAAGTATTAAAATAATGCCCGTTATTACCCTTAGCATTAGAGGAGATATTAATGTTAGCATCTGCTCCGGTAGCAGTAATGCTTACGTTTCCAGACCCAGTTATTCCTTGAGCAAAATTAAGATAATTACTTCCGTTTGCTACCGGAGATATTTGGAATGCAGGATTTGCCCCTTCAGAGCCAAACCAAAAGAAAGGAAGATTGGGAACCCCAGTACCTGCAGCACCGCCAGTAAAATAGTGCCCGATAGCAGCAACTGTGGACAGCCGCATGCGCTGGTAGTTCGTGATGCTATTAACAAGCTGCGTCGGAGTATAAACTTCCAGACCAGAAACACGCAATCGATCCGTAGGATCATCCCAAAACAACTTAGCTGGATCCACTGCTTGAGAGCCATCTGCTTGAAAGAATGGAATTCCTCCTACAAGGCTTCCAACAATTCCAACGGACCCCCAAATTGTTTGTCCAATAGTCATTGCATCCTCACTTAGAAATTACATCACTTGAAAGCAAGATCAGCTCACTACGCATGCGCTCTCTTTCCATCCCATTGGCTTCATCTAACTTTCCAGTAGAAACGAAAATGCGCTTTACTACTTCTTGCGCAATCAACTCATAGTGCTGTTGTGCAATCCAAGAAGTCATGCTTTCAATAGGCTCTACAACTGGAAGAACAAGATATCCCCATTGAATGTTCTGGAAAGAAGCTTCTGCCCGTAAGTTTATTTGCGTCCCAGCAAGATACCAAACACGATTCTTATCATACCCGTATCCATCCATAACTCGCTGAATAGATATTTGCTCAAAATCATTCCCCTCAGTAGTTCCCAACAGGGTTGTAAGATTATTAGTTTGCGTTGGGTCATTTAACCGAATATATACTACCTCTCGAAAGGTAGCAAGCAAACTAATATCAATCTGTTGAATAGCTTGAGATGCCGGAAAGACCATTGCGCTTTCCAGAATATCCCTACGAAACCGTTCAATACGATGATACTTCAGTACTGCACGCTGGATACGACGTTTGATCTCATCCATCCGATCTGGACGGTTGACTTCATCTTGCACTACTTCGTAAATAACTTCCCATGGAAGTGGCATGATAACTCCAGCGCGCAGTGGTTAAGTATCAGATATCAGATGGGCGTATTTCCACGAGCCGCAATACGCGCACGAGCCGCTGCTAACGCTTGATCTTGCGGAGATATAAGCTGGGCATCAACCCGACCCGTCTCTGCTCGCAATGCAGCCATTATATCCTGGTCTGGTTGCAGTGCATTATCTTGCGACTCTTTGATATTAAGATGCTGCATTGAAGCATTGGAATCCAAAAGTTGTTTCTCGCTAACTGGCGGGACAACAAGAAGCGCACCGTCAGGAGTTACTTCCAACTGAGGATTGTTGTCATCTACAAAGATCTGAGCTTGTCGGCCGACTATTTTATCCAGTTCTTTGTAATACGCCATGAAAATTTCCTTGCCATCTTTAATTTGATACCAACCCAAACGAGCGTCCAACTCCAGGATAGCACGCCCGGTAGTGCCAAGAAAATACACTTCGAAACCATCTGGAAATATAAACCTCATTCCCGCAGTTCGCGAGTAATAAGTCTTGATGATTTTTTCTTCGGTTACTTGCGGGTCTACTGCTGTATGTTGATCCATTACTTACTCCTTTTAGAAAGATTACGTTCGGGGACTTCATAAAAAAGCCCCCAGCAAGATTTCTCCTGCCGGGGGCTAAAGTACTACCAGGGTTCGAAAGGATTAACCTGCAGCCGCGGCCGTGAAGTTCCAAAGAATAGCGCAGGCCGAAGGGTTGGTAATCAACAGCGTCAACTCGCTGGTAAGAGTTCCGCCAACAGCATCAATGCCTTCGTCGCCCAGAATATCCTGCGCCTTGGTTTTACGAGTGCCAAGATACGCGGTACGCAGAGCTGCCATATCCAGAATAATACCCATACGAGCGTACGAACTGGCCGGGCCAAACGCATTAAGCAACGGATGCTCAATAACACGGAAGATACCGCGAGTAGTGCGGAAGGTTGAGAACTGCAAGCCATATCCCGTTTGGCCATCAACCATCTGATACGTACCGTTAGCGCGCCCGATGTTATTCAGAATCCTGCGAGCCACACCGCCAACGAATATAATACGATCATTACTTGACATCTGATCGGTACGTACATTAAACACTGGATCAAGCGCCACTTCCAACTGAGTAAAGTTGGTAGTACCGCCAAGACTGGTGATGTTCGCCGCAGACTTTTGGGTCAGTACCGACAGGATGCCGTCCATGGTATGGAACAGCTGACCATTCTTGATACCAACATACTTCTGGGAAAAGATAAAGCTTTTCTCAATGTCAGCAGCATGAAGCGCGGCACAGTCTTGCTTGCTTTCCATCACATTGCCGTTACCAGCAATCATCCGGGTTTCAGCTGCCGAACCAGAAACTGCCCACGTGTTACGAAAGATGTGAGTATAGTTCTGATCAAACAGCATCTGGATGGTAAACGGCTGTGGCCGCAGAGAAGCTTCTTCCTGCGCATTACCGATCTGAATCAGAAGCGTGGTAATAGGAATAATTGCCGCAGCAACCAGCCCAAAACCGCGTTGCACAGTGATAGCACCAGTACCGTTGACACCAGTACACAGCACGTTTTCGCCGGTTCCATCAACCCGAAATACCATTCCGGGAATCACGTTTCCGGTGCTGGCAACTTGCAGCACAGAGTCACCGATGGCAGCAGCTACGCTGGTAGTAACCGAAGGAAACACCATGCTCTTGAGCCAGTAACCATGGTTGAAAGCCACCGCGGTTTCTTGCTTCATCATGCTACTAAGAGCAAACAACGGAGCATCACCGTTGGGTGCGAGCCTTGCAATATACGACGAGAACGACTTCTGGGCGTGATCCCGTGTCATGTTCCCGCTATGGACATTACCGATCATGATTCAATCTCCTTCAAGAGTAGTGAGTTGTAAAGCGGGATTAAACAGTGCTAGAACGCAAACGCGTCCAACGCGTTGTAGGCGTAGCAGGCGTGTTTTGCGCCGTTGCACCTGCAGTATTGTTTATGCTAGCAACAACGCGGTTGTTAGCATAATCAATCGCCGCAATCACCGCAGCAGAACCAGAAGCGGCACCATACAAAGACATGCCCAGCTCCAGTCGATCCAGATCTACTGCCGCCACATTGTTAATGTTAGGCGACGCATTAACCGGATCCCCGATAAATGCAGTTGGCATTGCCGTCGACAGGAACGTAACCAGCCACTCCACAACACTCACCGCAGCAAGCGCGCCAGAACCAGAAAGAACTACGCCAGCGCTAGCAGGAGCCACGAGAGTAATAACGTTGGCAGCGTTAAGGTTACGCACGATAAACCGCATCGTGCTATTACGCTCCAGTCCCATCGTTGCCCATTGCGGAAACGCTTGAATCAAAGGAATTAGCGCCGCGCCAGGAAGTTGATTACCAGCGAGCTGATTCATCTGTCCTTGTACTGCCAGAATCAACGCAGCCGCTGACGGCAACGTATCACTGACAACGTCAGTACCAGAGCGCTGCAGAATCCCGGATGCTACGTGCAGACCGGTATACGTAAGAGCAGTGACCGTAGTATCAATGACAATGGTTTCCATCAAGTTCATGATGTCACCACGATTAAACAACGTCTCAACGGCTCCCGTTATAATTGTAGGGCGTACAAGCATGTCAATACTCCTTCAAGAGATTAGGTTACAAAAAACTAGCTATGCTAGAAACCAGGTATTAAGCGTTACCCCAAGCATCCCAATCTGCGTTAACACCGTCCTGCATGGTGCGCCGATTAGAAGAGTTTTGAGGTTGCTGTGTTTTAGGGGCAGCCAACGCAGCTCCCATATCTTTAGCCATGTCATCAAAATATCTCTTGACGCCACTTTCAATTGCAGCCGCATTGGCTTTTGGATTCTGCATCTGCAGTTGAGTACGTACGTTGGCAACCAAAGGTTGATATTTGGGTCGTGCCATTAACGGGTTACTTGTGGCTAATGCGTTCTCAGCCAGAAGGTCCGTAGTAATACCAGGTACATCAGCAAGAAACCTATCCTTAGCGTTTCCAAGCCCTCGTTCAATCATGCCAGTGTTGGCCCTAAAATTGACAAGAGCAACTTGCCTACCGATGCCATTCAGAATGTTTTTTAGCGCAGCTACTGCTGGTTCTCCACCAGAAGCAATGGCCGTCAAGTCAGTAGCTTGTAAGCTCTGCGTGAAGTCCAAACTGCCAAACATTTGGGTTAACTTCTCTGCAGGAATATCCGGCAAGTACGTGTCAGGTTTGGCTGGCACAATCGGTGTTCCATCTGCATTAACAGGAGTTTGCCACAAACTGTCCACGTTGAGAATAGGGGTATCCCCAGGCAATGCGCCAGGAACAAGATCTGGATTACCGCCCCCTGCCAGCGCAGGATCAACTCCAACAATAACGTTAGGAGCACCAGGCAAGCCAGGAACTACATTCTGTACTTGAACTACTTGCGGCGCAGGAGTGTTAGCAGCAATGTCAGCTTGAATAAACGGGTTTTGATACATGATAGTTCCTTTTAAAAGTCTTTTCGGAGAATTGCGGCGCCACGATCATACGCGGCAGTTTGTTCAGTATCCTGCTCCTTCTTAGCAGAAACGCCAAGAGTAGCAGTGTTCTGATTATGGAACTCAATCATTTGCATGATAAGTTCACTGGCCCCAGTAAGACTGGCTACTTCAGCCAGATACGCAGGATAGTCTGCCACATCTACAGGAGCAACTATTGCGTTCTTCTTCTTCGCAATGTTTATAAACTCCCGCTCTAGCCAGCGCAACAATATCGCTGGCAATAAGATTGTGGCCAAGTCTTCAGCATTAAGAAGAACTTGTTTAAATGGGCTAAACTTCAATGCGGCTTCAAGCGCCGAGTGCTGGTGCGGGTTGGGCATTTGTAGCTTCCTCTCCTGGTTTCATGTTAGGATCCCAGCCAAATTGGTCTGGAGTTGGTTGCGGTTGTTGAAAAGGTTGCCCAGCTTTAGCTGCTTCTTGAGCTGCAATCTGCCAAGCTTGCAATGCTTGTTCGTACGCCACTTGTGATTGCGGCTTAAGAAAGTCTTCTAGTCCTTCTACACCTTGCATCTTCATAGCATAGACAAACATGCCAGAGATATCTGCTGCTTGTGATAACGCAGGATTCTGCGCCATAAATTGCAGCGCCTTCTCAAACACATCTCCGCGCATTAATCGCTGCACTGGAAGCAGGCCATCACCTACCTTAAACGCACCTATCATACCGCGCAAATCATTACCGTTAATTTCCACGGCCTTCTTCAGTTTACGAACATACCGAGAAGTCTCGATTGTAAACTGAGTATAGTTACTGGTGAGAAGTAACTTAATTGGTTGAAAGATTTGCACTTCCCACATGATAGCGCTGGTCTTGCGCATGGATCCAGCATTACCCATAACGCTAGCAAATTCATCCTGCAACTTGTTTCCTTTCTGGAATTGCCCTTGCGTAACGTTATTCTCTCCCTTCATACGCAATGCCATCGCTTCCACAGCGCTAGCTTCTTGTATAAAATACTGGCTACTCTCATCATGAAACGGGAATGGGTACACAGCTTCACTAAGTGGCCGTCCGTATGCAGCTTGCTTCACTGGAATCTTTGCACTTGCACTTGGCGAGTTAATATGATCCGCGTCAATTAACAACGGATTATACAGAACTCGATCAGTAATACGCCGCCGCGCGGAAGCTAATTTTGCGTTCCAAAGCGCACTACTAATCTGTTGGTACGTCTGCACATCCTCTGCACTGGATTTTGTTTGCAGATTCAAGCCATCACACTTTGGCTGCGCACAAACAATCGGCAAAGTCTCATGCAGTTCTGTCATTGGCTGCGCATAAATAACAACGCTGTTAATCAAGATAACTTTCCAGATATCTGGCGTGTTATCTTTTGGCCCTTCAATATGAAACTCTGCCGGCATAATGCGACAGTACAAAACAGTCTTATAATAGACGTTTTTGTAGTTAATACGCTCCCGCTCACTACTATTTGCCCATGCAAACCAGTCCATGTTATCAAAACCACGGGAAAGACTGTCATATTGCACTAACACTGACCAATTCAACTTAGGCACGTAGTAATGTGCACCAAATTCTGACGGATTAGACTCAAATGCCAACCTATCATGCTTAAATCTACGATCTCCCAGGTTTGCCAGAAGTCTTTTAAGCCCAACTCTGTTAATAGGCTCAACATAACCCTGAACTTCACCATCTAAATGCTGTCGATTCATGTGTACAGTAGGATCAAAGACGTAGTTATACGGATCTACACGCTTGATCTTATTCCCAGCATACACTTCTTCTTTTCCCACCACTGCCGAACCTCTAGTAACAGGAACATAGCGAGTTTCTGAGTGCCAATCACACTCCACTGCGGCTAAGTTGTACTTATCTCCATCTCGGAAGGCCATATTGAATTCCGCCAGCCAACCAAACCGCAACTGATCTTCTTCGACCAGAGCATTCATTGCTACGGCCGCATCTGCCCATTGCCGATCTGCGCCGTATTCAAACATAGGCACAGCTTCACAGAATACGTTAGTCAGAAAACTAACCTGATTCTCCACAGACTGCATAACAGTTGGGAGCTGAATATTCTGCAGCTTAGTTGGATCCCGGCGACGGTTAGCAAGCAAGGCTTTAAACTGTTCTTCAGTAATATCCGACTCTCGCATATACGCAAGATCTACTTCTTCCAATCGGTTACGTAACTGAATGATATGGTTCTGACGAACAAGACAGTTACGCGCGTAGTCAGTAAATGCCGTAAATGTTTTGTTTCTGTCATACCTATAAAGCCCCATCTGTATCTTCTCAGCCATGATTCTTCCTTAGAAAGGACTGTTCACAAATTCGGAAATTACTTCGGTAGCACCTTGAAACTGTTTATACAGATCATGATTTATCTCCATCAATGGAGCAAAATCTTTGATACATTGTGGCATCATTGACATCAGATCCAACGTAGTATCCTCATTCTTCTGGCTCATTGGATTCCAGATAATAAGTTCACTACTAAAGTTCGGCCAAGCCGCTTCTGCTACATACAACTCTTTAGCCAACATCCCTTTGAGTCCTGACCGAATCTTAGCATTCTTACTTCTAATCCCCATGGTGATAGGTACAAACACCATGCCAGAAATGCCGTTAATCTTACAGGTCTCATTGAACCAGTATATCAGTGATGCTTGATATGCTACGTTTTCTACTCCAATTACCCGGATACTATTTTGAATAGCCATAATCAAGGCATTCTTAATAAGATCTCCAGGACTAAATCTACCCAACTCCACTTGCACCAGGACTGGGATTCCGTCATATACCATCATACGCCCAATACCATTATAGTCACTGGTAATCTTATCCAGCGCGGGGTCAATAATAATCATCCCCCCTTGCGCTTCTTCTTCATCCTCAAATGGATTCTTTGGCAAAAGAGTGATATCAATACCGGCCTTAATGCCAGCGTTTTCATCATTAAGAACTTCTGCAAAAAAGATCTCAGGACATTGCGCATTCAGATCTGATAGGTATTCCGCTATCAATTGACTAATTGGCTGCAGATCTTCCCACAAACTTGTGCCGTCAGAACGAATCCCGCCAACAATAAAGCTTAGCCAATCTGGATTCTTCTTAAGCTTCTTAAGGATAGAACCCACTGTTGGATACATGTTGGCTACGAATATGGTCAAGCAACGATCAAACGCCTTAGCTTTCATATGCGTACCAAGCATCTTTATATACAATGCTTTAGAGATATCAGGATTTTCAGATTCTTCTTTTGGCTGATAATCTTCAAAGATCATTACATCCGGCCTAGCGTTACCAACGTTAAATCCACGAACAGAACTTTCAGCCCCCATTCCGGCTAAGATAATTCGGCGCCCACGGAATGTAAATACCTTAAGCTCTTGCTTCAAGACTTCTTTGTTAGTCATCCAATCCCCAAACAGATTCCTAATGTTCGAATGACTTAACATATCACACACGTCTTTGATAATGTTAACTGTGTGTTGTTGAGAGTTACTGATTATCAAAATAAACTTACGGTCCGTAAACAAGATCACGTAAATAATCCATAACTTCATCAATGTCGTTTTAGCAAATCCCCTTGGAATCCCAATCGCCAACTTACTGAAGTCTCGGTTAAGATCAATCTTACTTAGCAAGAATTGCCAGATGGCCAGAAACATTGCTGGAAAAGGAAACTTCATATCCTCTGCCAGACAAATTGCTGCTAAGTAATTAAGATCAGCCTTCGTTGCGGCTATAGCGTCCGCACGGGAATAATTGGCTGTTCTTGGATTTGAGAGGGTAGCTTCTTCAACCATAATTCTAAATGTTTACTGCTAACAGTCAACTGCAAATCCACTGCTTTGTTAGCCGCTGCATACGCAACTTTCGTAGCCACCAAATGATTGCTGGCAGAAGCTAACAACATTCTTGCCCTGCGCGCTTCTTTCCCCGCCAAGATATTCTTAACTGCTTGAGCACGGTATTGCTGCATAACCTTGTTAGAGTTCGGAAGCATATTCCACTCCAGCTCTTACAGGCTTATCTTGTTGGGCTAACTCTTGTTGTTTCAGCCCTAATTGTTTCACTCCTTGTTGCGTTTGTTCGGCTACTAACCGCTCTAACGTTTTCGAATCCATCGTCTGCAACGAACGGCCATCCACAGCAATAACTTCATTGTTATGGTTAACCTGAATATTAGCCTGAAGAAAAATAGGCAACAAGAGGGGAACAGTAACACCAGAACCATCTTCAACCTTAACTCGCTCCGGCATCTTCTTCTTAGCTTCATTAGTAAACTTCAAGATGCGGAGCATTTGATCGGTATTAGTTACAACTGCGGCAGCCTTTTGTAGGCGCCCAGCCAAGACTTCTTCTATCTCTTCATACGCGTTATCAATCTTGAGTTTTCGTTCTGTAGCTACGCCGCGCATAATTTCTACTTGCGCAGCAAACTCATCATCCCCGTAAAGTTGAGATGCGTAACTAACATCACAGCCAGCGGCTTTTGCTGCTTCCGTAGCGCTACATCCAGCCCCCATATACTTTAACAGCTGAAGCGCTAATCCAGCGTATTTCTTTCCTTCCGAGGCTAAAACATTCGGGCCAGCTTTTATCTCCGCCTTCATTTCCATCATCGGAATAACCATCTTTTTCGGAGCGCTATTCAAACTAAGCAACTCCGCTGCTAACGCTGAAACACTCATTACTAACCTCTTCGGAGGATTTGATTCCACAATTATCCCACTTGCGGCGCCAAATAGAAATAGAGGTTTTCCTTTCGGCTTCTTTATTTCTTCTCATTCTTGCTAACCTTGTTCTACTTATCATTGTTCTCTTCCTACTAACTGCTAACTCCATCATTCCTCTTGTTCCTACTAACCTCGATATTTTTAATTTTTAAAAAATTTAGAAATTTACTGGAGTTTCTTAAGGAAGGATCCCGACAACTAGGTGAAAAGGTCTAAGCGGAGGGGGTGTGCTGTAGCCACGGAGTTAACACGTCCAAGAAGAGGGCTGTGCTGTAGCAACGAAGAAGAGAGTTGCAAGTCGAGACGGTGTGCTGTCGCAACAAAGGACAGTGCTGCAAGTAGCAGGATGTTTCCTCCTTGTTGCGAAGCAACTGTTGTGCTGTTGACTTTCCCACGGGGTTAGATTGCGAAGCAACTGTTGTGCTCTTGATCTTGCAGTTACACAACCAACATACATACACAACCCACCAACCTACAGGCTTCGGCGCAGCCCTGGTCCACGACTACCAATTAACATACACAACCAACCAACATACATGTATACACAACCAACCAACATAGAAGAAATAACATCGGAGGGGAAAATTTTTTTGGCCGGAATATTGCAGTGCACCATTGGCACAATGCCATCATATGCGTGCTAGGCATATGATGGCATTGGCTGCTAGCGTGATCGCCTGATCGTGATCAGCTCGAACGATTGGTTGCCAGTATAAACAAAGACCCTTTTGGTGTAGTACATACTGGGGTGACGGACCGCAATCTCGCTGTCCGGGTCGCTAGCAGTGCCTACGGTGGTCCACAAGGCACGACCGTTGAAATCATACTGGGTTAGGGTCAGGTGCCATTGATGACCGCTGGTAAAGACAGTATCGTCCATCGGGAATGGTGACAGCACGACCAGTCCGGCGATCGTGCTGGCGCTTCCGTATGGTGACGCGTTGTCGCACGCGTTCCGCAGGTACGTGTTTAAGTACGGCTTGCTGTAGATTTTCATATTGCTCTCCTTGATGATGGGGGTAGGCCCGGCGCTAACAGGATGGAAGCGTCGGGCGGTGCTGCTATCTTGCGACGGTCCATTGTTTGTAGGAACCGTGCTGGCTTCCCATGTCATGCCAGCACGACCCATCAAGTTGGATGTGCCAGCCTGATACGATCAAGCTGTCGACGTCAAAGCTATCTGCACCGACCTTGCGCGCGATATCCTCAACTTTGTAGTCTCCCTGTTCACTGCCGTACATCAAGTCAATGGCAGCTTCCACCTTCAAGGTGGCGAGGAACTTGGTGCTTCTGGCGCGCTGGATCGTGGTCTTGGCGTAGCCGCCGTTTCCGTCACTGCTGAACTCGACCATGACGTAGCACATCCCATCATGGCGTAATGCCATCGGGCTTAGCGCATCGTTCTGATGAGTTACCGCGTGACCGACAGTGCGTTCCAAAAAATTGCCGGCACTGTCATACTGGGTGACGGTACGGCGCCATTGGAAGCCCCCAGTTGCAATCTGAACCGGCATCATGGCCGGCGCAAGCACCGTCAATCCCTGCTGGATCATGGCAGAGTCGTACAAGGATGCTGTGTCGCACGCATCGCGGTGTGCTTTCTTGAGTCTCATTTTGATACCTCTTAGTAGTGATGATGAACCGACTCTAACAAGGCGCTAGAGTCGGGTAGTGCTGTGCTGCTAGCAGTAAAGGTCGTCGAAACGCTCCGAGGCCTTCGCGAGTACCCACAAAGCGAATTCCAGAGAGTAGTTCCGGTTCCTGAGATACCCTGCGGCGGCGCGAGTACCGAATTGCTTCTTGAGCAATCGGGCTTTGCGGATATGGGTCATGTTGCCGAGCCTTTTAGAGATGTGTGCCATCACAGTTCAACCTTGCTGCGGGTAACGCGAAGGAAGGTACCGATCTTCGCGAACACCGCTGCACCGACGTCACTGAGCTTCCCTGCGGTCTTCACGCGCCCCAACATCAGCGCGAGAGCATCGCCCTCTTCGAGCTGCCAGCCCGGCACTGTAGAAGCTGCCTTGAGGTATTTTCCGAGGTAATTGTTGGAAATGGCTGCAATCAAGGATTTGCCTTCGGCGCTAGTAGGATCAAGATTGCGCTGCTGGCATATCTCTATGCCGCGTTCGACGACGCTTTCCATGACCGAAGAATTGAACCAATCTTCGATGCTCTCTTTAGTGAGCTTGCTACTCTCACTCGCGGTCACGATATTGATCAAACACTGGGCCACAGTACAACTAGACCAATCGAACGCGGTACCGGCTACGCTGGTTTTCTCTGCCACGAGAGACAGAACACGCGAGCGTACAACGTTACGGCGTTCATCGCCGATCACTACTGCCAGCACCGATGCAAGCGCTGCCTTGGTGCTGTCAACGGCGTCAGGATTGATCAAGCCGTCAATCTCTGCCGTGACCGATGGGAGATAGACACTGTAAGCGGGAAGATCAGCACCGGCTGATTTTGTTCCCGATTTAGCGGTTACATCGCGGAACCTGACGACGGTCAGGTCATACCCGTTGATTGACTGCTGTTCTTTCCCGAACAGTGCGAGAAGGGAAAACATTGCTGCGGGGTGAATGCTAGTGCTGGTATTCATTGTGCTGTTCCTTGTTGCCGCAAATCGGAATGCACTCATGGCGCAAGCCTTCCGGTTTGAAGCGAGAGAGAGAGAGTAGAGCGAGTGCATGCCACGATTTTACCGGCAGACGGAATGCTGTCAAGTGGGCAGAAGGCATTGTATTTCACTATCGAGGTGATAGTGGTTGACTATGATTATCCCTGGGAGTGGTTTTGATGGCGGCAAAAAGCAAGTCGTTTTGAAGTGCCTTCTCCTGGTAGATATTGCGACACTGCGCCAGAGGAAAGAGGTTGATGACCGTCACTGGTCAGTTGGCATGGTTGATGCTAGTGAGAGTGATTATGCGCATGGAGCATATGTCTGGATTTGTGCTGCGATGCGGTATGTTGCGATGCGGTATGTTGCACTGCGGTATGTTGCGATGCAATATGTTGCGCTGCAGCATTTTGCGACGGGGAATCGGCCCTGTGGAATTCCTAGATATGATCCTGAACAATTATGAAGAATATTGATTAGAAAGAATGATGCTTAGAAAGAATGATGCAATATCCTGAACAATTATGAGCCTGAACAATTACGTAAAATAGGTATACCCTATTAATGGATCAATGAAATTAATGGAATCAATGGATTAATCCATCAATTATGGTACGGGAGCCCCTTTTCCCCCCTCTCGCGCGACCCCTTGTGTGGTAATAGGCGTGATGGCAGCATGTAGTATGGTAGTATATGGTAGTATAGTATGATAGTATATAGTAGCCCTACTAGTACTAGCGAAATAATAATAAATCTTTTTTGTGGGGGGGATAACACAACACATATACACAGTGCTAATAGTACTAGAGATACTGGCACTGATACCAACTAGGGGGCAAAATGAGGGGGGCGCGGGAGCCCTAGGGATGAGAATTGATCGATTAATTCATTGATTTCATTGATATGATTGATCGTGTGATTCATTGATCCATTGATAAGGAACACCTTTTTCCTTACTGTTTATGAGTATGATGCTCGCAGGGCGGCATAAACACTAGTAATCCTCAGTAAGTAATAGTAATAGCATCAGCAATAGTAATAGTAATCCTCAGCGGCAGCAAGGATGAGAGAGGTTAATCGGGCGCGGGGATATGGCACGCTTATCAACTTAATGAAAAAAACCCTATTGACATTCGATTTATTTTTCTGGTATACTTGGGTTTAGTGCTTGGACGACGCTCGTTCTTGTTACTAACGTAATAGATAGCAGCAAGCCCGTTGTTATCTGTTTGAAGTAATTCGATCTTTGAGAGGATCAATATCATGCATAGCGATAATGTATATTATAGCAAAGTCGGCATAGAAGGCCGGCCTGAAGGTTCCCCATATGTGTTAGTTGCTCGCAAGAACGGAACCTTTGCTGTATTCTGGTTGGAAAGCAATGATCCGAGGGTTAGCAAGATAGCCTTCGTGGCGGAAAGACTGGCAATGAAAAAGCCAGTGCTGAATAACAAGATCAAAGTAGTCGAAAAAGCAAGTATCCTGACGATGCACTTGTATCGTGAGATATATTATGTTGCGGATTTGATGTTCCGTGGCATTCGCTTCACGCCGACTTTTGCTGATTCTGTCAAGAATTGGAGCAACTAATCATGACAAAACTAACCTATGACAATCTCATGAAGGCTAATGCTGTTATTAACCTTGCCAAAAACGCATTGACCGATGCGTACAGGACGTTCGGTCGTCTCACTAAGTGCATCGGCAATCAAAAGAAAA
>Ga0163154_10003111_pt1 | contig 23484 bp, 21 predicted proteins | sample OliLakLV19MP9P1_FD_148649 | JGI IMG/M metagenome (GOLD analysis project Ga0163154, IMG submission 148649) | Freshwater microbial mat bacterial communities from Lake Vanda, McMurdo Dry Valleys, Antarctica - Oligotrophic Lake LV.19.MP9.P1 | ecosystem: Environmental > Aquatic > Freshwater > Lake >... | reverse complement strand
GAAATAAAGCGCACATCGTGACCCGCTTGGGCGAGTGCGTTGCATACCGCGAGGTCATAATAGGGTGTGAGATTGGCGGGGTCGAGTTGCCAGATGTGCATTAATCACCTTCAAATAGGGCTATTTTTTCTTGGATAAGTTGCTGAATAGTGAGCGCCAGCGCATTGATAATCATTACCGATGGCGAAAAAACAGGCTCAAATAAATCATTTTGAGTGATATTTTCTGTGGCGATGAGAATCATTAAACCCGCTTGCTTGGTTAATCCTGCACGGGTTAATTTTTGACAAGCCTCTGTTAAATTTTCACCCTGACGTTGCACCCGAATGACAATCGGTTTGCCATGATGATAATCGTTATAAATCGCATCAATACCACTATTGCGTTGCACCAATTGCACAGGTAAGTTGCTCAGGATTTTGGTCACAGCATCGGGTAGGTTCTGATAGGCATCACGCCCTTTTTTTAAGAGATTTGATGAGGAGCGATAGGGATTTTTGAGCCGTTGCTCAGATAATTCAACCGCCTGCAAGGATATATCTATCCCGATAAATTGCCTATCTAATAATTTTGAGGCGACTAATGTTGTCCCACTGCCACAAAATGGGTCTAAGACCACATCACCCACAGAGGATGATAATTCGACAATGCGCTCTAATAATTGCAATGGTTTTTGGGTGGGGTAGCCTGTGCGTTCCCGCGCCTTTGGATTGAGATAGGGAATCTCCCATACATCAGATAGGGGAACACCTTGTTTTGCGCCATTGAGTATGATGGCACCATCGGCATCTGTGGCATAAACGGTCTTTCCATTGGCATCCCGTTTGCGTTTTTGCAAAATCTGGTCTAGGTTGGTCGTCTCTGAATAGGGTTGATAGCGCCGATTAAAGGTGTACTGTGCCGATTTTGCATACATCAATAGGGTTTGGTGGGCGGGGAGTAACCGATTGCTCCCATTTGACCAGCGTTTATATGACCATATAATTTCTGATAAAAAGTGGTCTGCGCCAAATATGTCATCTAATAAGAGGCGAATATGGTGCGAGGCATTATGGTCACAATGAAAAAAGAGTGTTGCATCATCGCGCATCACACGGTATATGGCGACCAAACGCTCACGCAAAAACTGAATATATGCCTGAAGGTTTTCCCATTTATCGTCAAACTGATATAAGGTCAATTCACGCGAGTGTAATTGATGTGTTTTTTGGGTGAAAAATGGCGGGTCTAGGTACACAAGGTGAACATATTTTTCTGGCAATCCAGATAAAATATCTAAGCAATCTCCATGATGAACCAAATTATCCATAACGCTTCTCGTGTGCTAATTTTTTGAGAATAGATAACAAATCTATCTCTGTTTTATCATGAATATACGTCCATGCGCTATCCCCATGATAATATGCACCACCGTTGGCTTTATATAAATCTTCGAGTGCCGATTGAATTCTGATGGCTTGTGTCCGATTGGGATAATAGTACATAATGCGAATTAGGATATACCCTGCCAGACAATTGCCTTGAGGCGGGCATGTTCTTTGAGGATATGGTCGCCATCAGTGGTGGCATCACGCCATTTAATCTCGTAGGCATCATTTTCGATAAGACAATCAATCTCAAATGTTTTGGGGCGGGTTCGTAATGTGTTGGGAATTCTAAGTGAATGTGCTTCTGGAAATTTTGCCTCAAAGCAAAGTTTTGTGGTATATTCTAAAAATGTCCCTGCATAGCGATATAAAAATCGTCCCGTATTTTGATACAAGTCAATTTTTTCGCCTTCAGTTTCGCTAATACCCAATAGCCGATAAATTAGATAATGCGATTTATCATCATTTGCCATTTCTAGTGTGCGTTCTTGGACATTTTTCTTGAATAAATCCGCATATTTTTGTGCCACCAAGCGGATTTTATTTTCAATAGCGTTCATGCTTGTACTGTTCCTGTTGGTTTCGGTATATTTTTGGCGATAAACGCGCAGACCATCATCACACCCGCCGCGATGAGCGGGACTATCATCCCGCCATTAACACCACCGCCGACTTGTCCCTGTATGGCGGGCAAAAAGATTGCGCCGCCGTTGCCGATGGCGATAATCACACCCGATATTGTCCCAAATCCGTCTGGATAACGTTCATTGAGCAATGCCAAGCCGATGGGAAAAATGGGCGCACAGCCAAACCCCACCACAAATGACATGATGAGCAACATAATTTCTGTGGCAGGAAACAGCAACACCCCCGCCACACCAATGCCCACACCCCCAATGCCGAATATCAACAACCAATCGCCAGAGACACGCCCCGCAATAAAACTGGTGATAAACCGCCCTATGGTTAATCCCGTCCAGAATAACGAGATTGCCACAGAGCCTGTCGCCACACTCGATAGCGCGACCAATGTTATTTGTGGGCTAATCCATGCCGAAAATCCGATTTCCACGCCCACATAGGCAAATAACAAAATGGCAAATGGGATCAGGTTGACCCATTTCACTTTGACGATGACAGCGGATTTGGTTCTTGGCGGAAAACTGGGTAAAAAGTTGAATACGACTGCCAGCAAGAGGGCTGTTGCGCCGACCACCCAATACATCAACCGAAAATCACCAGTGGAAAAGGCAAAATTGGCGAGTTGCGGTCCAACAATCGCGCCTAGCCCAAAGAAAAAGTTGATGGCGCTCAATTCGCGGGCAGGGCTTTCTGGATTATAGCGTGGGGCGAGTGTGTTGCCACAGACAATGAGCAGACCATTGCCCATGCCAAAGAAAAACACACTGGCAAAGCCGATAACCGCTATGGGGGTAAATGATAAGACCAATAGACTGACCCCCACCAGGGTTGCGCCCGTCATCGAGATGCGCCGACTCGGAACACGGTCTAAGAGATTGCCACCAATCAAAATGGTGAGCGATGCGCCGATGAAAAAAGCCGATGTGAATAACCCACCGTTTTCGAGGGGAATCTTAAAATAGTCTGTGAGGGGTTGCAAGGTGCTGGCAATCACTGTGGTCGTGACACCGACAAGGGCGAAGGCAATGCGAAATATCAAACGGCTGAGTGGGGTGGGGGTGGTCATCAATGTATATCCTTGTGGGTGAAAAAAGTGCCTGTGTGAGCGTGAATTATACACCACCAGCAACCCCATAAGACAGATGCAAGCTCAATGATGTGTGTGTATAAAAATATGTTAAAATAGGATTATAAGGAGCGTGCTGATGTCTAACTCACAACCATTTGATGCAGGAGATTATTTTGAATTGGCGCTCAATCATGAAGCGGCGGGGCGCGATGAAGCGGCGATAGATGGGTATGCCCAAGCCATTCGGCTGTTTCCGAAATTTGCCGATGCGTATTATGCGCGGGGAGTATTGCTTTTGGGGCGTGGCGAATATGCCCTGTCTGTGAATGATTTCGATGAGGCGTTATTGCTCAATTCACAAAATGCGATGGCATATTATCAACGTGGCGTGGCACATTATTTATCCAATGATTATGAACGCGCCGTGCAGGATTTTGATCATGTCCTAGCCATGCTCCCGAATCATGAATTGGCGCGGGAGGGGCATGACCGTTCATTGAAAAAATTGGGTAAGTGATTGTACCGCATCATGAGATGTGTGATACACTATCAATAAGCCAATTATTTGTATTAGTGACTTAATCTGCCGTGAAAAGGGATTGAGCGTACATGAATCAAATGGAGAAATTTAAGCAACAGAGTTTCGATGATAAATTTCATGATATAAAGGGCGCTGTGCTAGAAATAGGGTGTGGGGTCGGCAAGAATTTTCACTTATATCCCCGCGGATGTCATGTCACTGCCGTCGAGATTTCCTTCAAAAAGACGCTAGATGCGCTGTCCACGTCAAAAAGATGCCATCCAGCACCGATTGTTATCAATGCAGACGCGCAAAAATTACCATTCCCGTCTGATTATTACGATGTCATCATTGTCTCAATGGTACTGTGTGCCGTTAAAAATGTGGCGTTGGCAATTGAGGAACTCAATCGGGTGGCTAAACCAAATGCACGGCTACTTTTATTTGAGCATATATGCTCCTCAAACCAGCCTCTTTCTACGATTCAGAATATGCTTTCACCCATACATGCTTATTTGCTTGGCTGTCATCTCAATCGCAACCCCGTTGATTTGCTCCAAAGACATTTTTCTATTACCCACCGCGAAGATAAAAATGGCATTGTGCCGTGGATTTTCCTTGATGGATATAAAAAGTAACCACAGCCATAACAGGGTTGGTCTGCTTATTGTCATCACAAAAAATTGGTGTGGCGTAGGGGCATGATATAGCCCAACGAGGATGTACTGGCAGACAGCCACTACATCCTCAAAAACAATGTTAATTATTATGGGGCGCTGAAGGTGATAATTATACCAGAACCTGCTTCACCAACGCTGTTCACGCTCACCGCATACATATCGTCTACTGGGTTTTGGGCGATGCTATAGGGAAAATTCAAGCCTGTAACACCAGAGACAAAAGAGCCATCGGGGAGAATCACGGTGACACTCCCGCTATTGGGAATCCAGCTAAAGGTTTCGCCACTAAATTCGCCATAGCTCACAACCAGCAGAAAATCGTTGACATCGAATAACACATCGGTGATGGTGGTGAGTCCTTCATAGGTGGTGACGAGCTCATCGGTGGCGCTATCATAGAGTTCTACCCGTGCCGCACCCGTGGGGAAGGGGAAGCCCATCAAGAAGCCGACGGCGTATTGGCTACCATCGCTATTGAAGGTGACACTGGTGGGGACCGGGTTATTTTCCCAAGATGTGACCACATCCAATGCGCCGTCTGCGCTGGCACGATAGAGGGTGTTGCCACTGGCATCCACAATAAGGGCGCTCATTTCATCGGGGGCAAGTGCGATGCTGGTCACGTTAGACAGCAATTCGCCTGTGCCATCGGGGTCATTGGCGTGTTCATACCCAAATACGTCAAAAATTTGGCTAGGGCGCAGGCTCACACGGTCATAATTGACCACTGTCCCTGCCAATGTGATGCCACCGATTTCGTGACCCATGACAACCCATAGTCTATCGGCGGTTGGCAAGACATCCATCGCACCGACAATTTCTTCATTCATGCTCATGCTGGGCAAATAGCTGATAACTTTGCTGACTTCACCATCTACCACCGCAGAAATGCCCGCAGAAAAGCCGAAAGTGGTGGGTCCAAATGGTCCGTCTACGTCAATATCGCCACCCAGACCGGCTTCTGCGACATATAACACGCCATCGGCATCAAAATTGAGTCCGCGTGGGTTATTGAGTCCGTCTACCAACACGGTATATTCGACCTCTTGTGCCATGCTCGGTAAAATCGAGATGATAAACAATACAAATAGGGTTAACAGAGTAAATTTGCTACGCATAAATCTTTTTCTCCTTGTGATAAGTTAAAAAGGACATGAGTCCATATTATCAGCATACGGTAAATTGCCAAATTTGACAATGTTATGTGGAAATTTTTTTATTATTCTTCTAATAATATGAGCGAGAAGGTTATCACCTGACCCGCCCCCAAATCGCCAACTGCGTTCACCGTGAGCGCATATAAATCTTCTGTAGGGTGTTTGGCAATGCCACCCACACCCAATTCAACCATATACGACAATGCCCAAAATACTATTATCAAAATTTTGACCGCATAAAATAGCTCTTTATAAGTGAAAAGTCATAATCCCTATTCACGACTATATGCCAATTCATAAATTATGGCAAGCAGATATGTTATAATTTCCCCCATGTCAAAATTAACCCCCACTCAACGACTTAAATGGCGCAAACGCGGTGTGAGCGTTACGCTCAACAGCGCCCAAAACCTGCTCATCCCCGCGCTGAATATCACCATTTCCGCGCTAGTGATTCGGCTCGCATCCAAAGACCTCTGGGGGCAATTTGTGAGCTGGCTCATTACCGCGCAATTGATTGTGCATGTGCTGGCGTGGGGCAATAAAGACTATTTGCTCCGCCAATTTAGCCAATATCCCAACCGCATCGCCACCACATGGCGCAGGGTGTTTTTGGTGCGCGGGGTGTTTTTATGTGCCATAAGCCTCTTGTTAAGCCTCACACCAGATGGCTGGTTGCTTGTTTTGTGGATTATCCCGCTTTTTATCGCCCAATCGTTTGAGGTGATGATTGTTTTTAGGCGACATTTTGCCTTTGCTGTCATCACCGAAATGTGCCTCACGGTGATGATGTTAATCGCCATCCTCACAGGTGATGACATCACCCAAACCAAATTATTTGCCGTGTTTATCTTGAGTGCATGGGCGCGGGCGGGGGTATATGGGTGGCGGTATTGGAGAAATTTTGTGTCGCCAAATATGGGTACAAGTGGGGTATATTTTGCCTATTTCCGCCTCGCATTGCCATTTTTCTTGCTGGGACTCAGTGGGATGCTCGCCTCTCGCATTGACCTATACACCCTATCCGCTATTGCCGAAAAATCGGATGTCGCTTCGTATCAGGTGGTCATCAATTTGTTGCTCTATGTGCAAGCGGGCGCGAATTTTATCCTCATCCCGTTTGTCAAAACACTCTATCGGCTAGATGAACAAGCCATCCGCAAAATTGCCACCCGCTTATTTTTATTCGGTTGCATCGCTATTCCACCTATCATCTTATTGCTCAGTGGTTTGGTGTTGGTGGTCTATGACCTCACTTATCCTGCCCTATTTTGGGTGATGGGCGGGTTATTTGCCCTGCCAATCTTTGCCTATTTGCCCCTCATCCATCGGCTATATGGTCTGGATGCCCAACGCTATGTGTTGTGGGTAAATTTGGGCGGGGCGGCGGTAAACGGCGTGCTAAACCTGATGTTGATTCCGCCAATGGGCATCACAGGGGCATTATTGGCGAGTGCGCTATGCCAATGGGGGATGTTGGGGGCGTATATGTGGAAAAGTAGAGGTGAACATGATTATGTTGTGTCCGATTTGCCATAAGCCATTGCATTTAGAATCGCTGAGTTGTATCAATAAGCATGAATTTTCGCGTATATCGCATGATTTTTTCAACCTGCTTTTACCTGAATTATCGGCACGATTAGAAGCGATTGCGCGGTATCGGGAAAAAGTGCGCGACACCCTGCCCCTCATCACCGACTATGAGGGACTTCCTTATGGCTTGGCACAATCGCATTTTGAATGGCGCAACCGCGCTCAATCTGCGGATATTGCCCTGCGCCTCATCGGACAAAACGCACCCAAGACCATTTTGGAAATTGGCGGATGGAACGGCTGGCTCACGCATCATCTGGCAAAGCACGCAAGGGTGTTTGCGGTGGATTTTTTTGGGGATGACCATGACGGCTTAGGCGCGATGAAGCATTATGGCACACAATGGGCGCGAATCCAGATGGACATCACTGACCTCACGATTATTGCTGGAAAATTTGATATGGTGGTCATCAACAACGGCTTGCACCTGCTCCCCAATCCGTTAAATACCATCCAACAGGCACAAGGGCTAGTGAGGCATGGTGGGCTGTTATTGGTGCTAGAATTGCCATTTCTCAAAAACCCGACACGGCGCATCGCTCAAATTCAGCAGATAGAGGCGCAATTTACGGATGGCGGCGGGGAGGGGTCGCTGTTTTTATATCCCACCAAAGGCTATCTGGATAATTCTGACCGCGCCGAAATGATACGCATGGGGCTAAAACTCAGACCATACCCACGCTATAAATCCATCGTGAAGGCGATGCTCTCCCCACATGCGCCGATGACCGTTTATGGGGTGTGGGGTGGGTAATTTGTCCCGCCTATGGCTCAAAGCCTAATACCGTTAATGGAGTAAAGATTTTGAATTCAAATGATTTTAATCACCCTGCGGACGCGATGTTTCGCGTCCCTACGACCCAAAACACAGTTATCAGGCTGTAGGACGGCATATATGTCGTCCAAAATGAATAAATAATCATATGAACTTGTTTGCGGTTTTCCATAAATTACCTGCCCCTAAAATTGAAATGTACCCAATTTGTAGGGCGTGCTTGCTCATTTGAAAAAATCCGCATACACTGAAATGAACATTTCGTATCATTACAAAAAGGGTATTTTATGCGGATTCGATGGTCACTCATAGTCATCTTGTTGGGAATTTTTGGAATTCTTGGCGGGCAGACAGCAACACATGCACAAGACAGAGAACAAACACGCCCCTATGAACGTTTTACGGCGGGCGGGCGGGGCGATAATCTGGTGTATTACACACCCAGTTTGCCAGATTATCCACGTTTGGTACGCATTATCAACGAATCTATCACGGTTTTTGATACCATGACTCCCACGTCATGGAGTTCACAGATTGTTATCATGTTTATGGGGGCATCCATCTCCAATTTATCCGTCATTGGGCGGATGACCGACCCTAGCACCGCCTATGTGATACGTCTAGAACCGCAAACGCTATTCCCAAATGGCGATGTGTGTTTTTTGCGGGTATTCGATGGCTGGGAAATTGACGATAACATCGAATCGGATGTGGCAAAACAACTTTTCCACTGTCTGCAAATGGCAATCGGCGCGGTGGCTTTTCAGGATTTTGGTGTGGTGAGCAATGTGTGGTGGGTGGGGGCATCGGCAGAATGGGCGGCATCGCGCGTGTATCCCACACAATTCCCAAAACCCTATCAAGCCCTGTTCGATTTTAAGCGCGATGTGACCCAAAATCGGCTAGAAAATTTTTATTTTTGGGAATTTTTAGCATCGGCACAAGGGTATAGCAGTACACAAAATGTCATTGAGCAATTAGGATTTATTCGTGGGAGTGGTTTATTCCCTGTGAATTATGGCTTTGACCCCACCGATTTATTTCATAATTGGGCGAATGTGTTGCTCAACCGTCAGTTACCCATCCCACCGACACTCGATTTAGGTGATATAGACCTTGTGGCGGGCAAAAGTGGATCACTGGTGATATCGCTCCTGCGTTTTTCTGTGGATTATAAATTTTTGACGGCATTTGAGATAGAACCCGGAAATATCGCATTTATCAAAATAAGCGATAGCGCCACCAGCAATTATGCGGTCAGCCTACGGACTGTTGGCGGGTTAAGACGGTTTATAGATGGTGAGCCGATACAACTGTGTCCAGCAGAGGCGGGTGAAATGCTCATCATCAGTCGGGGCAGGGGCGAGATGAACTCTCCCGCGCCGTTCACCATCGAATGGGGTCAGATGGAGAGCGAAACCCCGTGCAAACCCAGAGAAGATGAATTGACCGATGGCAATATGGAGTGTGTGGTTGGGCGCTGGCAGGTGACGGCATTTCCAGAGTTGGATATTTTTGATACATTAGATTTGAGCGCCTTCATATTTACGTTCAATGCCAATAACACATGGACAGCCTCGTATAATATTACTGCCGTTGAGGAGGGCAATACGCTCACAGTAAATTTGCCCCTCAGTGGTACGTATTCGATTAGCCAGAGTGTCACCGTAGATGACGACACCACTTATACTGTTCCGTCTTTCTCTGGGAGAGCCGACCCGGGTGGGACTGTCTCATTCATCACTAGAAATGGCGATTTTACCGATATGACCAACCAATATTATACTTCTGGGAATTATAGTCTGTTTGGACCCGCCACAACCATGTTGTGTAATAACACAACCCTATCATGGGTGACGGCGGTTGGGGCAGGTAGGCTTATCCTCACGCGCCTGCCGTAGACCGTTGCATAAGGGCGTGTTGATTTTTAATGCGCCGTATTTTTTGTGGCTGACATACGAGCCTTACGGTTCTAGTACAGCCATTACACATCCTAAACAGGCAGATGTGTAATGGAGGGATTAGCACGCAGTGCGTATGTCCCCCAGCGATTAAAAAATATTCTATACCGTCTTTATTTACTAACATACCAATTATCAGGCTTTACAAATACTCGGCAGGTGCTTTAGCGCCTGCCGAAAAAACTTAACGATATTAGCCCCAGTTAATCCAACGACAAATTTAGTCGCTACACGACCCGCCACACCCCCATATCCGAATCGTGCCGTCCAAACTCACACTCATCAGGCGGGTGTTATCGGGTGTGAATGTCAAGCCCGTCACACGCATGGTATGACCGACCAGCGTATGTGCCACACGTCCCGTAACGACATCCGTGAGGGCAATATCGCCATTATCCAGCGCCGTTGCCATGAGCAATCCGTCTGTGGTGGTCGCTATGAGGTCAGATGCCACGATTTCCCCTTGTCGCATCTCGATAACCTGCCATGTGGTGGTATCCCATACCCATACACCATCCTCAAAAACGCCCGTAAGCATCCGATTGTCATCGGGGAGATAGGTCATGCTATGGAAGGCGGGCAGATAATTGCCTGTGAAGGTGAATAAGGTTTCATCGGTCTGCAAATCCCATAGGCGGAGGGGTTTTTCGTAGCTGTTCATCATGATAATTTGCCCGTCTGGATGTTGGGTAAATTCGCTCACAGGTGGCACTTGCCACGTATTGGTGAGGTCGCCACTCGCCACATCCCAGCTACACACGGTATTATCTTGCGCCAGCGCCACTAATGTTTGACCATTTTCGGTATATGCCAGTTGATATGGCACTTGGGTTTGTCCCTCTAGCGTCTGTAGTAAGTCGCCCGTCTCTGAATTAAATATCCGCACCATGCCATCATAACTGCTAGAGGCGACCAAATCGCCCTCTGGGTTGTATTTAACGCACAGGACACTTTCGGTATTATCGGTGATGGTGTGCATGAGGTCGCCTGTGAGCGCATCCCATATTTTGACGGTATCATCAAACGAGGCGGTGACAATTTGTGCGCCTGTGGGGTTATATTCCACAGCGTATATGGGGCGGGTGTGTCCTACTAATTGATGTACCGTTTCGCCTGTTTGGGAGTCTATTACCCGCACAGAATCGCCTGTGATAGCCACCAATTGGGTGTCATCTGGGCTAAAGTGGACATGACGCACCGCATGGGTATGCGCCCGTATGGTGAATAACGATGTCCATGTGAGCGCGTCCCACAATTCCACACCGCCATATACACCGCCTGTCGCCACCAATGTCCCTGCGGTGTTATAGGTGACGGCATACAGGGCATGATTGCCAATGCGTTGTGGGGGAAGTGTGGGTGTGGCAACATCAAAACGCCATAACCCCAATGACCCCGCAAATAAAATCGTTTGGGCATCGGGTGAATAGGTAAATTCGTTCAGATAGCCATCACCAATTTGGTTGAGTTGCTCTATCCATACCGCATTTTGTGGCGTGAACGGAATCGCCTGTGCTTGGGCGATAAAAATCGTGGTGGTGACTAGTATGATGAAGATAAAGGGCAATCGGTTGCGTATCATCGAGGTTTCTCCTTGTGATGAGTATCCCCTGTCCAAGAAAGTCTCTCTCTATCTCTATTATAGCACACGATGGTGAATTATTTCACAGTCAGTCTTTGGATTGCGTATATTTCAGATTGGGATGGCTAATTTGTTTTACCTTTAGTCTCGTGACAAATGGGTCACCATTTGCTGTGCTTGTAAAAGCACCGCTTTGCGAAGTTCGTCTGGCTCGATGATTTCTGCATCTGTTCCCAGCCCCAACACCAGCATTCGTGCTTCCTCAAGGGAAGTGAGTTGCATATCAACCGTCAACACTGTCCCATCAGCACTGGTGTCGCGGATTGTATATCCACCTTCTGCATACAACCGCAGTAATTTTAGCCTAGTCGCGTTGAGTCGCAATGTAAATGCGAAGGATGGCATATTGGCAATGAACTCATTGACATGCGTATGCCAATATTTCATGATATCGAATGTTACATCACGTTCAAACCGCTCACTCATTGTCTCGACTGCAATAAACCGTGAGGCGCGATAGGTGCGTAGCTCTCCATCACACCGAGCGATGAGATACCACACACTTGCTTTAGCGACAAGGCTATAAGGTTCTAAAATACGCTCAACAACGCTCCCATCGCCGTGTTCATAACGCACCTGAATGTGGTGATCGCCAAACACAGCCGCTTTAAGGGTTTCCAAATGGGGTAGCGTTTTGCCTGGGGGCCACCATGATGCCGGGTCTAGCAGAATACGTTGCTGTATCCATTCTGCCTCTTGGCGGTGTTGGGATGGTAGGATAGCGAATAGTTTGAGCAGTGTATTCTCGACAGCCCGACCCAAACCCACATCCCGTAAAGGGCTAGGTTGGTTAAAGACAAATAGAGCGCGAACCTCAGATTCCGTCAACCCGGTTAACGAGACTCGGTAGTGTTCATCCAAATATACGCCACCACCGTGTCCTGCCTCCGCATGGACAGGCACACCAGCAATGCTTAGTGCGTCAATATCGCGTAAAATAGTGCGACGGGATACTTCCAACTTTTCTGACAGGGCAAGTGTGGTCGTTTTTCCCTGTGCTTGAAGGATAAGCATAATGGACAGTAGACGATCGGCACGCATCTTCAACACCTCATTCGTTTAATTCAGTTCAACCTATATCTTTAGTGACACTAGATGTCACCAGAGCCATTATATGCTAAGGGTGTCGAATGATTCAATACAAGGAGTAACCATCATGAACCAATTATTTTCGTGGGTCGAGATTCCAGTGCTGGATATTGAACGCGCCGCCAAATTTTATGGACAGTTGCTTGAGCGGGAAGTGACCATCACAGATATGCCTCCGCGACGGATGGCAATACTGTACTTTGAGCCAGGTAAAGTCGGTGGATCATTGTTGCAGTCACCCGATATCAAGCCAAGCAATCAAGGTCCGCATGTCTATTTGAACGCTGGACGTGGCAGTGATTTAGAGAAAATGGTTGAGCGTGTGCGTTCATTGGGCGCTGAAATCCTCGTGCCAGTGACCCCAATGGGCGACGATGGACGCTTTGCATCGTTCAAGGATACGGAGGGCAATATCCTATCGCTGTTCGCCGAACACTGATAGTCAGAAAGCCCATACACATCCAAAATAACGTCAGTTATGGATAACATGCACCGCCGCTAGAGGCTCAAAGCCTCTAGCTAGTCGCATCAAGCGCACTAAAGGCTAATACTGCTAAGTTAAGGTTTTTTATCCCCACCTCAACCCCTCCCCAAAAATTGGAGAGGGGCTAAAACCTCGCCTATTTCCCCACTCGGTGGGGATAAGGGGCAGGGGGATAGGGGATGTTTTTAAGGTGCTAACTTAGCAGTATTACACTAAAGGCGCTAAAATCCGCCATAAAATAGACTTTCACCTCAAAAACAAGCCCCTTCAGTGGGTTTCATATGCGAAACTCAATGTGAAATGAACACCTTGTTATTGTCCCAAAAATGTCTTAATGGCGGTCTGATACGCCTCTGGTGCATCCAAATGACCGGCATGTCCCGCATGGGGTAGGGTGGTGTGGGTCGCATGGGGGATTTTTTGCGCCAGTGAGTGTGCTATCTGGGTGAATTTTTCATCTTGTTCGCCTGTGATGAGCAAGACGGGCATGGGGAGTTCCTCCAAATTATCGCCAAAATAGGGTTGTGCGCCTGTTCCCATCCCGCGCAGGCTATTGGCGAGTCCGAGTGGGTTGTTTTTTAGCCGAGATTCGCGCAGGTCATGTTTGATAGCGGGGGATTGGGTGTGCCAGAGGGGTAAGGCTTCCCATTCATCCACAAAATTGGTGATGCCACCGGTGAGGATGCGGTTGGCGAGCACCTCATCGCTGATAATGCGGGCTTGGCGTTCTGATGGGGTGGCTAATCCTGCCGAGCTACTTTCGAGGATGAGCGCCGTTACTCGTGTGGGGTGATATACCGAAAATCCCAACGCCAAGCGACCACCCATAGAATATCCCAATACCGCGCATGAGGTGATGCCCATACGGTCTAGCAGGGCAAATAAATGCGCGGTGGCGGATTCCATGCGATAGGGCGTGCGGTCTGATGGCGAATCACTCGCCCCATGTCCCAATAGGTCGGGTGCAATCAGCCGATAGTGCCTCGCCAGATGGGGCAGGCGGGTGCAAAATGACCCGCCATCGCCTGTGAAGCCATGCAATATGAGCAACGGCTCACCGATTCCCCATTCGTGGACGGTGTATAGGATGTCGTGTATGGTGTGCGTGGTGCTTTTGGGGTGCATGGAATTTATTTTTCTCGCTTATCAATGCTATAGCAGGACGCGCAGAAGCGCGTCCGTACACAAACAAGTCGCATGGCAGTATTTTTTTGCTCATCAATTTATTCGGTGACGACACCCATGCCCGTATCAATCAAGATAATTTCGCCCACATTGGCATTAATCTCACGAGTCGCCACCAACGCATCTAGCGCCAAATTGAGGGTGGGTAACAGATGTATGTTGATAATATCCATAGTCGCCGCTGGCAGGGGCGCATCGGTCTCTGTCGTCATGCTTACGATGGCAAAGCGTACTAATTCCCCGCCAGTATTCACACTCTGCACCGTGACTTTGGCGGTCTGTGAGCCGATGGTCATCACAATAAGGGCGATATCGGCTTGATAATCTACCAAAAAGTAGTTAATGTCGCCTGTGGCGTTGGCGCGTAATTGTGCCAAAAGCTCATTTTCGGTGAATAATAGCGCGTCGGCATCGTTGCGGATTTCGACAATATAGTCGTTCCCCGTCTTACTGATGACCCTGATGGTGATATTATTCACGGCATCGGTGAAGGTCTCGCCCGCTTGCCATTGGGCGGCAGTCCCATTTACATCATTAGTTGCCCCGCCATTCACCACCAACGCGGGACCCGTATTGCCTATGCGTGACAGGTCTATATGATGGATGACGACAGCGGCGGCGGGTGTGTTGTTGTCGTAGCCGCTCAAATCGCGCACTTCTACCGAATAAAACACGGTGGATGAATTGTTGATAGGTACGAGTCCCAAAATATAGCCCACACCCACATCTTCTTGGGTGCGACGCATGGTGATGGTCGCCTCCATGTGATTGGGAATTTTCAGTTGACGGCTGGCAGGTATCCAATTGTTATAGGTCATATAATAGGCGATTGTGCCAGCAGGGACACAACCCCATGTCCCACTGCTTTGGTTACAAGTGCCACCATTGCTCATGACATCCCATTGCGAGACATAAATACTTAATTCACTCGGCGGATTATGCGATGGACCCGGTGAATGAGGTAATCCGAGTGCATGACCTGTTTCGTGCGCCATCGTTTCATAATTTTGTGACCACGGCGGATTCCATGTGACGCGCACAAATTTATTGCCCTCGTTGGTAGAAATAAAATACGGTCCGTCACCCCATGCACAACACCCTAAATCGTCATTGAACATCACATTCACCCCGATATACGGTGAAAAATTGACGATGCTATCGGATGCAGTCACACAATGTTGCAACAAGTCGCTAAAGCGCAGGCTGGTCTGTGTGAGGATATAATAACTGCTGGGTTGGGGCATATTCACCCATTGGGGCGATGTGCCTGTGCCTGCCAAATTGAGCGCATTATACGACATGGTGCGCCAAAAATGGTCTACCCCGCCGTAACTATTGGCAAACAGACCCGCATAATCGGCAGGATTTTTTGGGACTGTGCCGACATTGGGAAATTTGCATAGCAAGTTGATAAATGCCTGTGACCCCACCAATTGCGGTGTGGATATGCCCCCTACGGGATTTTGTGGGGCGGGAGTTGGTTCATTTGGGGTGGCGATGGGGATAACCTCTTGTACCAAATAACGCGGGAGCGATTCGCCTGCTTGGGCGGGACTGCTGAGGCGTGCGACACGCACTTGCACCGTCTGTCCCATGACTGTATGCGCTAATCCGATACCCATTTGCAAATTGGCGGTCTCTGCGCCTGTCTCGCTATCGAGCAGACGAATATTGATGATGGGGTCTGTGGATGAGGCATCTTGTGGGGGGTCGCCATAGACGATACTGATAACCCCTTGTAGTGTATCTACCGATTGCGCGGTGGTTTCTGCATAAGACGGGGTGGTAATGCCCACCGATAACGCCAATAATAATGCCATCACGCATAAACTGATGCTGGCAAGCCGATTTTCTTTTCGCATAGTAATCCTTTTAACCCACTGGTATCCATAGTGATACTTTTATTATAATCCAAAATGAGTTGGTGAAAATAAATCTTTTATCATCAATAAATTTACACTTATTTTACAGTTTGGCAACGGATTGATTGCGTTTGGGCATATAGTAAAGGGATAGATATTTATGTGAAGGGAGCAAAAAATATGGATTTGCACGATGATGATAAACCCGTTGGGCGTATTCTTACCCGCCGCGAATTGCTCAAATTACTCGGTGGGACGGGTGTAGCATTGACGATTGGTGGGGTGTGGGTACAGGGACAATCTGGCACATTATCACCCACACCATCGCCAACACCCATGCTTATCCCCGCGTGTGTGGTGCGCCCAGAACTTACTGGAGGACCTTTTTTTGTGGATACAGACCTCGACCGTTCTGATATTCGCATAGACCCTAGAGACCAATCGGTCAGAGAAGGGATTCCTCTCAAGCTCATTTTCCGTGTGTCGGATATGACTGGTGGTGCATGTTTGCCATTGGGGGGCGCACAGGTGGATATTTGGCATTGCGATGCCGATGGGGTGTATTCTGGCGTAGCGAGTGAAGGCACACGCGATGAATTGTGGTTGCGCGGGTATCGGGTTACGGATGAGGGTGGCATTGCCGAATTTATCACCATCTATCCCGGGTGGTATCCCGGACGGGCGGTGCATATCCATTTCAAAATTCGCACTTCACCCCAAGAAACACGCGGTTATGAATTTACATCGCAGTTGTTTTTCTCAGAAGACCTCACAGATGTTGTTCATGCTCAAGAACCATACGCCAAAAATGGCTATCGGAATGTGTTGAATGAGCGCGATGGCATTTTCCGTCAGAGTGGCGAGTTGCTCTTGTTGGATGTGGCAGAAGGTATTATCGAAATCCCCAGTGATGCCGATGCTGAGACAACCCCAGAGGTTATCACCACGCTAGAGGGATATGTCGCTGTGTTTGACATCGGACTCGATTTATCATAAAATTCGTATAGTCAATACTCACAGGGATTGATAGCTCAAATAATTCTGTGATAAGAAACTTCAAACAGGGATATTCATAGTGAATATCCCTGTTTTGTTCCTTTTCCCACCATAATTGGGTTATAATTTATTCACGATAATCATTTGCTTAACCCATGTGAGAACCCACCTATGACCCCAACCAAAACCCAATCTACCATCATCCGCGCCAAAAAGACCGCCAAAATCTATTGTGAAGGGGTAGCAGGCACAGGCAAAACCACCACCGCTGTTGCCCGCCTCAACGCATGGCTAGAGGCGGGTATCGCGCCACATCACACCCTCATTTTGTTGCCACAGATGAATTTAGCCAAGCCCTATATGGAGGCGCTCAGACATCCAGACCGCGCCGAAGGCACAGATGCGACCATTGCCACATTCGGTAGCCTTACGCAGACCCTCATCGCATTATTTTGGGCGCTTATCGCTAAATCGGCTGGATTTGCCAAACCCGATATGCCACCGACCTTTTTGTCTTTGGAGACAGCGCAATATTTCATGGGACGGGTATTAGACCCCATCATTGAGCGTGACGGCTTGTTCGATACGGTTAAGCAACCGCGTAATCGGCTGTATAGCCAAATTTTGGATAACCTGAGTAAATCGGCTTTGGTGGGATTTTCACATCGTGAAATTGCCCTACGGCTTAAATCGGCGTGGGATGGTGGCGATGGCGACCCGCAATTGCGCGTATATGACGATGTGCAGGTGTGTGCGGAGGCGTTCCGTGCTTATTGCTATCAAGAAAATTTACTCGACTTTTCGTTGCAGGTGGATTTGCTGATGAACCACTTGCTACCCTTGCCAGCCGTCCAAAAATACCTCGCAAAGCAGTATCCCTATGTGCTTGCGGATAATGTGGATGAAAATAGCCTCGCGGCACATCGGCTTTTGGCGGTATTGGTGAATGGTGCAAAAGGGGCGTTGGTGGTTGCCGATTTATTAGGTGGGTATCGGCGCTTATTGGGTGCAGATGTATCGCTGTTGCATCATGCCCGTGCGCTATGCCAGACGCATGTCACCCTCACAGAATTATTCACGTCATCGGCATCGGTGCATCAATTCGCATCGGAACTCGTGACGACACTCGGCAATCCAGACCCATTGCCCCCGTCAGCATCGCCATCGGCAAACCCGTATGATGGTCATGCCCTCACTATCTCGCGCTACTATCCACAACTGACCGATACCATAGCCGATGAAGTGGTGCGGTTGGTGGGGGAGGCTGTGCCACCACACGAAATCGCTATTCTCGCGCCATTCCTCACCGATACCTTGCGCTTTAGTCTGATGTCGCGCCTGAGCGAAATGGCTATCCCTGTGCGCTCACATCGCCCCTCACGCCCCTTATCAGAAGAACCTGCGGTGTTGGCATTATTGCATCTGGCGTGTTTGGCACATCCCCAATGGGGAATTCACCCCCCGCGCCAAGACCTGATTACCACCTTCAAGACGGCATTGGGCATGGATTTAGTCCGCGCACAGGTATTGGTATCACGGGCGGTAAGCTGGAATGGATTGCAACCGATTCTACGGCATTTTATGGATATTCCCCCCACACAGCAACCACGCATCACATACGGCTATGGCGCACGTTATGAGGCGTTACGCATCTGGCTAGAAGATGTTGCCAACCAACCAGAACAACCGCTAGACCACTTTTGGCGCAGATTATTTGGTGAGGTACTATCGGCACAAGGATATGGCTTTAATGTGGATGGTACACCCAATAAGGATATGGCAGAGGTGGCATGGGCGCTCATTCAGTCTGCTACTCAATTCCGCCAGATGCTCACCGAGACTGCACCCCTACCAGAAGGCGTATCGGCGGGGGCGGAGTATATCCGCATGTTGTTTGGGGGGATTTTATCTGACCTATACCTCTCCCGATGGAATCAACCAGAATCGGCGGTATTGGTTGCACCAGCCTATACCTTCCTACTCCGCAATACGCCTGTGCGCTATCAGTTTTGGCTGAATATTGGCGATGATGGCTGGTCGGAGCGCGTGTATCAACCGCTTACCAATCCGTATGTCCTCACAGCGAATTGGGAACGTGGACGCAAATGGACGGCGGTGGACGAACAAGTCATAGCAGAGGCATCGTTGCATCGGCTCATATTAGGATTATCGCGCTTGTGTACGGAAAAGATTTATTTGGGCATTAGCGAGTGGAATGAACAGGGCTATGAGCAACGCGGTCTATTGCTCCAGACGGTGCATCGTACCCTCAAACGGTGGGCAGATTAGGCGTTATGAAAAATTTATTAAAAATCGCAATCTATAGTCTTTATCGTGTTATCCTTATAAACTGATATAATGAATAAGTTAAATGAGTTTATAGGATTGTAATTGTTATGCCTTACGAAATGACATGGTTGGTAGATAAGCGTGTACTCTATATTGTATTGACTGGTGAATTATCCGCAGATGAATTGCGGGAGTTGGTGGCGCAATCACGGGATATGACCGATGCGGGGATTAAACCCATACATGCCATTGCCGATGCCACACGGTCACATGCGCTCCCCAAGCACATCAATAGCATCCTTAAAGAATTCAAACAGGTGACACCACAAGACACAGGCTTTACGGTGATTATTGCCAATAATGCGCTCACCCGTTTTTTTGCTCAAACCCTGCTGAAGATAATGCGCCTAGAGGTACGTTTTGCACCGAATATAGAAGAATCGCTGAATATCTTGCATCGCGTAGACCAAACCATCCCCATAACACTCCCACAGATAGACTCTAGCCCATCACAATGATTTTGGTGACGGTCATTTCATCGGCGGCATAAAGCACCCCTTCGCGTCCAATGCCACTGCGCTTGACCCCGCCATAGGGCATGTTATCGGCACGGAAGGTCGGGGCATCGTTGATAATCACCCCACCCACCTCTAATTTTTCGGCGGCGGTCATCATCCGCCCCAAATCGTTGGTGAATACCCCCACTTGTAGCCCATAGTCGCTATCATTCACACCACGAATCGCTTCATCAAAATCATCAAACGGGATAAGGCACACCACAGGCGCAAATGCCTCTTGGCGGATGAGTTTGGCATCGGCTGGCACATTCTCTATCACAGTCGGCAGAAAAATCCCGTTTTCCACACGAGCCCCTGTGAGGACACGCGCCCCACCCGCCATCGCTTCATCTATCCAACTGGCGATGCGGGTATTGGTGGCGGGGGAAATCATGACGCTCATATCGGTTTTGGGATTCATCGGGTCGCCTAATATGAGTGTTTCTGCGCGTTTGATGAGCGCCTCTTGGAACGATTCATAATGTGTGCGGTGGATATAAGCGCGTTGCACACTGATACACACTTGCCCGCTATAGGCAAATGCGCCAATGGCAATTTTATCCGCTACCTTGTGCGGGTCTGCGGATTCATCCACGATAACCGCGGCATTGCCACCGAGTTCATACACGGCTTTGCGTAACCCAACCACACGGCTAATTTTTTCTGCGACCACATCGCTCCCCGTAAAGCTAATCATGGCAATGCGCGGGTCTGATGTGAGCCATTCACCCACATCACCATCGCCTGTCACCACGGTGAATAGACCATCGGGCAAACCCGCCTCGCGCAAAATTTCTGCCAGACGTAGCGCCGTGAGTGGGGTAGTGGGGGCGGGTTTGAGGACGATGGGGCAACCGACTGCAATCGCAGGCGCAACTTTATGCGCCACTAAATTCAGGGGGAAATTAAACGGGGTGATTGCGCCGATTACGCCTATCGGTACGCGCATGGTATAGGCAAATTTGCCCACGCCACCCCGCGCACTATCCATATTAAATGACTCACCACGCAGATTCCGCGCCACATCCGACGCGAATAGAAATGTCTCCACCGCCCGCATGACTTCGCCTTTGGCATATTTGAGGGGTTTGGCGCTTTCACTGGCGATGAGGTTGGCGAGTTCATCGGCTTGTGCTTCTATCAACGCCGATGCAGTGGCAAGAATTTTTCCTTTGCGATGGGCAGGCATATTGGCAAAACTAGCGCGTTGGTCATAGGCAACGGCGATGGCATTTTTTACATCGGTTTGGGATGAATCTGGTATGGTGGCGATGGTCTGCTGGGTATAGGGGTTGATGATAGGGCGTTGGGTCATGGGGATTTTACCTTATAATAGGATTAAGGGCGTGGCGGGGTGTAGCCAATACACAAGACTACGGCGGCAACGATTTCGTTAAGGAGCATGTTATCTAGTACACCGATTTTACTACCAAACCGTTCTATTGCTATGGATTTAACCTGTGAAGCATCTGCAAATGAGTTAGATTTTAATCCATTGATGGTCGTTGGAGTGAGTGCAACCATCCAAAAGATGTTGTTGCATCTGTTTTCTGCTTTGGTAATCGGTACAACAATATGTAGCGGTAAATAATTCACACCCTTCATATTGATAACCACAGCAGGACGCTTTTTCTGAATTTCTGCCCCAATTTGAGGGTCAAAGTTGACCGACCAAATTTCCCCACGCGAAATGATAGGACTCATTAAAAATACTCCTCCCCAAAGGCATCGAATCGCTCAAATTCTATATCTTTTGCTAATTCAAATGACAAATCTATCCATTTTTGGCGTTCTTCTTCTGGCATGGCTAAAAGCTGTGTGGGTGTTGGAAAGTCAGATTCTGGCATGAGTGTTTCCTCAAAACGAAAATCGGGTAATACTTGCAAAACACGCTCAGGTGATATAAGCCCTTCAGAAATGGCTCTATAACACATTTGCTCCAGTATCGTTGGGGTTTCATCGGCAGTGTAGGCATAATCTGATGGTTCTGATTGTTTCCATCCAAGCCGATTCAGGTCTTGCCAAAGTTGGGTGGCATAATCCTCGCTGATAATGCCTAAATTCTTTGCCCGAAATATCCAACCCGCGATACTTAACCCATAGCGTTTTTTAAGATTACCCAATTCATGTAGCGATATGCTAGACCGTTTGCGCCCTAATTCGTGGTAGGCGATGTCTTTGGGTACAAGAAATGCACCTGCAAACCGATTTGCAATGGACTCTGCATGAATTGTCTCGGTGTTCATCAGCAAATGCCCTAATTCATGTGCCAAACTGAAGCGTCTGCGGTCTATTGATACACCCGTGTTCATGATGGAAATGGGCGTTTTATCGTTTAACCATCCAGATAAGCCATCGAATTTGCCGACATCTTCAATCCAGCGAATGATAATCATCCCTTTGCTTTCTGCGATGTGGGTTAAATTATCAATCGGTAGCTGACCTAAGCCCCATTGGGCGCGTAATGCTTCTGCAAGCGACTCCGCCTCATCTGTATTATTGACCGTGGTGGCTTGTGGAAAGTCTGACCCATGAGGATAAAATAATTGCCAAAGCTCCGTTTGTAAATCGGCAATATCGTGTCCAAACGCCTGTATTTTTTCTTGTGTGTGTTTGGGCAGTTGACTATGCTTGCGATATGCCACCCATTCAATGGTGGATTGTGGTGTGTGTAAAAAATAATTGGTATCCACATTGAATATTTGCGCTAATTTTATGAGTAGCGATGGCGGTGGTGTGCTTTTATTCAGTTCGTATTTCGATATAACTGCAACAGTAGCCGTATAACCCAGTTCTGCCAGTTTTTCCGCAACTTGTTTTTGTGTTAACCCAGACATCAATCGTGCTTGATAAATTCGCTTACCCAGCATTGAAATTCTCCCCTTACCCATCCGTTGATTATTATACCATTTTTTGTGGAAAAATCAACGGATGTATGTTTAGTATTATCTCAACCGATAGATGTGTACCCATTCGTTGAGCGTATCGCGTTTGGCTATTTCTGCCACACGCACATGGGCATCGGCGCATAATTGCAAAAATTGGGCGATATTGCCCTTGCTAGACAGCACCACCAACGCACAGCCATTGGGTGTGAGGTGCGCCGATAGCCCGTTGATAAAACGCGGAATCACATCCACAGACCGCCATGCGTGGTCGAGTGGGGTGGTCGGTGTGCCATCGAAAAACGGCGGATTGAACAGGATGAGGTCGAATTGCCTATTATCCACAGGGGCAAATAAATCGCCCTCATGCACCGTGATGCTCACATCGTTGAGCAGGGCGTTGATGGTCGCACAGCGTACCGCGTGCGGATTAATATCCACCGCCACCACATGGGGGGTATGCTTGGCACATGCCACCGCACCATATCCGCTACCCGTACCCATATCCAACACGCGGGTTTGAGCGGTGATATAGGGGCGTGCCTGCTGTATCAACATTTCACCTGTGCGGAAAATGGCAGGATTAAACACCTGTGGCATGACCAGCAGGTCAATATCGGCTATGCGCTCCAATGATAAACGGTCATAGCGGTGACGCTGAAACAGCCAGAAGCGCCAATAGAGGGCGTGTGTCCAAAATTTGCGCCAGAGTGTCATGTGGTGTGCCTCTC
>Ga0163154_10003110_pt1 | contig 23490 bp, 17 predicted proteins | sample OliLakLV19MP9P1_FD_148649 | JGI IMG/M metagenome (GOLD analysis project Ga0163154, IMG submission 148649) | Freshwater microbial mat bacterial communities from Lake Vanda, McMurdo Dry Valleys, Antarctica - Oligotrophic Lake LV.19.MP9.P1 | ecosystem: Environmental > Aquatic > Freshwater > Lake >... | reverse complement strand
GATATTGTTGGGACGCACGATATTGTTGGGACGCACGATATTGTTGGGACGCACGATATTGTTGGGACGCACGATATTGTTGGGACGCACGATATTGTTGGGACGCACGATATTGTTGGGACGCACGGCCGTGCGTCCCTACCGTCACCAAAATCAATATCATCATTTATGGCCGGTTTTAAATCGGCCGCCACCAAACGAATAAACGAATATCGTAGGGACGCACGGCCGTGCGTCCCTACAGGTCCCGTTTTCACGACCACATTATCCGTAATGATGCGGAATACCAACGCATTTATAATTATATCGAAACCAATATTCAAAATCGGGAAAAAGATACATTTTTTAAAAATGAAACAGCATGAGCAAAGTAGGACAAATAGAACGTGCCACCCAAAACCGTATTGTTGCCTTGTTTCAAAAGCAATTGCAGTATCGCTATTTGGGCAATTTGGAAAAAGAAGAAGAAAACAGCAATGTAGATGAAACTTTGCTGACAGCCCATTTAACAATAAAAGGCTATAGTGCTTCACTCATCAACAAAGCCCTGTTTGAGTTCAAAAAGATTGTTACTATCAATACAAACGACAACCTAAATGATGCCAACAAAAATGTGTATGCGGCACTTCGCTATGGCATCAATGTGAAAGAAGAAGCAGGGCAAAATAAAACCACGGTTCATTTAATTGATTGGAAAAATCCGCAGGCAAATGATTTTGCTATTGCCGAAGAAGTAACCATAAAAGGGCAACACAACAAACGCCCCGATATAGTTATTTATGTGAATGGTATTGCTTTGGGCGTGTTGGAATTGAAGCGAAGCACGGTTTCGGTTTCGGAGGGCATTCGCCAAAACAATGACAACCAAAAACATCTTTTCATTAAGCCATTTTACACCACTATTCAGCTCGTAATGGCGGGGCAAGATGTGGAAGGTTTGCGATATGCCGCCATTGATACATCTGAAAAGTATTATTTGAAATGGAAAGAAGTCAATGAAATTGAAAACCCTAACGATACTTACCTGCTGGAATTAACAAAACCAATAAGAGAGCAAGCCAATAAAGCCGATAATTTGTTGGATAAGCATATCATTGAAATGCTTGGCAAAGAAAGATTGCTGGAAATAATACACGATTTTGTAGTGTTTGACCGTGGACAAAAGAAATTTTGCAGACCCAATCAATATTTTGGTTTAAAAGCAGCACAAGCACATATTCGCCAAAAAGAAGGCGGCATTATTTGGCATACACAAGGCAGTGGGAAAAGTTTGGCAATGGTTTGGCTCGCCAAATGGATACGAGGATACAATCCGCAGGCAAGGGTGCTTATCATTACAGACCGCACAGAGTTAGATAAACAAATTGAAAAGGTTTTTACAGGTGTGGACGAACAAATAGTAAGAACCAAAAACGGTATTGATTTAATTGAAAAGTTAAATGCTACAACGCCTTGGCTTTTATGTTCGCTCATTCACAAATTTGGCAACAAAGAAGAAAGTGGCGATAAAACCAAAGATTACGACAGCTATTTGGCAGAACTAAAAAACGCTTTGCCCAAAGACTTTAAACCCAAAGGCGATTTTTATGTGTTTGTAGATGAATGTCATAGAACACAAAGCGGAGATTTGAACAAAGCAATGCGACAACTTTTAGGCGAAAAAGCATTGTTTATTGGTTTCACAGGAACACCTTTGATGCAAGCTGACAAACAAAAAAGCATTGAAATATTTGGCAAATACATACACACTTACAAATTTGATGAAGGCGTAAAAGACGGCGTAGTATTGGATTTACGTTATGAAGCAAGAGATATTGAGCAAAAAATTACTTCCTTAGATAAAATTGATACTTGGTTTGATAGCAAAACCAAAGGCTTAACAGACTTTGCAAAAACCGAACTCAAACAGAAATGGGGAACAATGAAAAAAGTGTTCAGTTCTGTTGGTCGCTTGCAGAAAATTGTTGCCGATATTTTGTTGGATATGGAAACCCGTGAACGCTTGCAAAACGGCAGAGGCAATGCTATTTTGGTGTCAGGCAGTATTTACAATGCTTGTCGTTATTATCAATTGTTTCAAGATGCAGGATTTAAAAAATGTGCCATTGTTACTTCCTTTGCACCAACCTATGCCGATATAAAAGGCGAAGGAGAAGGACATACTGAAAAGCTAATGCAGTATGAAATTTATCAAAAAATGCTCAATGGCAAAACCAGTGAAGATTTTGAAGACGAAGTAAAAAGGCGTTTCATTGATGAACCTGCACAAATGAAATTGCTAATTGTAGTTGATAAATTACTCACAGGTTTTGATGCACCAAGTGCTACTTTTTTGTACATTGACAAAAGTATGAAAGACCATGGATTGTTTCAGGCAATCTGCCGAGTAAACCGCTTAGATGGGGACGATAAAGATTACGGTTATATCATTGACTACAAAGATTTGTTTGGCAGTTTGGAAAATGCTTACAATGATTTTACTTCTAAAGCATTTGAAGATTATGACAAAGCAGATGTACAAGGTTTATTAAGCGACCGTTTGGCAAAAGGCAAAGAACGATTAGATGATGCTTTAGAAACCATCAAAGCCTTGTGCGAACCTGTTGCACCGCCCAAAAGCACGCAACAACACATTGCATATTTCTGTGGAAATTCACAGTTGAAAGAAGATTTAAAAGACAGCGAACCTAAAAGAGTAGCCTTGTACAAAGCCGTTATTTCGCTTATTCGTGCTTATGCCAACATTGCCGATGAAATGGAGGAAGCAGGTTATAAGCCAAAAGAAATTGAAAATATTAAAAGTGATTTGAAGCATTTTGAAATTGTCCGCAAAGAAATTCAATTGGCAAGTGGCGATTGGGTTGATTTGAAACAATACGAACCCGCAATGCGGCATTTGATAGATAGCTACATTGGAGCAGAAGAAAGCCGAAAAACATCAGCATTCGATGAAATTAGCTTGGTAGATTTGTTGGTAAAAGACGGCAAAGGTGCATTGGACAAACTACCCGACAACATTAAGAAAAGCAAACAGGCAATGGCAGAAACCATTGAAAACAACTTACGGAAAGTTATCATTGAAGAAAGTCCGACCAACCCGATTTATTATGAAAAGATGAGTGTGTTGCTTGATGAGTTAATCAAACTACGCAACGAAGAAGCAACAGAATACGATAAATATTTAGAGGAAATAGTTAATCTGGCTGTAAAGGTAAAGAGGCCCGAAACAAGCAATGAATATCCTCCGAGCATCAATACTAAAGCCAAGCGAGCCTTGTATGACAATTTAGAAAAAGATGAGCCTTTGACAATTGCTATGGACAGTGCAGTAATCTATGGTAAACACGATGATTGGGAAGGAACGCTATCCAAAGAAAAACATTTGAAAAACAAAGTGGTAAAACCTGTTTTGGAAAAGCATGGAAAATCTGAAAAATTAGAAGATATTTTTGCAGTTATCAAAAATCAACAAAATTACAAATGATACAAGAAGAATTAAAAATTGGAGATTTGAGCATAGATTTGATACGCAAAGACATCAAAAATATGCACTTGGCAGTATATCCACCCACAGGGCGGATTCGTTTGGCGGTACCTACTGCAACGCCAGAGGAAACAATACGGCTTTTTGCTATTTCAAAAATTGCTTGGATAAGAAAACATCAACGAAATTTTTTGGCACAAGACCGACAAGCACCCAGACAATACAAAGAAAGAGAAAGTCACTATTTTCTTGGCAAACGCTACCTGCTCCGAATAACAGAAGAGGACGCACCACCCAAAGTTATATTCAAAACCAAAACCTATATTGACTTGTGTATAAGACCAGAAAGCACAACCGAACAAAGGCAAAGTATTATGAACGAATGGTATCGGACAGAGTTAAAAAAACTCATTCAGCCTATCATAGAAAAATGGGAAGAACAAATAGGCGTTGCTGTGAATAATTGGCAAGTGAAACAAATGAAAACCAAATGGGGAACGTGTAATATTGAAAAAAAACGTATTTGGATAAATCTTGAACTTGCCAAAAAACCTTTACATTGTTTGGAATATATTATCGTTCACGAAATGATACATTTATTAGAACGACATCACAACGACCGCTTCCTGAGTTTGATGGAAAAGTATATGCCGCAATGGAAGTTTTATAAAGAAGAACTAAATCGTTTACCAATAAGCCACGGAGAATGGACATACTAACAAATAGCCAACGCAATTTCTGCCTTTTTCAGGTGTTAAGAAAATGAACGACGCATTTTTATCATCAATTACCTGAAAAACTTCGGCGAAGTTAAACGAACTCGACAGCATTTTTAGAACACCTGAAAAGGCGAAAAATATATTGTTAGTGCGCTTTACAACGGAAAGTTTACAGCAACAATCTTAATGTATTGGTATATTAAAATATTTGTATATGTCGAAGTAATTGGAGATTACAAATCCATAGAATAGCATAAAAAACCAAATAAAGAAAATGGCAGATGTCAATATATGCTCTACAAAATGTACTCCTACCCATGCTTTTGGCAAAGAAGAAGCTACTACACCCACCAGGCCAGGATAAATACCAAAGTTGATGGTAACGGTAAAAAAGATATCAAAGGCCCATTCTTCCCCTCTTTTTGTCATACCATAAAAATACCATACATAAAAGACTATAGCAAGCACGAAGCCTATCCACAAAACGACAGAGGAAAACATCTTGAGTAGGCTACCATACCAAGTGTGCATACTTACCAATAGCCACAACATCAATGCGGCGTGTACGATGAAGAAAAATAAAATAATTATACCCATACAAATGTATAAAAAATATCATTTCAAGTTATTATTGTTATGGCGTTTTTGGTGTTAAGAAAAATAAGGTTGCTTTTACATTTTTTTTCAATATCAACAACAGCGTACAAAAGTATGCTATTGTTGGTGTCGAAAAGTGCAGTAGGGAAATCTGTATGAAATGTAACCTTGCCTGCGCTTTTACTTTTGCTTGAGCATTAGTTCGACAGGCATTTCTTTGAGATTGTTCAAGCGTGTGCCGTCCAAATAACCAACCGTATAGGCTTGTGCGCCTGTGTTGCGGAGCTTTTGCACTAGGTTATTCGCCTCTTGAAAAGAAGTGAACTTGCCTACCAAATAGCGTTTCATACCTGTAGGCAAGGTTTCTATTTCAAAATTCAGTTGGTTTTGCAACATTTGTGCAACCTCTATACTGTTGTATGCACCTATTTGGACACGATATACGGCGCGTATTTTAGGGGTTTGAAGTATTACGCTTTGCTTACCCAAAAGCGTTTTTTGTTCAATAATTTGGTCATCAAGTGCTTTTGTGTCAGTTTCTTGTGTTTTAAACTGTGCGTTGAGATTGATAAACTTGGCATTGCGCATGTTTTCATTCACGCCGAGTTCTTCAAATTGTTTTTTTTGCTCCTTGAATTTTTCGGGATTCTTGGCAAGAATTTTCAATTCAGCTTGTAATTTTTTGGCTTCTTCTTTGCTTAACTTTTGCGCACACAAAGGCGCAGAAATAGCAACAGCGAGCAGGGTAATAAGTAATGCGGAAGAAAAGGTAGTGAATCGCATACGTAGAGAAAGGATATAATGCTAAAGTAATCTGCAAGTATAATGATATTTAGTAATACATAAAAATTTATCGGTTTTTTTTTGAAATTATCTTTTTTTTTTTGCAACTTTGGGGACTATGAAAATCCTTGTCTTACTCCTTGCCTGCTTTTGCCTTCCGCTTTTCCTTTGGGCGCAAACGCCTGAAAAATATGAACAAAAAGCAGATTCAGCTTTTTTACAGAAAAACTACGGTTTTGCTATCAGCCTTTACAACAGCATGTTGAGTGTGGCTACTCAAGATACTACCAAGCAGGCAAGGGCGCATTTTGGGCTTGCTCGCGCCAATAAAGCCCTGCTCAAAAATAAAGAAGCCTATCAAGAAGCACTCACTGCTTTAGATTTGGGATACAGTCCCGCTTTGTATTTTTTGTTGGAAACCCAAACAGTAGAAAATCCTACCACGCTGAAAGCCTATTACCTTCATGACCTTGCGGAAGTATTGAGCAATACAGAGCGCGAAACCTTAAACAAAAAGCTGAAAGCCTTTCAAGCAACTACCAAAAACCATCTCGGAATTGTTGTCTTGCCTACCCTGCAAGGCAAAACAATAGAGGAATTAGCAAAAGAAATTACGCATGTTTGGGGATTGGGCGTGCAGGAAAAATTTGGCATGCTCGTGTTGGTTGCTATCCAAGAACGCAAAATGCGGCTGCATGTACTCAAAAACTTGAAAAATACGTTCTCCGACGAACTCGCTGCACAGTTGATAGAAACGCACTTAAAACCAGCTTTTAAGGCGGCTAAGTATGGGCAGGGCTTGCTCTCTTTAACAGATGACATCACCAACCGAGTAAAAGGAGGCAAAGGCATAAATCCGCAGGGAAGTTCAAGAGGAAATTACGATAATTACATTGCTATGTACTTTATTCTCATAGTATTTTGTAGTATTTTCGGTAATTTGCAAACACCCATGGTCAAAGCAAGTTTCTATATCTTGCTCTCTATTATCTTTACGATAGTTTGCCATGTAGTAGATGGCCTTTATGTTCCGATTCCTTATGTGTGGGTTGTTGCTATAGCAGGGTACACATTCCTTACCTACCTAATGAATAGCAAATTGGTTAATCTTGAGCGTTTTCATAAAGCCTTGCATGATTACAATGCAGTATTAAAAAAAATGCAAGAACTTGCCAATGAGTACAACAATGACCAGTTAAAAGCACAAATAGATATACTCAACAAAAAAGTAGCAACAAGATGGACATCACGCCTATCACGCCTGAAAAGTGCTATCACATTGGCAAATAACATACTCAAAAATCCTGGAGCGCATTTTGAAAAAAGAAAAGATACAGACCTTGCAGGCTTGGAAAATAGATGGAAAGGAGTAAAAACAAATTTTGCGCCTGTACACCAAAAATGGTTGGTAGGCAAGCTGGCAGAAGCGCGCCAACTGATAGACAATAACCAAGACGGAAATGACTATAAACAAATGCTCAAAACTATTCGAAGCATACTCGTTGATAAATACAGCGTGTATATAGAAGCCCTGAAAATAGTAAATGATGAAAAACCCACAGGATTGTGGCATACACTTTTGGCATATTATTTTCCCGAACAGGATATTAAGACATTCAAAAAGGATATCATAGCGCAAGCTGAAAGCGTTGAAATTATAGCAAGTGCTGAAGCAATACAGCTTTTTTACCAACAATTAAAAGCTATCAAAGAAAATCCTAAAACCAAATTTTCTTTGCGCCATGATGGTGCAATACGCCAATATAGTGAAACAGATTTAGCCATCAGTGCCTTAAAACACGAAGAATATAATCGTGCTACTCGAACAGCAATAGGCGAATATTTGACCCAAGAAATAGCCTATTTTGCTACATTGAATGGGCAAACATTGAACGAAACAGACAAAATGCGCCTCGAAAAAGCCACCCAAACAGCCAGCAACATTTGTGAAAACCCTGCAGAAGTATTGGGTTGGAACTATACACACATGAAAAGCAAATGCAGTGAAGTATTGGAGGACTTTTTTTGGGAAAAATACAACAACGCATTTGAAACCAACAGCGTAGAGAAGAAAAGAGAAGAATTTGAAGAAGCGTACCGTAAAATTATTCAATTAGCAGAAAACTCTGAAGCATATCAAACAGAATTGTTCCAATTTTATCAAAATAATTACCAGTTGATAGGCACTAATCCTAAGCACTTTCTCACGCTTAAACCTATACCCAAAAGCCAGAAAAACCCCACTGCAAGCAGCCATTTGAATAGCGACAGCGCAGGATATTATGACACGGTAATAGGTTATGATGATTATAGCGATTATAGCGATTATTCAGATGCAGTTGCTAGTACCTATTCCGACAGTTCGAGCAGTTCAAGCTATTCCGACAGCTCAAGCTATTCGGATACGTCCAGCTATTCGGATAGTTCGAGCTATTCGGATAGTTCGAGCTATTCGGATAGTAGCGGAGGTGGAAGTAGTGATTGGTAAAGGTTGATGATTAGAGCAGGCTTACGCCTATCACCAAAATGTCGTCTATTTGGTATTCCTTGCCTGTTTCCATCCATTGACTTATGGTTTGCTCAAGGATTTCTCTCTGTTTATCGGGTTGCTCTTGGTGTATTTGCAAAAATAGTTCTTTCATACGCGCGATAGAGAATTTTTTATTGTCTGCTCCCCCAAATTGGTCTTGGTAGCCATCAGTGAACATATACAAGACTGTGGGTCGTTCTATGGATATTTGTTGTTTACTAAAAACACGTGTGGCTTCTCTTTGCTCGCCACCTATGGGCATTTTATCACCTTTTAATTGGAACACTTGCCCATCTTGGATATAGACAAGTGGGTTTTTTGCTCCTGCGAATTCTACAATTTTCTTTTCTTGGTCTATACTAACAAGCGACAAATCCATGCCATCGCGATTGTTGGTTTGTTCTTGTTTGAGTGCTTTCCGTATGCCTTTGTGTAGCTCGTTGAGGATAGTTTCGGGGCAGGTAGTTTGGCGTATAACAGTAATATCTTCTAGTATCTCATGCCCTATCATGCTCATGAATGCGCCCGGTACGCCATGCCCTGTACAATCAATCGCCGCCATAATAAGCCTGTTTTTTGTATGTGCGAAGAAATAGAAATCTCCCGAAACTATATCACGTGGTTGAAACAAGATAAAATACTTTGACAAGTCTTGCGCGATAACTTCAGGTGCTACTAAAATAGCCTGTTGGATGCATTGTGCATAAGTAATACTCGCAGTGATGCTTTCGTTTTTTTCGCCAATTACTTTATTGAGTGTTTCGGCATGGTCGCGTTGTGTGGCTATTTCTTCGTTGGTTTGTAAAAGTTCGGCATTTTTTTCACCTATTTGTTTATTTAGATTTTCGGCATGGTCGCGTTGTGCGGCTATTTCTTCATTGGTTTGTAAGAGTTCGGCGTTGGTTTCTTTGATAATATCTTGTTGGTGAGCGAGTTGTTGGTTTTTCTTACGTGTGATGAGTAGCCCTATGAAGACCAATATAAAAATCAAAGCACCTACAGCTATAACTCCCAGTACGATATATTGAAACTGTTTTGCATCGGCAGCGACACGCACTTTTTCTTTTTCGCTATTTTGAGCCTCTATGGCTTTCAATTTCTTGTCTTTTTCAAGGCTGGCTATAGTGGCAATGCGTTCTTTTTCGAGGGCAGATTGCTTCTCCAATTCTGCGTCTTGCATTTTTTGGCGTTGGTTCAACAATGCTAAAGCGCGATTTTTTTTCTCTGCTTCGCTTTGGTTTTGAAGTATTACAAGTTGTTGTTTATTATTCTGGTTTTCGGTTTCTTTTTGACTCAATAATGCTTTATCACGTCTTTTTTCGCTTTCGGCTAATGCTAATTCCTTTATTGTTTTCGTGGTTTCAGCTTCTAATTTCAATATAAGTGCTTCTTTCACTTCTGTTTCTGCGGCGAGTAGTTTGATTTCTTTTTCGGTACGTTCTATAAAAAGTTGTTGTTGCTGTAAATCATTTTGTTTTAAGCGTTCTTCTATTAAGAGTGAGTCGCGGATAGCGAGGTGTTTCTTATACTCTTCGAGGGCTTTGTCGTATTTTTCTTCTGCTTGATAAATCATAGAGGAGGTTTCATATACTCTTTGCAATACTTCAGCGTCTTTGGTTTCTGTAGCGAGTGCGTAGGCAAGTTCGTTGTAATAACGGGCATTGTAATAATCCTTTTTGCTGAGATAAGTAGCGGCAAGTAGTTCGTACATTTTTGCCATTTCGCGTTTGTTCTTGCCTGCCTCTATCATTTTACTCGCCTCCAATAAATAGCGCAATGCGGTGGGATAGTCGTCCAAATTTTGATAGGAAATGCCTAAATTGATTCGTGAAGTAGGATTTTCGGCAATTTTTCCACCTTGTTTTTTTTCGAGTGCGAGGACTTCTTCAAAGTTGCGGATAGCCAAATTATACTTTTTGAGGCATTTATAAGTATAGCCCACGTTGTTGATGGCAGTTATGACACCTTCTTTGTCTTTCAAACCTTGTTGTATTTCGAGTATTTGAAGGTTATTGTCCAAGGAACTTTCATACTCTTCTAATCTTTGTTGAATGATGACTACCTTACGCAAAATAGCCAATTTTGTATAAGTAGATGCGGCGGTATTGGTGTTGTACTCATTGAGCAAACCTTTGTATAATTGCAACGCCAAGGGGTAATTGCCTGCCCGCATAAGAATTTCCGCTTTTTTGAATGTGAGCGTGTTGCTGGGTGCTATATCATGGGCTTTTTTGAGGTATTCTAAGGCTTTCTCATATATGCTTCCTTGCTCATAAATGTCAGCTATTTCTGTATAAGCTCTTGCGAGTGTATTGTCGTCTTTAGTTTTCTCTGCTTGTCTTACTGCTTGTAGGTAATAGCTCAAGGCTTCTTTGTATTGTGCATTATTTTTAGCTTTTTGTCCTAAGACAAAAAGGCTATCACTTTGAGCATGGCTCAAAGAAATATGGAAACCAAATAAGATTATAAAAACGAAGTAACGCACAGTGAGTGAGTGAATGTGTGAGTGAATGTGTGAGTGAATGAATGAATTTAATCCAAATTAAAATTTATGCCAAGCTGTATATTTCTGCCAAGTTGCGGGTTGTAACGAAGGTCAATATCTAATCCTGTCGCATCTATTCCGCCATATTGCGTATTAAAAACATTTAGAATTTTTAGGCAAGTGTAGACATTTTTGCTCCATTTATAGCGTGCAACCATATCAAGTGTAGCATAACCTTTGACAATGTTATAAGCTGAACCATATTCTGAAGCAATAGCAATGTAACGCCTATGCCATTTTGAACTCATAACGCTTTCGAGCCTTACATACCAATTTTTGTGTGGAGTGCAATCTACGTTTACTTGTCCCATAAAGAACGGCACTGCTCTGTATCCATTGATACTACCCAAACCATTAGGTAGTATTTCATCGCCTGAACTCAAGGTAATATTGGCATCTAAATTCATGTGCCAAAACTTGAATATATCTCTTTGTTTAAATAAAATCTGTAAAGAAAGCAAGCGCGAGCGCGAAGCACTATCATTTTTATATACTCTTGCGAAAGGTATAGGCGAGGAGGGGTTCTGTATGCTGGCTAACGGGTATTTAAGTGTATCAACAGGCAAAATAAAATTGTTCAATCTTTGTTTACTGTTTTGCATATACCCTACAATTTCCAAACTTGTATTTCTATTGATTTGGTAGCGCATACCAAACTCTCTACTATCTAACTCTTCTGGTTTTAAATTTGTGTTGGGAACTTGTTGGTAATTGATAGGCTTGTTTGGTATCCCTGATGGGAGTGCAGTAGAAGAATATATTAAATTAGGGGCAGGTATTTTGAATGCGCCGCCTCCTGAACTTCGCAACGACAATTTCTCATTTACTTTGTATTGCAAGGCTAATCTTACCCTTCCGCGCCCTTGAATGAGGCTATTGTAATCTTGCCTACCACCATAAATAAACGACCATCTATTTTTTACATAAATGCCTTGCAAGAATAAGCCTACATTGCTAAAATTGGTTTGATTGTAACCAAAATTGCCATAAAGTGGGTGTGGCGCTAGCGTAAACTTACGAAACGCCTTGTAATCATTGGGATTGAAAGGCGTTTCCAAGTCGTTCGTTTCAGGCAAGGTGCTTGAATATTGATAAGACGCGCCCAATGTCCACTCCCATTTTTTGGTGGTAGTATAGCGAAATAGTTGTTCTGCAAAAGCATCGTTAGAAGCGGCATATTTGTAAGAGCGTCCATTAAAACCTCGGTAGGTCGAAGCGCGTGAAGACTGTGGATTTAGGCGATAATGGTTGTAGGAAAGGTTGCTTGTGATAGACCATTTGCCCCAATTGCCATTGTAGCTTAACGTAACACGCCTTTGCCTATCGCCATAAAAAGTATCGGGGTTATTGTAACCGAAAAGGATAGGCGTTATTCCTGTGCTATAAAAATTTTGGCGACTCATTTCTAAATAAGAGCCTTGAAAACCGCGATACTCCATTTGCCCGCCTATCAGATGGCTTCTTTGAGGCATACTGCCCAGCGTAGGATTAAAAGCATCTCCCTTGTAATAAGGGTAATTATCTTGGAGGACTCCTAAAAAAGCCACAGGATTTTGAATAGCAAATTCCTTATCGGCTGGTGAAAGCTGAAGTGATTTGAAATTGCTATAATTTTCTGCATCATAGCGCACATTGAGGTCTTGGCGTTCGCTAAAATTGCTGTAGATGGTGTATTTCACCACATCACTGTTTTTCCCTGCCTTGCCTCCTGCTATAAAACTGCCGCACCTATAGCCATATTCGCCTGTAGTGATGGTCGCTTGCGCAAAAGGATTGTTATCTGTACTGCGCGTGATAATATTGATGACTCCAGCCATCGCATCACCTCCATAAATAGCAGACGCGGGACCAAAAATTATCTCTATTCTTTCGGCTTGTATGATGGGCAACTGTTCGGCTATAGCCATGTTCCCTGAAACGGAAGGCTGTATAGGAATACTATTTATCAATATTTTTGTATAATAATTGCCGACAAGCCCACGCATCAAAAAAGTTTCGCCATCGATGCCCGTACCCGGTTTGGAGGTTCGTATGCCCCCTATATGTTTGAGTACATCAACCAATGTAACATAGCCATTGCGCTCTATCTCCTCGCGCGTGATGACTTGGATAGCAATAGGCAAGTCATTTACATTTTGGTTAGAACGGCTTGCAGATATAATTTTTCCGCCTTTTGTTGCCTTGCCTGCCAATAAATCGAATTTATTCATTCTGTCCATATCGGTAGTATCTATTTGAGCAAGCACTACATGTTGGAATAAAAGCAAGTAACTAAAAATAAAGTGCGCAACATTTTTTATCATAGCAATCATAAAAACAAGGGCAATCTGTCCAACAAGAAGTGTAATATATTATATGAGTGTTTTCTAATCGAAAAAGTTGCAAATAATTGAAAAAAAAAATTAATTAACTTCAGCAAAAGACTCACTTTGCTGAAGTTTCGCTTAAAAATTACCTCTGATAGTCATAATAAAATTCCTTCCTGCGCCACTGATACCTGAAGCAAAAGTGCGGTAATGTTGGTCAAAAATATTCTCTAACGCTATTTGTAGTTGTGTATATTTGGTGAATTGGTAGGAAGTGCGCAAGTTCATTGTAACCCATGCAGGCATACCGAATTGGGTGGCATATTGTATGTTGTCTTCATTTCCTGAAAACGAGGCGTAATTTTGCAAGCGTTTCCAGCCGTTGTAAAGTGCGTATATTTCAGTTTGTACACGTTTGGTATTTATTCTGAAAGCCGATTTGCCAAACATAGGCGGGATATGGTCAAGCGGAATCTCGCCCAAAGTCGCGTCTTGTATGCGTGCGTACGTGTAGGTAAGGCTCGAGGTAAAGGTTACATACTCGTTCAATTCTGCTACAGCTTGTACGAATAATCCTCTGATGTACGCTTTACGGCTATTTTGATTGGCTACTATATTGGCAGGAAACCCGCCATAAGTGGTTGTTGATTGTCCATTTAGGGCAAAAGGTTGTACTGTAATAGCATTTTGATACCAAGTATTGTAGGCGACTGCTTCAAGTGTCAGCATGTTAAAAAATTTATTGCGGATACTCAATTCTATATTCGTTGTTTTTTCAGGTTTTATGTCAGGATTGGGAACAACCAGCGTGCCTGTCGTGGTCGCGCTACCTGTAGTAGAATCAAAAACCTTGCCTATATCGTCTACATTTGGAGCGCGAAAACCTGTGGAAGCATTGAGCGCGAAACGCCACTCACCTACAGGCATAAAGATAACGCCAACATTGCCATTCAAAGCTTGATTATTTTGCTTTGCTTGGCTAAAAGGAAAGGGGAAAAAGCTCTTTTCTACAAACTTGGACTCCAAATCCACTTTGCTATAACGCAAACCTTGTGTGGTAATAAACTTTTTGCTGAGTTCAAAAGTGTGGGTAAAATAACCTGCAAAAGAGGACATTTTAGAACCGCCATCAGGGTAGCGAGTGTTCAATGGACTTATAACATTTGTAACTATATTTTCTGCAAAGGCGGTAGAAATCACTTGATTGTGGGCAAAATCTGCACCATAACGAAGCTCGCTTTTGTGAATCTGTTTGCTAAAATCTATATTCGCAGTGAGGACTTTTACTTTTTCGGTTCTGTGATTGAGTCTAGGATTGTTAAAACGGCGGTCGTGTCGGCTTTCTTCTATGTCTTGGTAGGCAAGGGTTAGTTTGCCCAAATCAGCAAAACCCATGTTTTTCCATTCCAAATGATTGGCTATCAAGACGCGCTTTTGCGGTCCATAATACCATTGAGCGAAGCGCAACTTGTTGTTTGAGATTTCGCTCAGGCGGTCATAACGTGGAATATCTGTGCTGGTTGAATATTGAAAATTGACAGTGTTTGTTATGTTGTCATTTATTTTGACGGCTACTTTTTGCAAAAAGTCTATTTGTTTGTAGCCTGAATTTTTTTGCAAATTGGTGTTTTCTTGTGTTACTTCTGTGTCTTGCCCGTTGATGCGTTCTGCATATTTGAATCGTTTTCCCCAGTTGCCGTAAGCGTCATTGCGGATATTCCCCATCTGCACATCTCCAAAATCGGAAGAAGTGAAACCGCCTACGAAAGCCAACCGCTTGAAGCCGATATTCCAACCTGCATGCCCTACTTGTTCAGAAGCGGCAGAGGCATAACGCAGGTAAGCATTCGCGCCTATCTTGTCAAATTGCGGTTTGCGGGTGTGAAAGTGCATCACGCCCCCCAACGCATCACTTCCATATACGACTGCACCTGCGCCAAAAACAAGCTCGGTTCGCTCCAATACGGCTTGGTCGAGTGTAACGATGTTTTGTAAATGTCCTCCACGATAAATAGCATTGTTCATGCGTATGCCATCTACCACCATCAGCACTTTATTAGCCTCAAAACCACGCATGATAGGACTCCCGCCCCCGCCTTGGCTTTTCTGCACCAATACTTGCCCTGACTGTTGCAATAAATCGGCGGTACTGCCTTGATTTAAAAAAGCAATTTCCTTCTTATTCATTGTATAGATTTGTTGAGCCACGTCACGTTTCGTTTCTCAAAACGACTTGCAGAAACGACCACTTCATCAAGCGAGTTTAGCTGTTCATTCAGGTAAACTACAGGATTTTGTTTCAACGCTTCCGCACTTTGTTTTCGTGTCAGATAGCCTACAGCTTGTATCACGACTTCGCCTTTGAGCATAGGCAAACGTGCCTGCCCTTTCCCGTCTGAGAATACCATTACTTGCGCGTTTGCTTCGTTTATATAGCTTACTGCAACACCTGAAATTGGTTGTAAATTGGTTTTATCCAATAATCGAATGGAAATATCTTGCGCCCAAGCGAAAGAGGCAGGCAAGGCTAACATCAGAAAAAATAATACACGTGTACACATCGGTATGTGAATGAATGAATGAGTTGCAAAAATACGGCTTTATTTTGATTTCACAACGTTCGAATAGCACCACAGATAAATTGTTGCTATAAATTTTCCGTTGCAAATATCTTCGAGGTCGTTAAGCCGTTGCGAACCCCGAAAGGGGTTCTATTATGAACAATCGTAAGTGCAAACCTACAGAAAACCAAACGGAACCGCATTTTACGCCCACATATCCTTTGCAACGAAAAATGGTACTCTGACAAATTTTGTGTTGAACCACATAGAAACATAGAGAACATAGCCCGAAACACTGTGTGCCATATCTTTCTATGTATGTGGTTTATACCTTGCCCCACTAAATTTGTCGGAGCACCTGAAAATTAAATAACTTGATACTTTCTTTTGTAGCACGCACGGCTCGCGCGTGGTACAAATGAACGCACTGTTTGTTTTTTGTTTGTTCTTGAACATTGCGTAAGTCATAAAACTATCAACTTATTTAACTTTCGTTCCTAACTATACAAAAACATAGCATTTGGCATATTTTTTTCTGCAAAGCAAATACCTCCCTACACTTAGTACTGATGATAAAATACTTGTTTGCCATTTCGTTTTGTTTTTTTTATACAATACCATTTTCTTTATTTGCACAAGAGAACCAAGGAGATACTTATACACCTACCTATAAATATTCGATAGCCCAATTACAATCAGATTTTGCTGTATTCAGATGGGTGTTGGAAAAAGCACACCCCGGTTTGTATTCTTTTACCTCAAAAACAATGTTGGATAAGCAAATGGACAGCACTTACAATGCCATCACACAGCCTTTGAATGAGCGCGAATTTTATCAAATGCTTGCGCCTATAGTCGCTGATTTACATTGTGGGCATACGTTGTTGGACCCTTCGCTGATGTACCAAGACCAGGGAAAACGTTTGCCGCTGGACTTGTTCTTTCAGGCAGGCAAGGCATACATTCGTTACAATTATGGCGAAGAGCGAGGTGTAAAAGTGCCATTGGGTGTGCAAATATTGACTATAAACGGGCAGACTATGGAAGAGGTCATAGCGCGCATGTTGCCCAACTTGCCTGCTGACGCGCTCCACATACAAGGGAAATACCAAGACCTTGAAGAAGATTTTGCGAATTATTACGACTTACTGATTGCCCAACCCGATACTTTTCACCTTGCCTGCCTAAACACTAAAACCAATGAAACGCTGGAGCTACATGTTCCCGCACTTGATGATGAGTTCATACGCGAATATTCCAAACGCAATTTGTTAGACACAGAGGCAGGCAAGAAGCCTTTAGATTTCCTACTCATCGACAGCCTGAAAACTGCCGTCATGTATATCCATTCTTTTTTAGACCTTGACCATAGAGAAGCAAAACAACGGTTTGGCAAATTTCTTAAAGCAAGTATGAAAGCTATCAAAAAACACAAAATTGAAAATCTTGTGATAGATGTGCGCCAAAATAGCGGCGGAAATTTGATATATGTAAACGACCTTTTTTATAATGTCGCCTTGAAACCGTACCGCTTTCTTGACCGCGTAGAAGTTACCCAAAATAAAAAAATAACCGACTTAAAGAACAGCGAACTTTCCAGAGCTACTATGCACAATCCTAATCGTGTTATCTCAGGCGATTCGGGGCGTTATTTTGTAAAAGATAGTTATTATACGGACTTAAGAATCCGAGAAGCGAACCCAAAGGCTTTTAAAGGCAAAGTGTATTTATTGACAGGCAAGCGCAGTTTTTCGGCAGCTTCGCATTTGGCAGTACTTTTTGAGGCATACAAGCGCGGTGTGATTGTAGGTGAGGAAACAGGCGGCTCGAATGCAGGTTTTAATGCAGGCGATATCATCAATATAGGGCTGCCTATCACGAACTTACAACTCGAAGTGCCGATGGAAAAGTGCATGAAAGTTATCCCACGCTATCCATACAAAGCGCGCGGCGTATTGCCACATCATGTCGTTCTGAATACGATAGAAGACGAACTGAAAAGCTATGACCGCATATTGGCTTATACCTTGCAACTCATTCAAAAAGGCAGGTAATTTAAGTGCTATGTGGGTGTAAAGTGTGGTTTTGTTTTCCGTATGTTTCACATACGGAAAACCACAAGATGATCGAAAATTTACAGCAGAAATTATTTCCTTCTGCCTCTCTCCAAATTGGAGAGAGTGCAGGACTGTAAGGTCGTGAGAAGTATTTTCACCAAAAGTTTAGGTGCTTCGACAAATTTAGTGGAGTAAAGTATAAACCACATAGAAAGATATGGCACACAGTATTTCGGGCTATGCCCTCTATGTTTCTATGTGGTTCAACACAACATTTGTCAGAGTACCAAAGTTTATTCTTTTACACCTGAAAACTCCAGAATGACATCACTCATTTGGCGTGCATCTTTCACACCGATAATGGTATAAGAAGCCTTCTCGATGTAAGCAAATAAGTAGGATTTGCTACGCATGTCTTTATTGAATTCTCCGAATCCTTGCAAAAACCAGACGATAAAACTCGACACCAAAATATACTTTATCACACCAAAGATAGAGCCTGATATATTGTCCCAAGCACCTTTAAAATCATACTCTATATGAGTTTTCAGGTATTGGTTCGAAACACCCAGCAAAATAAATGTAGCCCCGACAGAGGTAGCAAATAACATAACCGAAAAGGAACTCACGCCTGTACTACCATTAGCCGAAAATGTAAATATAAATGCGTTGAGGTAATAAAACGCTACGCTCAGAATCTTAAAACTAAGCGCGAAAGCTATCAGGAAATGTATAGCTACTACTATATCGTCTAAGACACCGTCTTTCCAGCCTGAGTACGCGCCCCAAATTAGAGGAAGTATAAAAATAAAATCTAACCACAACATATATTATAATACAATTTAAGAAGTGAAATGCTTTTAAAAAGTCGTTTGTGATAGCTACTTATTACAAAGTACGGCTACCACAAACGGGTATATTTAAGAGGCAAGCAACTGCTTGACCATTTGCGAAACGGCTTTGCCATCTGCCTTGCCTGCCAGCTCTTTGGTAGCCACGCCCATTACTTTGCCCATTTCGGCTGGGTTCGAAACGCCCAAACGCGCAATGATAGCCTGCAATGCCTCCTTGAGTTCAGCTTCAGAAAGTTGTTTAGGCAAGTAGGCTTCTATGATGAGGAGTTCGGTATTTTCCTTGTCTGCGAGGTCTTGCCTGCCTTGTTGCGTGAATATTTCTGATGATTCACGGCGTTGCTTGGCGGCTTTGCTCAATATTTGGATTCCTTCGTCTTCAGTGAGTTCCGCGCCTTGTGTGCGTCCTTCTTTTGTTTCTTCTAACAAAATGAGCGACTTAATACTGCGGAGCGCAGTAAGGCGGTCTTTGTCTTTTGCCAACATGGCTTGTTTGATGCCGCTTTCTATCTGGGGTTTGAGATTCATACGTATAGATAATAGTTTAATAAGGTCGTACTTGTACTTTGGGTTTTTCGGTCAAAGGCACTATATAGATATAGTTTTTTTGTATGCGTTGTCCACGCATAAGGGCATACCCTACGTGGATGTTGGTGCGTGTTTGTTGTGTTTTGCCGTTTACTACAGTGCTTTGTGTCTGCACTGCATTGAACTGTTCGACTTCTATGTCATCGCCTTTGCTCGTCATGCGCATACCTGTCGCGTTCACACAATCCACACGAACTACAGGATATTCGCTTGAGTTGGTAGTGCGTTCATTGCCATTAAAGACGCGAATCCAGTCGCAAGCACCATCGTTAGATACCGTTACAGTAACTTCGTGGCGGCTAAATTCGCCCTTCTTACCTACATCTCTTTGCGTACTACTTTTGATATTGTACATAACACTGATGCCTGATGGTAGCGCATAAGGCATATTCTCAGTAAGTTCAATAGATTGCGCATTACTGGCAGAGGCACAACAGAACAACGAGATGGCTAAAAAAAAGTATTTCATAAATTTTTAGATTTTGTTAGCAAAGATATGTTTTTTTTTATTAAAAACAAAATACGCTTTTTTTTATCTGCCTTGTTATGCCAAATGATTATTAGCAAGTATCTTTGCACACTCCATTATTCACTCCATTATTTTATGCACCTTGCAATAGCAGGCAATATTGGCGCGGGCAAAACCACCCTCGCCAAAAGAATAGCCGACCATTTCGGTTGGGAGGTTTCTTTTGAATCAGTTGATGACAACCCCTATTTGGCTGATTTTTATGGCGACATGCCTCGTTGGGCATTCCATCTTCAGATTTATTTTCTCAATAATAGGTTTGCACAAGTCCAAGAAGTCCATCAGCGGGGCGTTCCAACAGTACAAGACCGCACTATTTATGAAGATGCGCATATTTTTGCACGTAACTTAGTGGATTCAGGTTTGATGCCCAAACGGGACTACGAAAATTATTGGAAAGTATATAGCAGTATGTTGCAATATGTGAAAGCGCCCGACTTGTTGATATACTTGAGGGCAGGTTTGCCTAAGCTACAAGCACAAATACGCAAGCGTGGACGCGATTTTGAAAAAGACATTCCTGCTGAATACCTTGCTACTCTGAATACTTGTTATGAGTCGTGGATAGAAGGGTACAAAGAAAGCCCTTTGCTCGTCATTGATGTAAACGACCGCGATTTTGTAGATACTCCTGCTGATTGGGCGTTTATTTTAGCCGAAGTAAAAAAACAACTTTAGTCCATACAACAACGCAGGCAAGGTTTTAAAACCTTGCCTGCGTTGTTTTTGGTAACGAGAATGTGGGTATTAACCTCTCGCTATCAAATCTGCTACACGTGAAGAGTAGCCGTATTCATTGTCATACCAGCCGATTACTTTGGCAAGGTTTCCGTTTACAGAAGTAAGTTTAGCATCAAAGATACAAGAGTGAGGATTGCCCACGATGTCAGCGGATACTATTTCGTCTTCTGTATATTCCAAGATACCTTTCATAGTGGTTTCGGAGGCAAGTTTCATAGCCGCGTTTATTTCGGCAACTGTAACTTCTCTTTTCAAGATAACCGTGAGGTCAGTAAGCGAGCCGTCAGGAGTAGGCACACGCATTGCCAATCCGTCCAATTTGCCTTTTAGGTGAGGAAGCACCAAACCTACCGCTTTTGCTGCGCCAGTGCTTGTAGGCACTATAGAGAGAGCCGCTGCGCGCGCTCTGCGAAGGTCGCTATGAGGTCCGTCTTGTAGAAGTTGGTCTTGAGTGTAAGCGTGGATAGTTGTGATATAGCCTTTTTCAATACCGAAAGCGTCTTCTAATACCTTTGCCATAGGTGCGAGGCAGTTGGTAGTGCAAGAAGCGTTTGACATGATGGTTTCCTTGCCTGTCAAGATGTCATCATTCACACCCAATACTACGGTAGGAATATCGCCTTTTGCAGGAGCAGAAATAACAACTTTCTTTGCGCCAGCAGTAAGGTGTCCACCTGCGCCTTCTTGGTCAACAAAACGGCCAGTAGATTCTAGCACTACATCAATGCCGTATTTTGCCCAGGGAAGATTTTTCGGGTCTTTCTCGGCCGATACAGGTATCGCTTTGCCGTTTACAATAAGGTTTTCGTTGTCAAAACTTACTGTACCGGGGAAACGCCCATGCACAGAGTCGTATTTCAACAAGTGCGCAAGGGTAGCTGTGTTGGTAAGGTCATTTACCGCTACTACTTCCACATTGTCTTTCTGCAATAAAGCACGAAAGGCGATACGCCCGATGCGTCCAAATCCATTGATAGCAACCTTGATTTTTGCCATGATATTGTAAGGTGGGGATTAAGTTGATATAAAATTTGTTGCAAAGGTACGGCTTTTTTTTGATTTGCAAAGGCTTTCTAAAATCAAGGTGCGTTTTTGTATCAAATTGGGAAGTACTCTGGCAAATTTTGTGTTGAGCCACATAGAAACATAGAGAACATAGCCCGAAACACTGTGTGCCGTATCTTTCTATGTGGTTTATACCTTGCGCCACTAAAATTGTCGGAGCACCAGTTATTTTAAAATAAAAGGTTCTTAAAAAGTTAGCAGCTCATTTTGATTTGATAGCAGGAAACAGCACCAAACTACGCACACAAAATTCCAAGAAAAACAACTTCAATGAAAAAAAGATAAGCCGACACTTAGAACGGATAAACAACAAATTAGCGGCTTATGAGAAGGATTTAGCGGAGGCTGATGGCGATAACAAGGTGCAAATTGAGGCAAAAATTAAACAACGGAAAGTTCGCAAAGCAGGCACAGTGGAGAAAGTCAGATCTCTACCACCAACCCCGAAAGTCGCCTGCTCACCTCAGATATGCGGCTTACAACAGGATTGCATACCCTTGACATAGAGCCTCCTAAGGGGTTTTTGGACAGCTTGACGGTTTTCTGCTACAAGAAGGTGCGATTTCGAAGCACTAAACTTTCTGCCACCACAAAACTTGATACGGAGCAGAATGTTCATTTAACCACTGAACCGCCAATTTCTTGTAGGTACTGTTAGCGGTTCGTGCTTCATTTGGGAAGTCATCTGTATCTATTAATGTCATTCCTCAACTTTTTATAAGTAGTTTATTAATCTTTGCTATTTGTGTCCAATGATAGATGACCAAAATCATTCCAATTAATCCTGCTATTTGTCCGACCATACTTGGAATAAAAGATAGAACTTGGGCAATACTCCAACCAATTCCCGAAATCATTCCGAAGTCTGAAATGCCGTTTAAATTGCCGTTTGACTTCTTTTCTTCTTCAATTGAGTTTGCAATATTTATGACGATAAAAAAGTCTTCCACAAAATTGAATGGAATGGCGAACATATACCATACCGATTTCGGTTTTGCTTTTCTATTTTCTGGTTTTATCAAAGTCAAACATTTTTGAAGTGTCCGACAATAGAACGCAACCATAATGAAGAAACTAAATATTATCAAAACACTCGGAAGAATTCCTACCTTAAATATTTCACCTAAAACGCTTTCATTTAAGGAATTGCCTAAATACGGAAGAATAGCCCAAACAACTAATATTGTTGTCAAAGCAAGTCTAATTATAAAATTTATGGTCGTTGTCATTTGTTTTTGTTCACTAATTTTTGGTTGTCCACGGTTGCCGTCAAAGCCTGACCGCTAACGTTTGCGGCTTGGCGAAGGCGGGGAAATCGAAGTGCAAATGTTCATGTTAGCACAAATATTGATTAGAATTCCAATGCTCAAATTTAGCACAAATGCCCCACTTTTGCAAAACCCATGTTATGTGTAGCTTTTCATATATTCATTCGAGCCTATTATTGTTTTTCTCCATAATTAAATAAGAGTGAAATAATATTATTTAAATTGGCATCATCATCATTGTTAAAAATTATTATGCCTACATTGGTATTCGTGTCAAAATACATTTCAGTTGTTACTCCTTTTTCTCCTCCACTGTGTCCTAAATAATTTTTACCATTGAATGCTTCATAATAAAAGGATAAACATTGTGTGGTGCTTCCAAATTGAAGTGTTTTCATTGCTGTTACGCTGGATGATGTTAATATCTGTGTGCCATTTAGTGTTCCGTTTTGAATGATGGCTCTTAAAAATTTAGATAAATCCAAAACATTTGTTCTTAAGCCACCATTTGGATAGTCGGGAAACGTATAATGTGGATTGTTTGAATTTGGAATGTCAGGAGAATATGGAATTGCTAATTCAACTATTGGTGTATTTGCTAATCGCCATTCAGTTTTAGTCATTCCTAATGGTATAAAGATATTGTTTTTACAATAAATATCAAAAGTAGTTAGCGTAATTCTTTCAACTATGTAACCAATAAGTGCCGAACCTACGTTACTGTAATCTTCAACAGTAGATGGTTTGTTATTGGAGAAATTATTAGAAGAATAATACTGACCACTACTTAAAAAAACCGCCTTAAAAAATTGGTCTAAGGTCATTGCACAGTCTATTCCATAGCAATCTAAGTCTAAAGTTTCCTG
>Ga0163154_10003109_pt1 | contig 23507 bp, 16 predicted proteins | sample OliLakLV19MP9P1_FD_148649 | JGI IMG/M metagenome (GOLD analysis project Ga0163154, IMG submission 148649) | Freshwater microbial mat bacterial communities from Lake Vanda, McMurdo Dry Valleys, Antarctica - Oligotrophic Lake LV.19.MP9.P1 | ecosystem: Environmental > Aquatic > Freshwater > Lake >... | reverse complement strand
CCAACATTATCTATATGCTTTTTTATTGCATATTCAATCATTTTCCAAAAATTTTTATCTTGTTCTAAATATAATAAATTTTGTATCAATATACGAAAATGTTTAGACGTATAAGTAGGCAAATAAACAATTTTTTATAACATACAAACTCAATAAAATGAAGTATTTTACATTTATTTTAAACCTAAAAAGTCTTGAAAACCTTATACATTTGGTACAGTTAAATAATAATCTGTAACAAACTTTAACACACTTAACAAAGTAGGCAAATTTGCTTCATCAATTGCATACTTATCTATATTAATGAAGGCTTTTTTATTTTCAAGTTTTAAAAATAACCATTCAGTAGCATTCGTAACACAGCCATATATAACAGGAGTAATAGTATAAAATTCAGCGTTAAATAATTGTGCCGCATACATTTCTGCGAATGCTTGCGCAACACCTTCTATTACACCTCTATTTTTAGCTTCTATCACACAAAAAACAACAGATTTAATTTCTGTTACAGTTATTTCAGTGCTAAATAAATAATCACAAACTCCTGTTAATTTATCTGCTTCCGAAACATTAAAAGTATAACCAGAAAACAATTGAAATTGTTTCTTTTGTATTCGCCATACTTCCCGTAAGATAGGAGTGATAAAATTTTCTGATTTTGCCTTTTCTGAAAAAAAAGGTAAATACTTCCCATCTTCTAATTCTTGTAGTAAAAGAGTAGAAGGTGTAACTACAGTTAATTTTTTTTTATCAAATAAACTTTCTAAAGGTTGTTCTTTGATACCAAATTTAGCCGTAAGTTCCGACATTGTAAAATCACTATATGCCATAACAGTATAATTTATAAAAAATGAATGTAAAAACAAAATAGTGTAAGAATTTTTTTATACTATTTACTTAAAAATCCTTAAATAAGCCTTGCAAACCTTTGCAAATGCCTTGTGAACCTTTGCAAATGATTTGTGAACCTTTGCAAATGCCTTGTGAACCTTTGCAAATGCCTTGTGAACCTTTGCAAATGATTTGTGAACCTTTGCAAATGATTTGTGAACCTTTGCAAATGCTTTGTAAACCTTTGCAAATGCCTTGTGAACCTTTTCAAATGCATTGTGAACCTTTGCAAATGCCTTGTAAACCTTTGCAAATGCATTGTGAACCTTTGCAAACGCTTTGTGAACCTTTGCAAATGTATTGTAAACCTTTGCAAACGCTTTGTGAACCTTTGCAAACGCCTTGTGAACCTTTGCAAAGGCACTTTAAAATAAAAAAATTAAATACTTATTTTTCTTGTATTAAACGCAATACTTTTAACACGCATATATTCAGCACTTTGTGCGCTAAAAGCACCTTTAACATACGCCTTGATTTGTTGTGTAAGTGGCAATGCTCCTGTATTTTCAATATATAAAACCATATCACGTTGCTGACGCGCTATAGTAAGGTCTTGTTCAGCTTGAATAGCCTCCGTATTCAAAATTTCAAGGGTATCCACATACTTTTGCAAAGAACCTATTTGCATATCTGTTTCATTTGGTTTGTATTCAGTTTGCGCATTTACCAAACCTATCAATATACTAAAATTATTTTTGCGTTGGTCAAAGCTCATTTGCGATACAGAAACTGTACGAGGTGCAGGCAAGCCATTAGCAGGCAAATCTTTTTTCTTTTTACTACTACTACCACGTATTTTAGCAAGCGTGCTTTTTGCTTGTGTCAGCAACTTAGCATCTAAGCCCAGCCCAGCCATTGTATTGACCATACGCATAGAAAGCGAATTCATCTGCTCATAAGCATTTTGACGCGCATAAATCTTATCACGATAAACACCGTTTTTATCATTAATAAGTTGAAGGTTTTTTTTAAGCTGTGCGGTTAATTCATTCAATTGACCAATTTGTATAGTCTTAACAGCTGGGTTATAACTAACACCTATAGTAGTTAGAACCAATACCAACTCCTCAAAATTGGCTACATTACGTGCGTGACCTGTTTCATTGTATGCCATAATAACAAAAATAAAGTTTAAGTGAATAATAAGTGTGCCAAATTAAGCAATACTATTCAAAACACCAAACATTTTATATTTATTTTTTAAAAAATTTTATAAAACAAAACCGTTTAACTATAGTATAAACTATAGTTAAACGGTTAATCAACAAAACATTATTTAACTCCAACCCCTTATTTTATAACAGCATTGGTAGTTTAGTTATTTTTCCCTTTTTATGATGATGAATAAGAGCGTAAACCAATAACTTAACAGCTTTATAGTTAAATGTAGAACTTAATAGCTATAACTCGCACCCCTTATTTTACAATTGCGTTGTAGGCGACATTCAACAGCTTCCTGCGAAAGTGTGCGCCAATCATACCCCCTACATTGTCCACTACAGGAAAGATACGATTAGACAAAAACACAATAACAAGCTCCTCGGCAGGGTCAGCCCACACCACACAGCCTGTAAAACCGGAATGTCCGAAAGAATGTTTGGAAGCAAGGTTAGGAATATAATTCAAGAACTTAGTAGAATCAGGCTTATCCCAACCCAAACCCCTCCTATTTGTTGAAAATTGGCGCGTGGTGAATAACTCTACTGTTTCGGGTGATAGAAATTGCTTATTGCCATAGCGACCTTTTTGCAGTTGCATTTGCATCAATACCGCGAGGTCATAAGCAGTAGAGAAAAGTCCCGCATGTCCTGCAACGCCTCCTGTCATAGATGCCCCTTGGTCGTGAACATAGCCTTGAATAAGCTGATGGCGAAAGTATGTATCGCGTTCAGTAGGCGCGATTTGTGATACAGGGAAGCGCAAAGTAGGATTAAAAAGCGTATTATTCAAACCCAGCGGTCTGTATATATGAGCCTCCACCCATTTATCTATATTTTCCCCCACTATTTTTTCAACCACCTGCCTCAATACATAAAAGCCCACATCACTATAGTCATATACTTGCACCCCCGTAAGAGGTACTTCCAAACTCCAATCCCAGAGCAAGTCCTTCATTAACTTACTGCCAAACATATCTTTAGCTACCGGTAAGGGATACATTTCACTTGCCTGCTTTTGGTAATAGTGCAGTTTGGGCAGGCAAGCTTCCGTAATAGTGCGGTCGTAATGCCTTATATAAGGTGTAAGCCCTGCTTGGTGTGTGAGTATATTGCGCAAAGTTAGTTTGCCATGCGGCGTACCTGTGAGGGTAGGCAAGTACTCTTGTATAGTCGTATTCAAGTCCAACTTGCCTGCCTCATACAAACACGTTATAGCCTGCAAAGTAGAGGCAACTTTGGTGATAGAAGCCACATCATAAATCGTTTCTGTAGTAACTACATTCTTAGGATTATAATCCAGCGTGCCGTACCCTTTATTCAAAACCACCACACCCTTTCTTACCACCACCAACTGTCCACCGGGCATATACTTTTGTGCGATAGCTGCAGCCATCATATTATCCATCACCTTTAGCGTGTCATTATTCATACCCACTTCATCAGCTGTGCCCATTCTTAGTTTAGCCAAAGGCATAATTACCTGACCTGTTTCACGTGGAACAGTATAATTAGGCGTGATAGGCAATTTTCCCCTCGCACCTATAGCACCCATAACAAGTTGCGCCGCAAGTTGTTGCGTAACCCTGTTATCTTCATACGTACAAATCACATGAGGCAAGTCATCAAGACAATGTAAGCTATAAGGCGTACCCGTATTCACCACAATCAAAGGTATTTGTATAGCGATTCTCCTTAAAAACTCTTGTGCTTGTGAACTGATACCAAACTGTTCTTGTTTTGATTTGATGATATTATGCAAACTAACCACCGCCACTTTATATTGCGACACAATAGTTAAAAGTTTATCAAAATTAGTCTTATAATCCAATTGAAAATGCGTACATCTCGCATAGTTATCCAAAGTTTTTTGGAAAATGTTTTTCTTGCCTGCCGTAGCTCCTATAGATATACTCAAGATAGAATCAGTACGCAAGATAGGAATAGCTTTTTGCTGATTGTGAACCACAGTAAGCGACTCTTTGTAAAGTTTTTGTTGCAAAGTATAACTCTTGGGAAGGTGCAAATCGTGATACAAATTCTTAAGCTCTATAGGTTTATAGTTAGCCAAACCAAGCATATACTTAGCCTCTAAAATACGCTTCACACGTTTATCGAGGTCAGGCACAAGCGCTGGGTTCTGCACAATAAGTTGTGCTATTTTGGTTATACAGGCAGGCAAGTTATAGGGCAATAGCAACACATCGTTCCCAGCTTTATAAGCATCGAGTGCGATTTCATCAGGAGGCGCGACCATAGCCACACCTTTCATCTCCAAAGCATCAGTAAACACCAAGCCTTGAAAACCCAGCGTATCCCTTAACCAACCTTTGATAACCTTTTCTGAAAGTGTCGTAACTTTATCATCAAGCGCGGGAATTTTTAAGTGTGCCACCATCACCCCCGAAACACCTTGCTGAATAAGTTGTTTAAAAGGATACATCTCAAGGCTACGCATACGCGCTTCGCTGTGTGGCATCACAGGCAAGGTATAATGTGAGTCTTTATTTGTATCACCATGCCCAGGGAAATGTTTAGCTGTAGTAATCAAACCACCGGCTTGCATACCCAGCATATAAGCTGTAGCCTTGCGGCTTACATTTTGCATGTTTTCTCCAAAAGAGCGGTCGCCAATAACAGGATTATCCGCATTGTTATTCACATCAACCACAGGCGCGAAGTTTATATGCACCCCTATTCTACGACATTGCCGCGCCACTTCTATACCCATTTGATAAATGAGCGTATCTTCTTGAATAGCACCGAGAGTCATCTGTCGTGGGAAAAGAACTGTGCTATCCAGACGCATTTTTAGTCCCCATTCTCCATCTATTGACACCCAGAGTGGTATCTTAGCTGCTTTTTGATAGCGGTTAGTAAGCTCGGCTTGTTTCAAAGGCGTACCCTGAAAGAAACACAGCCCCCCGACTTGGTATGTTTTGACCAAACTCTCTACTTCTCTACAGTGTTTCTCATCAAGGTTTGAATGAGCGCGAATCATCATCAGTTGCCCTATTTTTTCTTGCAATGTGAGGCGTTGCAAAAGGCTATCCGCCCATTTTACAGCTTGTGCGCTAGGTACTTTTTTAGGAGGGAATTTTATTTTTTGCACCTTAGAGAGTGCTTTTTTAGTGTGTATAGGTTGCACAGGAATTTGCCAAATTGACAAGGCGACCAAACTTAACATACGGAGGTAAAAGAACATGCAGTTTTTTTTATTACAAAGATAAGACAAAAATACCTATCTACTTCAAAAACCATACAAACTTTATAGGATTTCTATATCTTTGCCCTATGTTACTTACTGCTTATACTGACCTTTACATAGAAGCGGGGCTGGACGAAGTGGGGCGTGGCTGTTTGGCGGGGCCTGTCGTAGCCGCCGCAGTTATTTTGCCCAAAGACCTTCAAATCCCTACCCTCCGCGACTCCAAAAAACTTTCTGCCCAAAGCAGGCAAGATTTAGAAGTCATCATCAAACAAGAAGCACTCGCTTGGGCTATAGCCGAGTGTTCACCCATCGAGATAGACAGATGGAACATTTTGCAGGCAAGCATACAAGCTATGCACCGCGCCCTGGACGCACTCACGCTTACCCCCGAACTGCTCTTGGTAGATGGCAATAAATTCAAGCCTTACCATTACATACCCTACTACTGCATGGTCAAAGGTGATGACCGCTTCCTTTCTATAGCCGCCGCCTCAGTCTTGGCAAAGAACTATAGGGATGCCTACATGCAAGACCTCGCCACGCAATACCCGCAATATGCTTGGGAAAACAACGTAGGCTACCCCACCAAAGCCCACCGAAGAGCCATCGCCATACATGGACTTACACCCCACCACAGACTCACCTTTAAAGTGTCCGTAGTACCCGATGAGAACAATGACAAAGCCTAAAACATACACACCCAATTCCTTCATTTTCGCCTCCTCAATCGATATAAGTACACGCTTTTTGCTTTTTTCATAAAAAAAAGCTAATTTTGCACCCACAAAATAATTATTTAAAAGTTACTTCTGTACGCTATGCGTGTCTATTTTGATAATGCCGCGACTACTCCAGTTGCCCCCGAAGTTATAGCAGAAATGTTGCCTTACCTGCACACACATTTTGGCAACCCCTCCTCTATCCACATGCATGGGCGGGAAACCCGCACCGCAATAGAAAAGGCACGCAAGAAAGTAGCCCAGCTTTTGAATACATCACCCTCAGAAATCTTCTTCACGTCAGGCGGGACAGAAGCCGACAACTTCGCCATCGCATCAGCCATCGAAACTTTTGGCTTACAACACGCCATCACCAGCCCCCTCGAACACCATGCCGTATTGCATACTCTACAGTACCTACAGCAGGCAGGCAAGGTGCGCTTGACATTGCTGGACGTGGACAACAACGGCAACATAGACTATGCACAACTCGCCGACTTATTGCACAAAAACCCAAAGTCTCTCGTATCACTCATGCACGCCAACAATGAAATCGGCAATCTGATAGATATAGAACAAGTAGGCACGCTTTGCAAAAAAACCGACAGCCTTTTCCATTGCGATACCGTCCAAACAATGGGACATTATCGACACGACCTCCAAAAACTCGCCGTAGATTATATAGTGGGCGCAGGGCATAAATTTCACGGCCCCAAAGGTGTAGGCTTTTTATACATAAATGCCCACCACAAACTCCAACCCATGATACATGGCGGAGCGCAAGAGCGTAACATGCGCGGAGGCACAGAAAACTTGTACGGCATCATAGGACTCGCAAAAGCCCTTGAACTCGCCTACCAAGACATGGACGCGCACCAAAAACAGGTAACAGACCTCAAGGCATATTTTATACACCGCTTGACAGAAACCATACAAGACGTGCAGTTCAATGGCAATTCTGCCGACATCGACCACAGTCTTTATACAGTCTTGAATGTGAACTTGCCTGCCTCCGAAGTAGGCGACATGCTATTGTTCAACCTTGACATCCAACAAATATCAGCTTCAGGCGGAAGTGCTTGCTCAAGCGGTTCAGAGATAGGCTCGCACGTCCTTCGTGCTATAGACGTATCCAAAGAGCGTAACCATGTACGTTTTTCGTTTAGTCGTTACAATACAAAAGAAGAAGTGGATTATACGATTGAGAAACTACAAGAAATGTACCCTGTAGTTACGCCTTCTGCAAGCCTATCTTTCTACTAACGGCAGTAAGTTTCCTACAAAGTTGCGCATATTCAATCTTTTCTTTAGCTACATAAACGATGGATAAATGTTGCAAAGGATACAAAGCCTGCACATCTTCAAATAAATTTTTATGCAAGCGGTATGCTTCCCGCAAACGGCGTTTTACCCAGTTTCGGTCAGTCGCTAACTTAAAATTTCGTTTGGAAACTGAGAAAAGCACTTGCGTAGGCACAGCATCAGCAACAACCTTCCGTTGAAAAAGCAACTTAAAAGGATATAAAAAGACATGTTCACCTTTTGCAAAAAGGGCAGTTATGTGTGCCTCATGGCACAGTCTTTCGGATTTAGGGAGCTTAAAAATAGGATTCATTCAAATAAAAACCAATATAACAACAAAAAACAGTATTTTATGTTAAAAAAACAAAAAAAATATGCGTTAAGTATGTTTTTTTTGTATTTTTGCCCCTTCAAAACTCAATCTCAATCTCAAAATCATTTATGACAAAATTACACTATCGCGTAACCTTGTGGGCTTCTTGCCTCCTGCTTATGCTCGGCACAGCCAGCCAAGCGCAAATAAACCTAACTGCTGCAGGCTCGGTTTATACGCAAAACTTTGATGCTGCAACTGATTTTACAAGTGTTCAATGGACATCTTTTGATGTCAATGCTGACGCAGCCGCTTGTACAGCCGCTGGCTCTGGCAAATGGGATATATCAGGTCCTCCTTGCCAACTTGCAACTAATGCAGCTCGTGGAGGCACAGGAAAAGCGGCATTCTACGGTTTTAGCACGCCCAATGCTGCCAATGACTGGATATTCACACCGTCATTTTCATTAGCCGCCAATAAACCCTACAAGTTTATTTACTACTACCGCAATTCAGGTGCAAACTATCCTGAAAAAATGAAAGCTATGGTTACTTCAGGTAGTACACCCACTACAGCTATAGGCGGCGTACCTGCTTCTGCTCCTGTGAAAGACTACCCAAACATAGCTAGTACAGCTTATCTTAAAGACAGTATCATGTTCACACCAACTGCTGCAGGTACTTTTTACATAGCCTTCAAAGCAGAAAGCGTTGCAGACCGATTCTTTATAGGTATAGATGACTTTTCTGCCCAAAACTTAGATGTTCCCGCCAATGATGTAGCAGTAACAGCTATCACTACAACTACTACTGTAGCTTCTTGTGCTTCATTCACAGCCACAAGCACTTTTACCATAAAAGTAAAAAACAATGGTTCTGCTAACCAAACCAACGTAAATGTGGCTTGGACAATCAAACGTGCAGGCACACCTGTAGTAGATATAGCAGGAGCTACGCAAGTTGTTGCAACGCTGAATGCAGGTGCTGAAACAACCTTTGACGTAATAGGTAATTTGACTACAGGAGGAAGCTATACGGTAACTGCTACCACACAACTTCCCGGTGATGCTATCCCTACAAATGATTTAGCGACATTGGTAAGATTCAATCCTTTGAGCGACCTATCAGTGCAAGGTTCAACTTATGCACAAGCATTTGCCTCTTTAGGTGGTGTGGGTTGGGTAGCGAACCCAGTTGCTACAGCCACGTCAGGCTGGCAACTTATTAACTTGGGTACGCCTGCAAACCCTGCTTTGTTTTGCCGTCGCAACGCCACAGCCGCCAACAATGACTGGATTTTTTCTAATTGCTTTAATTTTACAAGTGGTCAAACGTACCGCATCACTTACCAAAGAGCTAAATTGAATAACAGTGCCGCTACACCTACTACAGACGAAAAATTTAAACTCTTTGTAAGTACTACAGGTGCGACAGTAGCAGGCATGACCACACAATTAGGAGCTACAGGTGATGAGATTCTCACCAGTGCTACTTTTGCTACCATTACTATAAATTATATCGCCACTGCTACAGGCACACATTATTTTGGTTTCCAACAAACCAGTGATGCAACACCCACAGGCTATCCTGCCGCTTCCTTTGCAGGTACGGTTATTGATAACTTTCGTATTATAACTGTACCCAACGTTGACTTAGGCTTTGTAAGTGTATCTCCTTTAAATGCTGCTATAGACCAATGCAGTGGTTATACGGCAAGCGTACCTATTACGATTAAAGTTGTAAACGCAGGCACGCAAGCTATCGACACACAAAATTTTGTGTTCAAGTATCGCGTAAAAAATTCAGCGGGGATTATTATTCAAGCTGAAGCAACTTTGGCTTCAGGTACGCTTGCTGTAGCCGCGGGTGCTGAAGGCGATTTAGTAGCTACTGCCAACGTCGATATGATCTTGCCTCGTTTTTATCAGGTAGAAGTTTATATCAATAATACAGATGGCAATCGCTTGAACGATACGTTGAGAGTGGGCTACCGCAATGGTTCAAGAGATTTGACTGCAAATAATGCGAGTTATACAGAGAATTTTGATTCACCCGGCTTTGCTGACCAAGCATTTACTTTCGTGGACGTACTAAATACAGCAGGTTCAGGAGATTTTAATTACAATTCATCTGTTGGCTTTGCCGCGAGTGGCACAGGTTTTATGGCAGGCTTTAGTGGCGTTGACGCAACCAATGCTTGGGCTTCTACAGGTTGTTTGAAATTAAAAGCTGGACAAACATACGCCATTGATTTCAAATATAGAACTACAGCCTTTACCGAAAAATTGAAGGTAGTAATATTAAATGCTGCCTTGCCTACCACCGCAGGAACGGCTGTCCCCGCAGGTTCTATAGTTTCTACTATCAAAGACTTCCCTGCCCTTAGCAGCATAGCGACTTATGTCAGTACGGGGTTAAATACTTTCACAGTACCAACGGACGGCAATTACTACATAGCATTCAATCTTTATAGCAATGCCAATCCAGCTGCAGGAACTACGTCATCTTTTGCGTTGATTGATGATATAGCTATTACAGTTCCCCAGCCGCCTGTTGCGCCTACAGGGCTGACTGCTACTGCTTCTACCAGCATCAAACAAATCGCGCTCGCTTGGACTGCTTCAGCAGGTGCTAGTGGATACAATGTTGAGCGTGGTCCTTCAGCCGCGGGTCCTTTCGTACAAATAGGTACGACCACTACGGCAGTTACTTACAATGACGCAGACGCAGCATTGGTGGTAAATACGCCTTACTCTTATCAAGTAAAAGCCTATAGCTTGCCTGCACTTGTTTCAGTTGCTTCAAACGTAGCCACTGCAACTATAGTAGCCAGTACGCCTTCTGTTCCTGCTAACTTAGTAGCGACTCCATCTTCTTCACCCCTTCAAATCTCACTTGCTTGGACTGCATCTACCAATGCGTCAGGTTACATAGTAGAAAGAGGTGCTGCAGTAGGTGGTCCGTTTACTTCTATTGGCACGCCTACTACCAATTCATTTGTGGACAATGCGGTATTTATCAATACTACCTACTTTTATCAAGTAAAAGCTACCAATGGTTTTAGTTTGACTTCAGGAGCAGCTACAATAAGCTCTATCGTAACTGTTACCGCACCTACAACACCGACAGGTTTGATAGTAACAAATGCGGCTACAGGCTTACAAAACACCCTTAACTGGACAGCTTCTATAGGTTTAGGCACTATCTCTTATCGCATAGAGCGTTCTCCCACTTCTACGGGTACTTTCACACAAATAGGCACGTCATCTACCACTACTTATATTAACAATACTGGATTGGTGTATTTGACTGACTATTGCTACAGAGTTATCGCAGTAAATAATTTTAATTTGCTTTCTGCTGCCTCTACAGTAGTTTGCAGGATGGTTACTGCTATAGAACGCAATACATTGAGCGAAAGCATCAAAGTATATCCTAATCCTGCACGCGGCGCAAAATTCCAAGTAGAAATGCCTGAAGTACAAAGCAGACTTGTAACCTTCTCTATCCTCAATACTATGGGCAAGGAAGTGTACAAAACTACAGGTATCAACGAACAAAGCTTCGAAATAAAAGCTACAGGCTTGGCAAAAGGTGTTTACATCTTGCATATCAATACAAGCAAAGGACAAGCGGTTAAGAAAATCGTGATTGATTAACTTGCTAACCAATAAAAAACGCCTGCACCTTTTAGGTGCAGGCGTTTTTTTATTTTAAAAAGTATCTTATTGTGCGACTTCTCCAAAAAGCGTGGCAGCAGAACAATCGTGGACTTTCACCATGACGTAGTCGCCTTTTTGGTGTTTATCAGAGCGAGGGAAAATCACGACTTTGTTGGCAGTATTGCGTCCCATGTGTTGTTCTTCAGAGCGTTTCGAAGTGCCTTCTATCAATACTTTGAATGTCTTTCCTACATCAAGGCGATTGCGTTCAAGCGAATGCTCCATTTGTAAAGCGATGATTTCTGCGAGGCGTTTTTTCTTTATTTCTAAGGCAATATCATCTTTGAAACGTTTTTCAGCCAACGTGTTTGGGCGTTCAGAATAATAAAACATGTATCCAAAATCATATTTCACTTCTTTCATGAGCGAGAGTGTGTCTTGGTGTTCTGCGTCCGTTTCTGTGCAGAATCCCGAAATCAAATCCATAGAGATGCCGCAATCCTCGCCTAAAATGGTGCGAATGGCACGGATTCTATCCAAATACGTTTCGCGTGTATAGCCTCTGTTCATGAGTTCTAAGATACGCGAGTTGCCACTTTGGGCAGGCAAGTGGATGTATTTACAAATATTATCATACTTTGCCATGATGTGTAGTACATCATCAGTCATATCTTTGGGGTGCGAAGTAGCATAGCGAACGCGCATATCAGGGCTTACTAAGGCTACCTTTTCTAATAATTGTGCAAAATCTACTACTTCAACATTTGTGAGGTCAGCCCCTTGTTTGATGGCTTTGCGTTCTGCCAAAAGAGAAATCACGTCTGGGTTTGAGCTCCACAAATAAGAATCCACGTTTTGCCCCAAGAGCGTAACTTCCTTATAACCTTTATCCACTAAATCTTGTACTTCTGCTACTATAGAGTGTGGGTTGCGGCTACGCTCACGCCCTCGTGTGAAAGGCACTACGCAAAAAGAGCACATATTATCACAGCCGCGCATAATAGATACAAATGCACTGATGCCATTCGAATTGAGGCGCACAGGTGCAATATCAGCGTAAGTTTCATCTCTTGACAAAAACACATTCATGGCGCGTTGCCCATTATCTACTTCGCTTACCAAGTTGGGCAAATCGCGGTAAGAATCGGGACCTGCTACAAGGTCGACTACTTTTTCTTCTTCAAGTAGTTTAACTTTAAGCCTTTCTGCCATACAACCCAAGACACCAATCAAAAGGTGTGGTTTGCGCTTTTTGAGGCTGTTTAGATATTGAAGGCGGTGGCGAATTTTCTGCTCGGCATTATCACGGATGGCACAAGTGTTCAAAAAGATTAAGTCGGCATTTTCTTCTGTGGCAGTAGTGTCAAAACCGCCTTCGTGCATAATAGAAGCCACGATTTCACTGTCTGAGAAGTTCATCTGGCAACCATAACTTTCAATATATAGTTTTCGGACTTTGCCTGTAGAAGTTTCAGCAGATACTTTGACTGTTTCGCAAGCCTCGCCTGCGTCAGGAGTGAGTATATCAATATCTTGGATAAGATTTTCCATTGTAAGTATATAAAAATATTTTGCAAAGTTACTATTTTTTTTCTTAGGAATTTTGTGTAGAAGTATTAAATTTTGCCCTTGCCTGTTTGGTGTATGGTAGCAAGGTATTTTTTTTCAATTAAATCACACATAAATCAGGTGTAAAATTTGGTGCATAGTTCAAAAGTATATATCTTTGTGGTAAATGATATGGCTTCTTTTGTTAAGACGTACAAAAACAGAAACTATATAAAAAATAGTAGCGGATTTTACCATACAACAATAACAATGATAAAAATGGTTGAAGCCCCCGAAAATTTTACGGGGCAAGGATTTCAAACAACATCCTTCGAAAAAGTTATAGGCATGGCGCGTGCCAATTCCCTTTGGCCTTTGCCTTTTGCTACTTCTTGCTGTGGCATTGAGTTTATGGCTACTATGGCATCGACTTATGACCTTGCGCGTTTTGGTGCAGAACGCCCTAGTTTTTCACCCCGCCAATCGGATTTGCTCATGGTAATGGGAACGATAGCCAAAAAAATGGGTCCCATTGTAAGGCAAGTCTATGAACAAATGGCTGAACCGCGTTGGGTGATTGCTGTAGGCGCGTGTGCTTCAAGTGGTGGTATTTTTGATACTTATAGTGTATTGCAAGGCATCGACCGCATAGTGCCTGTAGATGTCTATGTACCCGGTTGCCCTCCGCGCCCTGAGCAAATTCTTGAAGGCATTTTAAAAATTCAAGAACTTGCTATCAACGAGAGCCTTCGTCGTAGAAACACAGAGCAGTACAAAGCATTGCTCGAATCATACCAAATGAAAATAACCTAAGCCCTCCAATTTTTAATGGCAATTCTTACCTCGCAAATCGTAATAGATGACCTCATAGCCAAATTTGAGGACGACATCTCGGAAGTGTATGAGCCTTATGGACTCCATACCTTTACTACTACTCGTGAACAAATCATTCCTATACTGGAATATTTGTATTTTCACAATCAATTCCGTTTTCAGTTTTTGACTGACCTTTGCGGCGTGCATTTTCCTGATAGTGCAGGCAAGGAGCTATGCGTAACCTATCATTTGCATACACTTTTGCATAATATTCGTTTGCGTATTAAGGTCTATTTGCCTATCGAGAATCCTACCATACCCACCGCGTGCAAGGTTTTCGCTTCTGCAAATTGGCAGGAACGCGAAACTTACGATTTTTATGGTATTATATTCGAAGGACACCCACAACTCAAACGCATCTTAAATGTAGATGACATGGACTATTTCCCTTTGCGCAAAGAATACCCCCTTGAAGACCAAACGCGCAGAGATAAGGAGGATTTGTATTTTGGAAGATAGGTTGATATTAAACGTTTAATTTTGCTTATGCTTTCGGTTTGGTAGGCAAGTTTTCTTTTAGTAATGGAAGATTAAATAACGTGGTATTTTAGGACGGACTTACGCAATGTTGCACATGTGGCTCGCGCTCAAAGTCCTTTCTATAAAAAACCTTGCGCACTGTTTGTTTATGCGTGAATATTGCGTAAGTCCTAAAACTATCACCTTATTTAACTTTTGCGGTACTCTGACAAATTTTGTGTTGAACCACATAGAAACATAGAGGACATAGCCCGAAATACTGTGTGCCATATCTTTCTATGTGGTTTATACCTTGCGCCACTAAAATTATCGGAGCACCAAAAAGTTTCATAGTAGTACTATGAAACTTTTTTGGTGAAAGAAATGAAACAAGGCATATTGTTGTACGCCTTTTTTATCTATCTAAATTGTTGTCCGATGGTAAAGTGAAATTGCGCACCATTCAAACGTTGCGAACCGCCGTCGTTGGGAGGCGAGTCAAACCCGTAACCCCAATCTAAGCCTATCATACCAAAGGCGGGCATAAAAATACGCGCTCCAAAACCAGCCGAGCGTTTGAGGTTAAACGGATTGTATTCCGCATAGTTTGCAAAGTTATTGCCTGCGTCCATAAAAGCAAGGGCGAATATAGTCGCAGCCGGATTGGTAGAAATAGGATAACGCAATTCCATTACGAATTTGTTATACACTACGCCCCCGTTTGTACCTACAGGCGACACTGAATTATCTCTATAGCCCCTCAAGCCAATAATTTCTGTTCCTAATAAGAAATTTTGACCAGTAAGTCCGCTACCTCCTAATACAAATCGCTCGAAAGGTCCCACACCTACGCGCTGGCTATATTGCCCCAGATATCCAATATGTGCGCGTGCATGCAATACAAATTTATCGAATAACCCTGTAAACCACGAGCCATCAAACATCCATTTATGGTATTCTATCCACTTGTAACGTTCATTATCAGGCAATCCTTTGTAGTTTTTACTTTTGTCAAACAAAGAGTAGGGCGGTGTTAAGGCTACGCTCAATGTTAGGCTTGAACCTGATTTTGGGAAAGTCGGATTGTCAATGCTATTGCGTGAAATAGTCGTATTGAATGTTACAGTGCGCGAAGTTCCCGAACCACTTCTAAAAATTTGCGTGCCGTAATTATTCAATGCGTAACGGAAGAATGAAAACGAATTGGATACAGTGAAGAAGTTGTCAGGCCATTGCAACCTGCGTCCAAGACTCATGGTTGCGCCTGTAACTTGCAATCCACCTACCACATCTCCAAAATTATTGGTTTGACGCTGTACAGAATGGTTTAGACTTGCTGTAAAAGCGTGTGGCTTGCGTCCACCAAGCCAGGGTTCAGTAAAAGCGAGGGTGTAAGTTTGGAATATGCGTCCGTTTGCTTGAAAGCGCAAAGACAATCTTTGACCGTCGCCAGAAGGTAGCACGCCATTCCATTCTCTATATTTAAACAATTTGCGCAACGAGAAGTTGTTGAATGTAAGTCCTAGAGTACCTACAAAGCCAAAAAACCCACCCCAACCGCCTGAAAGTTCTACTTGGTCGCTTGGTTTTTCTACCACACTGTACTCAATATCGACAGTGCCGTCTTCAGGATTCGGCACGGGATTTAAGCCTATATGTTCTTGGTCAAAATAGTTAAGCGTTTGAATTTCGCGTTGTGAGCGTATGAGGTCTTGCCTGCTAAACTTCCTGCCCGGTATGGTACGTATTTCACGCAAGACTACTTTATCACTGGTTTTTGTATTGCCTGTGAGTATAATGCGGTTTACGTTTGCCTGCGCGCCTTCATAGACTTGTATTTCTATATCTACCGAGTCATTTTCTATACCAATTTCAATAGGTGCGACATTAAAAAACAAATAGCCGTCGTCCATATAAAGTGATGTAATGTCAAGGTCTGTTTGGCTAAAGCTCAATCTTTTTTCCAAATTTTCCTTATCATAAACGTCCCCTTTTTTTATTTTAAGAATACGGTTAAGTGTTTCATTGTCATACAAGTAATTGCCTGTCCACGAGATATTGCGGTAGTGGTATTTTCGCCCTTCTTCTACTTTGATACTCAAGCCGATATACTTGTCGTTCACAGTATAAATGCTGTCCGAAATAATGCGTGCATCACGATAGCCTTCTTCATTGTAAAATGCGATTAAGCTTTCTTTATCTTCTTCGTATTTGCTACGAATAAATTTGGAGGCAACAAAAACACGCATAGCGCGTCTCATTTTAGTTTTTTTCAGCTTCCTGCGTATTTTTTTGTCGTCAAAGGCTTCATTGCCATCAACGGCAATGTCTTTTATTTTCACTTTACTCCCTTTGTCGATAGCTATTTTTAGCAACACGCTGTTGGAGAGCATTGTATCAGACATTTGAGCAATGTCCACTTTGGTATTCAAGAATCCTTTTTCTTGATAATACTTATTGATGGCGATTCGGGTATTTTTGAGGAGTGTTTCAGTAACGATTCTTCCTACGATGAGGTCAATTTTATTGCGTACTGTTTCTTGCTCGCCCTTGCGTATGCCTGAGAAGTTGAATCTCGTAAGTTTAGGGCGTTCTTTTAGGTTAAGATTCAAGAAGATTTTTTCATCTTCTATCTTAGTAGTTTCGATTTGTATATCCGCCAAGATGCCCTGTTTCCAGAGTTTGCGGATCGCCGTTGTGATTTGATCACCTGGAACTGTGATTTTATCACCTACTCGGAGTCCTGACAAGGATATAAGCGCGCCTGCATCAAGGTATTTAACCCCAGTAACGGTAATTCCACCGATCTCATACTTTTTAGGATTGAGGAATTTGTTTTCGTTTCCATCTTTTGTTTCGTTGATGTCTTGATCGCGAGGAGCGAGAATAGGTTGTTTGTTGCCCAACCGTTGTGCCTGCACAGGGCTATACAATGCGAAGCAGAAGAGTGATAGTAATGAAAAATGAAAAATCTTCATGCGGTACTGATTTATATGATTAAATAGTTGGCTTTTGTTGTTTTTAAAAGTATGCTGTTTTTTTACAAGACATGGAAAGGCAAACAAAAGGTGTGCCTTTTATTTTTTTGCAAAGATAGCAAGTTTTTTGTCTAAATTTAACAGGAAGTAAAAATTAAATGCCTTAATATTTAGGTACTCTGGCAAATTTTGTGTTGAACCACATAGAAACATAGCGAACATAGCCCGAAACACTGTGTGCCATACCTTTCTATGTGGTTTATACCTTGCTCCACTAAAATTGCCGGAGCATCAGAAAACTTACAGCACCAACTATTTTGGTTGTATATCCTGAAACGAAAAAACTACATAAACTATAATTGCATAAAAAACGTATTTGTCTATTCCCAAAGCGGCTTGCCTGCCGACCAGAGCAAAATTGCTTGTGCTTTTATATATTTAGCGCGAATTTGTTCGAGCTTTATTTGCGATTCTATATATTTGGTTTCTTGAGCATTGATTATAAAAAGAGAACTTTCACCTGCCCAAAACTTGCGCAATTCGCCATCACGCAATATGAGATAGTTATTTACCATACTTTCTTGTTGTTGCAGTAGGCGCGTGTAGGTTACTATTTCGTTGTAAGAAGTGCGCACTTCATTCAATACTTCTCTTTGGAGTTGTTGAAGCTCCCAATCGATTTGCATTTGTTTGATACGAACTATTTGCAATTTGCTACGTTCTTTGCGGAGTAGCAGGGGCATTTCGAAGGTGATGCCTAATTTATAGTTATTTCTAAAATTGAATTGCGTACTTTCCGAACTTGCCTGCACGTTGCGTAGTATATTGTAGTTGAGCATCAAATTTGGCAAAAGGTTATTGACTTGAAAACGCTCCTCAAAAGCAAGTTGTTTTCTTTTGAATGTGGTTTTGCGTATTTCGGGGTGGTTTTGTTGTGCGTAGGCAAGGAGGTCTTGCAAAGTAGCTTCTTGTGTAAGGCTTGTATTTATGGCAAATATTTGTGGGGTTATATTGGGTTCTATTTGGACAGGCACATTGCCATCTATCCATAAATCATTGCTCAGGCGTAGTCCTGCATTCAACCAATCCACCTCACCTTGTTGCAAAGCTATACCTCGCTCTTGCAAGGTTATCAATGCCTGAACAGAGTCAATAGGCGCAAGTTCTCCCATCATCAGGCGTTGTTTGATAGCCTTGTATCTATCTTCTGCTAGAGCATATCCTGTTTTCAAAAAGCGGTATTGATAATAGGCAAAATACCATTCGGCATAGTCTTTTGCCGCATTGATAAGCAATTTATTAATAAGTTTTATTTTTTCGGCTTCGGCTATATTTTGCGCTATTTGTGCTTGGCGCAAAACGTTCCTGCGTTCATCTATCAGCACATTGCGTCCAATAGGAACACCCACGCCCACTGCTAAAAGTCCAGCAGGGTGGGTTATTTCTTCGGGATTCAAAAAGCCGCCTTGATTGCGTTCAAAAGATGTTTGTAACTCGCCTACCCAAACAGGTACTTTCAATTTTGTATAAAAAGTTTGATAATACTCCTTCTTATCAAACTGTTTTCGGTTGAAATCTGTAGATATTTTAGGGTCAAAATTGCCTCTCGCCATTCTGAGTTCTTGTTGTGCCATAGGGCTAAGACTTTGGGCTTGTTTTACAAGGGGATGGTAGCGAAAAATCTGCTCATAAAACGCTCTTATACTCAGTTCTTCAGGAGTCGTTTGCGCAAAAACTATAACGGGAAAAAGGAAAAAAAGAAGAAATAAGGAAGGTTTTTTCATAAATACAAAGCGATGCACTTTTTGATAGGCTTACTTTAAACATTTTTTCAAAACATATTGTTCCAAATGAAATAAAAAAAAGCCTTGTAAATTTTGTAGTTACAAAAAACTTAGCTAACTTTGCACAACCTTAAAAATCGGATAGTAGCGCAGTTGGTAGCGCACTCGTTTAGGGTGCGAGAGGTCGTGGGTTCAAGTCCCGCCTGTCCGACCCGAACCGCCTTAGCGTGTATGCTAAGGCGGTTTTTTTATGTATTTAGAAAAGAACAACCGTTTTTGAAGCGCGCAAAGAAAACGCCCCTAAAAATTAGAGGCGTTTGTACTTTTCTAATATTTTACTTTTTCTGAAAAAAGCAATGATTTTGAGTAGGCTACCTAAAAGAAAAGTCTAAGCGGTTACCCTCCCATACAACAATACAACAAATGACAAATGACAAATGACAAATGACAAAAACAGGATTCTAAGGTATTAGAGGCACTTTTGTTGTTGTATTGTTTGTTGTATTTTGCTTCTTTTGTCGTTCGCTTGTATTTTTTCGTAATTTTCAAAGGCTGCTCTTTCCTGCTTCTGCTTGTATAACTTTTTCAAGCTGTGCCGTTTTTAGTAGCTCAAAATCAAAAAACACGCTACTTTTCTTTTCGTGGTACAACTTCCGCTGTAGTAAGAATGCCAAAAAGATTGAGGCTTCTGCGTTTAAGTCCTGTTTCATTCATATATTATCAGCTTCTAAGGCAGGCACTTTCAATACTAAATAACGATTTCCTCCCTTTTCAATATGCATGAAGTTTTCTTCTTGGTTGGATATAAAAATAAACTTCCCTACAAAATCGGACTCGTATTGGGCTAATTTGGTACGCTGACAAATTTTGTATTGAACCACATAGAGAACATAGCCCGAAACACCGTGTGCCATATCTTTCTATGTGGTTTATACATTGCCCCACTAAAATTGTCGGAGCACCATTCTTATTAACCTTTTTTGTGCTTCTTGTCGCAATCCAACTTTCAATGGACAAAGCATTTCTGCAACAGAACAACAAATGAATTGGCTTTTGCAACCAGTCGCAATCCAACTTTCAATGGACAAAGCATTTCTGCAACAGAACAACAAATGAATTGGCTTTTGCAACCAGTCGCAATCCAACTTTCAATGGACAAAGCATTTCTGCAAGGTGCTGAAAGATAGGGGCTATAATTATGACGTCGCAATCCAACTTTCAATGGACAAAGCATTTCTGCATCGCGTGGGCGTTAAGCTAATCCTATCCTATCCTAGTCGCAATCCAACTTTCAATGGACAAAGCATTTCTGCACCGCCTGCGTTATAGTCTTATCGGAAGTGTACCTAATATGTCGCAATCCAACTTTCAATGGACAAAGCATTTCTGCAGGTATTAGCCTCCAAATTAAACGTAACCACAAGCTCGAGTCGCAATCCAACTTTCAATGGACAAAGCATTTCTGCAGAAAAGCAGAGGAAAACTACCTAAGATTCTTTAATGTCGCAATCCAACTTTCAATGGACAAAGCATTTCTGCATTTTGTTATTTTGGTATAGTTGCAGTTTTGGCTGTTGTCGCAATCCAACTTTCAATGGACAAAGCATTTCTGCTGTCCTCCGTAGTTTCAAAAATCAGTGAAATGTTCCCAGTCGCAATCCAACTTTCAATGGACAAAGCATTTCTGCTCACTATAAAATCAAAAATGGTTAAACCAAACCAGTCGCAATCCAACTTTCAATGGACAAAGCATTTCTGCAAAACAAAAATAAAAGCCAGAGCTTCTGAAAAGAGGTGTCGCAATCCAACTTTCAATGGACAAAGCATTTCTGCAGCCTCAAAATTAAACGTTACCGTAAACTCGATACCCAGTCGCAATCCAACTTTCAATGGACAAAGCATTTCTGCACTATGAAAGAGGTTATGCGCCTTATGGGCATAATCCAGTCGCAATCCAACTTTCAATGGACAAAGCATTTCTGCTGCGATCGCGACACTCACGAAAACGTAAAGGCGATACTGTCGCAATCCAACTTTCAATGGACAAAGCATTTCTGCTCTGGAACGTTATCGTAACGGGCTTTGTAAGCCCGCTGTCGCAATCCAACTTTCAATGGACAAAGCATTTCTGCAGAGCATGAAATAAAGTGCTACAATTATTATTGGAATGTCGCAATCCAACTTTCAATGGACAAAGCATTTCTGCGCCTCTTTTGGGCAATTGGTGGCTTTACAGTTGTCGCAATCCAACTTTCAATGGACAAAGCATTTCTGCAACTCCAATCGCAACCGTAAAAGTACGTAAGTCAATTGTCGCAATCCAACTTTCAATGGACAAAGCATTTCTGCGTGATTTCTTTTCGGTTTACCAAAAATGTCTCTGAGTCGCAATCCAACTTTCAATGGACAAAGCATTTCTGCAAAATAAATAAAAATATGTCCCCTATCACTCCAGTTCGTCGCAATCCAACTTTCAATGGACAAAGCATTTCTGCGAATATAGAAAACTTTCAGAGTTTTTGGGCAACAAGTCGCAATCCAACTTTCAATGGACAAAGCATTTCTGCCCATTATGATGTACTCTACAAGCAGATAGGTCGCCAAGCAGTCGCAATCCAACTTTCAATGGACAAAGCATTTCTGCAGGATTCTCAGGGATATTACGGCTCGGAAGTAGTTAGTCGCAATCCAACTTTCAATGGACAAAGCATTTCTGCACGAAATTGGGTTCACCCAAGTGGTCTTTGCCGAAGGGGTCGCAATCCAACTTTCAATGGACAAAGCATTTCTGCAAACGTGGCATTACTTGCTACTTCGGAGTTCATAGTCGCAATCCAACTTTCAATGGACAAAGCATTTCTGCCAATGTAGCAAACATTGAGGTAGCCAATACCGCGTCGCAATCCAACTTTCAATGGACAAAGCATTTCTGCCACAAGCCCTGTTGTTGTTCTGCTTTTAAGGGTTGTCGCAATCCAACTTTCAATGGACAAAGCATTTCTGCACTTGCTTTTTGCCGAAAATAGAAAAACGGCAGAAGGTCGCAATCCAACTTTCAATGGACAAAGCATTTCTGCCTACCATTGAGGTAGCAAACCACGCTATTACGAAAGTCGCAATCCAACTTTCAATGGACAAAGCATTTCTGCTCTCAGCTCAACACTGTTGGCAGATGTGTTCTTACAGTCGCAATCCAACTTTCAATGGACAAAGCATTTCTGCAGTTTGATGAGTATTACATTAAGGGCTTGCAAAAACTGTCGCAATCCAACTTTCAATGGACAAAGCATTTCTGCTCAAGATGGCCAGTTTTATTGGGCTGTATTCAAGTCGCAATCCAACTTTCAATGGACAAAGCATTTCTGCCTTTTGGGAGATTTAACTCTCATTTTCATCAAGAAAAAGAGTCGCAATCCAACTTTCAATGGACAAAGCATTTCTGCATCAACGTGTCGGAAATCGCGTTGAAATATATCGTGTCGCAATCCAACTTTCAATGGACAAAGCATTTCTGCGAGACTACTTCGGGCATAATGCCCAAGTAGAGTACAAAGTCGCAATCCAACTTTCAATGGACAAAGCATTTCTGCTTATTTGAAGAACGCGATTCTTGAAAAAGACACTGAGTCGCAATCCAACTTTCAATGGACAAAGCATTTCTGCGGTACACTCAGACCCATAATCTTGTATCATTTTACGTCGCAATCCAACTTTCAATGGACAAAGCATTTCTGCTAGCAACGCAACCCCTCGTTAAGAGTGAGTACACAGGTCGCAATCCAACTTTCAATGGACAAAGCATTTCTGCTGTGTCTACCTCTTACGCCAATATAAAGTTGTACGAGTCGCAATCCAACTTTCAATGGACAAAGCATTTCTGCGAAAGGGTGTCTTTATACCACTTCTTTGAAAGACACAACGAAGTCGCAATCCAACTTTCAATGGACAAAGCATTTCTGCTACCAACCAAAAAGCATTATCTTTTAGGAGATAAGTCGCAATCCAACTTTCAATGGACAAAGCATTTCTGCGATATACAATGACTCTGCCATTGTTAAATTGCAAGTCGCAATCCAACTTTCAATGGACAAAGCATTTCTGCGCGTTATACTTGGCTATAAAAGGTCGTATATATTACTGTCGCAATCCAACTTTCAATGGACAAAGCATTTCTGCTAGTAGGCGAAACGTATGAAATCGTATTGAATAAAAGTCGCAATCCAACTTTCAATGGACAAAGCATTTCTGCAACCCTTGCGGATATTGACGCAGTTTGGGATAAAGTCGCAATCCAACTTTCAATGGACAAAGCATTTCTGCACTTAGCGTTCATTGAACACGGACAACAATACGCGGTCGCAATCCAACTTTCAATGGACAAAGCATTTCTGCAGCGACCTCAAAAACGGTGTTTTAAGCATATTGAGGGGGTATATATTGAAATAGTGCAATTTTGTGCTTGAATAATCGCATAAATGAGTGGGTTAAAACAGTATTTTTTTAATATTTTATGGTATTTTTTAAATATATTTGATATTACTTTTTCAATATGAAATATGATTTTTCTAATGCGTTTTCCAACGCTTTGTTTTTGATGTGCGCAAAGA
>Ga0163154_10003108_pt1 | contig 23523 bp, 22 predicted proteins | sample OliLakLV19MP9P1_FD_148649 | JGI IMG/M metagenome (GOLD analysis project Ga0163154, IMG submission 148649) | Freshwater microbial mat bacterial communities from Lake Vanda, McMurdo Dry Valleys, Antarctica - Oligotrophic Lake LV.19.MP9.P1 | ecosystem: Environmental > Aquatic > Freshwater > Lake >... | reverse complement strand
TCGGTCGGAAAAGAAGGTGTCGAAATCAGCAACACTACTCGATGTGATCACCACTCAAGCTGCCTTATGGTGGTTAACATTTACTTTACTGCCACTTTGGCCATTCGTGGCGTTGTGCGAACTCTGGATTTGGTTTCACTCGAACTGGACAGAGCGGAAAGCAGCGGTCGCGACGATGCTGGTCTTGACTGGCGGTTTATTCTTTGTGATCAATCCTTTTGACTGGTTGAGAGAAACATTACTTAACAACGTTCACTTCTTTTTACCGTATGAAAAAACACTTACATCTGACGTACTTCCAAAAGTGTTGTTGTTGCCGCTGACAGCATTCCTTTCACTTGGCTCAGACACTGCCAGATTTATTGCAGGCACTACCGCGATCTTGATCGGGATTGCAGTGTACTGGCGGAAAAAACTGACCCAGCGCAAAACACTTTTCCAACTTGGACTTGTAGTTGCACTCGTCCTGTCTTTGAACACCCGGGTGGGAGATGCACAGGCGGTGTTCTTCAGCGGTTTTCATTTGTTTCAATACTTAGCTGCACTGTGCGCAGTGTTAGCTTTTGCTGTTGTGGAGTTTATGCGGCAGCCATCAACAAAGTCACCACTCAAATACGTTCCGGTGATACTTTCGCTACTTCTAGTAGTCACGTCATCAGGATGGATGCTCTCCAAGACTGACAAACTCAGCCAGTACTTCATTCAGTACTCAACGTATGAATCGTATGGAAATGCCATCAAAGCTATTAAGCCACAGAACGCCACACTTCTTAGTGGTCCTGATGGGGCAGGCTACATGAACATCATGGGTGACATCCCATTTCCAGGCAGACAACTCTTTCATTTACCGTGGGCGTATCGTTCACCGATGCTTCGTGATGCATTTACCAAGATGCTCTCCACCAACCCACCTACCTTTGTCTACTTTCCACCAATCGAAAACAATGGCTTTTATGAAGAGCTCCAGCCAGTTATCGCCACGGACTACGCAGCGTTGAAAAGAACTGATGGATCAGTGACGCAGCTTTTTATCCGAAAAGACGTTGCAAGAAACGTGACCGAAGAACAGTGGAAAAATATTGAGGCACAAGAATTTCAACGACTGCAGAACTAATTCGCGGAAAGTACCTAACGTCCGTACTAAATTGCTTTGAAAGTAGGCACTGGCTCCGCACACTCAAGCCGCTCAGCGATAGTTAAGATTGGTTGTGTTTCCATGTGCAGTGCTTTTGGAAACGCTGCATCAGCGGGTGCAAGCAAGTACATTAACCGTCGTGTTTTTACTTTTACCACTAACCCAGTTTCTGGAGCTTTTTCACAGTCTTCATCGTGCCAGCGACGTTCAAACCACTTCAAAGAAAACACGCGTGGCTTCAACGAAAATTCACGATAGGGATCCATGATAATAATCTTGTCTTTTTCAACATCAATGCCCAGCACGATACTATAGTGACCACGGTTACCATATGGATGTTTTGCTTTTTCTTCTTCAACGGTGCTGTAAAACAATCCTTGCCAGTTCACCACCACCGGCCAGCGATGTTCGTGAAGTAATTTTTCAAGATCTGATTTAGAAGTGTGTTGTTTTACCCAAAACTCAATCCCCGGTGCAAGGCGACGCACAGCACGAGCAAGTTGGTCTGGACGTGTGCCGTGTTTTTTTAAACGTGAACGTGCGCGGGCTGCATCGACAACTTCTTCTTGTGTCACTGGAATGTCTACGTGTGAGAGCAGCGCTTGAATAACGGCCGGACCACAGTGAGAGTCCGTCAACTGGGTAACGGGGGATAAGGAAAGACGCCGGAAGGTTCGTCGAGAGACGGCCATAAAAGCTTTATTATTCAATCTTCAAAGGAACGAAAACGATTATACAGCAGGGTGCAATGGGTCTTGTACTTGAGGTAATTCTGCTCTTTGAGCCTGGAGTGCTTGCACAAGCTTCTCTCGAATCTTGGCATGCAGGAGAGGCCAGCTCAGGATGTACAAAGCGGTCTCCTGATATGAGTCCCATTCGTACTTCATCAAGCCTTTTTTGACGAACCCTGACGCCTCCAAGGTACGTTGGGCGGGCAAGTTCTCAGGATCCACGAAGCCAAAGATGACAACCTCGGGTTGGTCGGGAGCTTCAAGAAGCATCTGGACTTGCAGACAAGACTCGCGCAGGGCGCTGGACATCAGGCCTGGAGCAGACTCCATCCCTTGGGGCATGGGCCGCCCAGCGAAGCTGACCTCAAGCAGATACCGTTTACCCTCGGTGGGTTGGATAAAGCCTTGGCGTTCCATTCGCTTGACCCTGAACTTTTCTTCACGCTCGGAGTAGAGGTAAATAAAGCCACGAACGACTTTCATCAGCTCAGGGTCCGAGACCCGAGTGTCGTGTACCGCAAATAAGTACATAAACTTGCTGAAAGTTCCTGCCCAGTCTTCATAGTCAGAGCGGGAAATAGTCGAAGCATCGTCCATCCACTTTCGGACTTGCTTGGCTTTCAAGATCTCACGCATGGCAAGCAGGTCAGACTCGGAGTCAGGCTCAAAGAAACGGATTGCGGCCGCTTGGCCAGTGGTGTGAAAAAGTTCTTGGACGGGAAGCTGTGAGGCTGGCGCAAAGCCGCCTGGAAGATCAGGAACCACGAACGGTCGGTGGTGCATGGGGCGGCTAGACATACGGTTGTGATTCTCGTTGATTCTAGTTGATCCACTCAATGTATGTACAGCCAGTCGCTTCGCGGAATTCTGGATTCCAGCCAGCAGTGCTGCACTTCTTCATTTTTTTACCTTTGCCAGTGGTGATCTCCACCAACTTTTCTCCGCATTGTGGACAGTCTTCATCAAGAGTCTTGGTTTCATTTCCCAACCACTCAACATACGGACAGCCCGTGGCTACTCTGTTATCACGGTCCCAACCAGCAGTGCTGCACTTTTTCATGCGTTTACCGGTGCGAGTCGTCATCATCACTAACGCTGCGCCACAAGTGGGACACTTTTCGTCCAGTTCTTTGACCGGAGCATCTAGCCATTTGACGTAGGTGCAGCCTTCAGCGCTGCGAGTATCAGGGTTCCATTTGCCAGTAGAACAACGCTGGAGTTTTTTTCCAGTTTTGGTTTCTTCTGGCTCTTTGAGTGGAGAGTTGCACAGTGGGCAAAGTTCGGGAGTATTTGACATAAGCAACAAGTTTACCACCGTTTCAGAAACTCGGCTCTAGAGATCTGCACGCTCTTCGGCGTTAGAACGGGAAGTACCACCGTTTCGTTTTTGGCTTTACTTTTCGATTGAATAACGGAACATTCAGGAGCGCCGCAAGAATGGTCAACACCCCCACCGCCACCAGCATTTGTCGAAAACCATACAAGGTTACAAAGTATCCACCGATCCCTGATCCAATGGCAGCCGAGATATTAATCATCGACTCATCAATTCCCCAAAGCGTCGCAGTGGGTTTTCCTTGTACGTACGAGGCATACAGAACTTTGTCACCCGGGCCAGCAATAGCGCGAAATACACCGAGGAAAAACTGGAACATGTATAAATGCCAGACATTGGTGGCAAACGCCAACAGAATGAATAAAATTCCGCGAGCGAAGTATCCAAAGATTAAGAAGGACACTTCATCATTCAGCCCATCAATGCGATCTGCGAAGTATCCAACCACTGGCTCGAGAAGACCAAAAGATAAAAAGTAAATTAACGAGGCGATCCCAATTTCGGTGATCGTCACATCTCGCAGATCACTAATAAAGAAAATACTTAAAAAAGGTATCAGCAAATTAGAAGCCATCCAGAAAAGTGAATGTGAGAGAAGCAAAATTTGCACACCAAATGGAATAGCTCGAACGATCGGTCTTAGCGACATTCGTTCATTCTACACAAAATGACGCGCTATAATCAGTAGGTCATTGTACAAAAGGAGGTCTCGAGCGCAGTTTTTTACAGAGCGTGTGGCCCTGCATGTTGCAGGGGAACGAGGATGTGGGTCTTTCATTGACCATGAAAGAATTCGGACCTTTGAGAAGCCATCGTTGGTTGCTTCAAAAAGAGTTATCTGCGGGAACCCACCGGCGTACTACCGTCGTCAATCATGTTTTAAATCTTCCTGAGAGGGAAGGACAAAGAACATTGATACGTAGGCTGCCTCACTACTTTTCCATCTATTTATATACATCACGATGGTGATGTGTTTTAGCTTGCTTCATAAAGGAATTTTATGTGTGGCATTTTTGGATATATTGGTCAACAAAACGATGGTGCAGAAAAAGTTTTGCACGGTTTAAAACAGTTAGAGTATCGAGGCTACGACAGTTGGGGAGTTGCAGCTGTGGCTGCTAGCGAAGGCAAAGATGTCGTTGAGTCACCACAAATACTGATTGAAAAACATGTCGGAAAAATCGGTGAAGCGACCCTTGGGATAACAAACGTTGCTAGCGCATTGGCTGTTGGTCATACCCGGTGGGCAACGCACGGTGGGGTCACCGTCGCAAATGCTCATCCTCATCTTGATTCACAGCGCAAAATGGCCGTCGTTCACAACGGCATCATCGAAAATTACCAAGAGTTAAAAGCTGAGCTTCTTACTAAGGGCTACCACTTTCAGAGTGAAACAGACTCAGAAGTTTTTACATTTTTACTCGAAGAAGAACTGAAAACGCAGCCAGTACTCGAAGCAGTGCAGCATGTCTTTAAACGACTACACGGACTGAATGCTTTTGTGATTCTCCTGCCAAATTTAAATAGACTCATCACTGTTCGGAAAGGATCTCCGCTAGCTTTAGGAAAGTCAGCCGACGGTCTCTTCGTCGCCAGCGATGCCTCGGCGATGGCACTCTATGCCGATCAAGTATTCTATCTGAATGATCATCAGATCGCGGTACTCGAAACAGATCATGTGTCACTATTTGACCTGGAGACTTTGGAACAACAGCCTATTTCTTGGCAAAAACTACAGTTTATTGCAGAAGATTTAGCCAAAGGTGAGTTTCCACACTACTTGATGAAAGAAATTCATGAACAGCCACGTGTTCTGGCTACCATTGCCAATGAACTTCTTGCGCAGATCGAAACGTTCGCTAGACACTTACAAGGAAGGCCACTCTTTGTAGGTTGTGGAACAGCGTTTCATGCGGCTCTCAGCGGAGTATATTTTTGGCAAATCATTGCCAAGAAAGCTGCCAGCGCCGTAGCTGGGAGTGAGTTTCTGTACTCGCGAGATGTCTTGTCTGATCAAGATTTTGTGACGTTCATTTCTCAAAGTGGCGAAACCATCGACATCGTTGAACACTTACCGGTTCTCAAAGAGCGACATATTCCTTTCGGAGCAGTGGTCAACCGATTGGGCTCAACGCTAGAACGAGGCAGCCAACATAAAGTGCTGTTACCAGCGGGAGCAGAGCAGTGTGTCTTGGCGACAAAGTCCTACACTGCGATGGTAGCAGTCTTGTTTTTACAGGCCCATGAGCAGGCAGGTACGCTTCAGCAAGGAAAAGCCGAACTTCTGGAAACGGTGAAGGAGCTCGAGCCATTGTTGCAACCGGAATACCGAACCGAACACATACTACCAATCGCGGATTTTTTGACTAAAGCAGAACACGTCTTCTTGATTGGCAGAGGACATTCGTATCCGGTAGCACTCGAAGCGGCGTTGAAAATCAAGGAAGTCACCTATGTACACACAGAAGGATTTGCTGGTGGCGAGCTCAAACATGGTGTCATCGCATTGATTGAACAAGGTACTCCATGCATCGTCTTTGCGCCTGAGGGCAGCGAGTACGAAGCCACAATCTCCAATGCACTCGAGCTCAAAGTGCGGGGCGCCAAGATCATCGGTGTCAGCTCAAAGCCAAGTGACGCGTTTGATTTCTTTCTTCCAGTCGACGCCGTCGCCCAGCTCTCCACGATCACTCACGCGGTGGTCATGCAACTGGTTGCTTACAACATGGCGATCATCTTGGGGAATGACCCAGACAAACCGAGAAACTTAGCCAAGTCGGTGACTGTCAAATAATAGCCGAGTGAGGGAATGGTATCGATCTGATATAGTACCAGTGAGCGGACGCATATTTTGCGGATCGGCAGTCTTTACATCACATTCTGGATGAGGGCCTGATATCCTGGAATATGAATCTGCTCACGATTATAATTACGGAAGAATGTCTTTAATTTAACTCGGAGGACTTTTATGAAAGGTGTCATTTTAGCTGGTGGTCTGGGTACACGTTTGTATCCGTTGACCCACATTACCAATAAGCACTTGTTACCAATCTATAACAAGCCAATGATTCACTATCCAATTAAAACGTTAGTGGATGCTGGCGTGACTGAAATTCTGATCGTCACTAGTGGTCCTCACGTTGGTCATTTCTTGGGTACGTTGAAAAATGGAAAAGAGCTCGGCGTGACTCACTTGGAGTATGCCTATCAAGAAAAGCCTAATGGAGGAATCGCAGATGCGCTAGCCTTGGCTGAAGACTTTGCAGACGGAGACTCGATTGCAGTTATTCTTGGTGACAACACCACTGATGCCAATATCGGCGACTCAGTCAAGTCATTTTCTGAAGGAGCGGTTGTGTTTTTAAAGGAAGTCCCAGATCCACATCGTTTTGGCGTGGCCGTCTTTGACAAAACCGATCCATCCAAAATTACTCGGATCGATGAAAAGCCAAAGGAGCCAGAATCAAACATGGCTGTGACTGGTTTATATCTCTACGATAACCAAGTCTTCGAGTACATCCGTCAATGTGATCCAAATTTCTCTGGTCGCGGTGAACTGGAAATTACGCAAGTCAATAACTTGTACATCACACCAGGCAAACTAACATGGCAGGAGCTCAAAGGCTTCTGGAGTGATGCTGGCACATTCAAATCATTGCTGACCGCAAGTAACTACTGGGCCTCCAAAGATAATGGCTGATCGTCGAGAGTACTCAACCATCACCCCAAAATATCTCTGGGAAGTTTTGCATGCCAAGCAAGGCCGGAGCGGAGAAGCCAGTGCGCTGAGTGTCGAGATTTTAAGTGACCTAGACACCCAAAACTTCACCAACACGGATGTCGCTGAGCGACACGGGGAAATTGCGGCAATCGCGATGATGACCAGCTTTTCGGCGTTCAAACAAGCCCGTGATTGGGAACACGGTTTGCCATTCTTGCTCCGCACTGCACAAGCGATCACTGATCACTATCCAATTGAAGACGAACCAGCTGCTGCGAGCCAACGAGGGAACTACTGGGATCCAGTGTACGGGGCTGAGTCCGCGCAGCGCATCACCGCACGTCATATCGCCAAGTTTTACGACATGATGAGTATCTTGACTGGCAACGAACAGTTATTTGCATTGGCAAACGGTCTCAAAGTAGCGATGAACGAAAAAACAGTTTCCTCAAACGAACATGCCCGCTTCGAACTGATCGGAATTATCGACAAACCCACCACCTTTTACAAAATTGTTCGTGCCGCATACGAGGAGTTCATGAAGGACTACGGCTACGACAGCCCAGTAGAAAGTGTCGATCAAATCGTGACCGTCACTACCAAGGTACTTGGAAGGGCATTTGCTGAAAAAGACTGGAAAACCGTGCAGTGGTGTTTAACTAACCTCAAGATTGCACTACAGAAAAAACCAGAACTCTGGCGCTTCATTGTCAAAGAACTCGGTAAAAACTTCATCCCCAACAAAAAAGAGCAGCTCGTTGACGAAAAACTCCGAGCTTGGACAGTGGAAGCACACTCTAGTGAAGAACTGCTGATGCTTCTCACCCAGCTTGAAGGGATGGTTTTCCTCGGCCTTGGACATGGCGAGGTTATCGAGCTACAATCCACTTAGTTTTCACAGACCTCCCTGAAACTTGATGCCGAAAGATATTTATGAAGCTGCGAGTCACTTACGCAGTCCTGTTACCGTACGCCGCTGCCGTTCTCTCCAAACCCGCAGAGAAATTTCAAAAGCCTAAGGACTCACCACCAACGTACGAACTTGATATCGAGTTCGAGATTGAACGTGCCGAAACATTTACCATTGAAGGTCATCAAGTAGAGCGCCAAATCAGCATCATAGACAAGACGGTTTTGGTTGCAGAGCACAGCTACGAACTCACCAGTAGTCTTTCTAACGACACCATCGATCTCAAAAATCGTTTGAACGCCCAGCTCCGTGAGCAGTACATGCACAGCCTGGGATATCAAGGTGACATGGTGGAAGAGTACGTCACGTTGATGATTACGACCGATGATAAGCCTGAGGTCATCATCACCAAGTATCAGTACACACTGGGCCGTTTCCTCCGATTTATTGACACAGAAATTACCAGAGAAGAAGCCAAAGAGATTCTGTCCTCTCAAATTCGTCATGGGCAAAATTACTTGGCGGTGATTGACTGGGAAGGTGCCGTGCTGATCAGTGACGACGAAGACTTTGGCACAGATCAAAATTTACTGATGATGGGGAACTACCAGCTGCTTCGCTATCGAATGTTAGATGCAAAAATTGACAAGCGCCTCCAACAAGCCAAGAAAACGATCAACTCCAATCGCAAAACTTGGTTTCGTCCTGACACTTCTATCCAAGAACTGATCAATACACAACTGAATTTACTCTTGGACTACGACAAGATTGATGAGTCGATTTTGTCGATTGGGGACTGGTACTCTGGAAAACTGTACCGGATTATTTCTCAAGAATTTTATATTCATGACTGGCGTGCAAACGTCAAAAACAAGCTCGAAACGCTTTCAAAAGCCGAAGAAATTATCCGTGAAAAATACACCATTTCTTGGGATCGACTTCTCGATATTATTCAAATCGCAGGCTGGTTAATTCTCTTGGCGGGCTACTTTGTCTTGTACTACCTAGAGTTTCCACGCGGGTAACGCGTATCAACAAAAAATCATGGTGCGGCAAGTTTTTTGGCTCACTACCTTATGAGCAGCTTTGACCATTTTGGCTGATGTTAAGCCGTGCTTGGCAGCAAGTTGGGCAGGGTCACCCGTCTCACCAAATCGGTCTTCCACTCCAAGTACTTCAATCGGTACGCTGACTTTGCCAGCCATCGCCTCAAGTATGGTGCTTCCCATTCCGCCAGCACGTTGGTGTTCTTCGATCGTGACGCAGGCTCCGGTTTTTTCGAGGGATGCCAGAATCGCTTCGTGATCAAGAGGTTTAATGGTGTGAAGGTTAATGACTTCAGCACTGATCCCGTCTTTTGATAACTGTTCTGCGGCAATTACGGCCTCAGCCACCATCAGGCCAGTAGCAATCAACGTTACGTCTTTGCCCTTTTGAAGTAACTGGGCTTTGCCAAACTGAAACTTGTCTTTGGTGAGCTCATGGGTCAGTGTTCCAGGCAAGTGATAGGGAGCTGAGCGAGAAATACGCAAATACGCTGGTCCATCCAACTCAGCCAAGGCAAATACAGACTGGTACGCTTGCTTCGCATTGGCTGGAGAAACTACTGCCAAATTTGGCAAACACCGAGTGATGGCAATGTCTTCGAGCGCTTGATGCGTTCCGCCATCACCACCAGCGGAAAAACCAGTATGACCACCAATGATTTTGACATTCGCCTTGGAGTAGCACACACCCACTCGAAGTTGATCCCAACTTCTGCCAGGGCTAAAAACGGCAAAGCTACACACAAACGGAATTTTTCCAGTTAATGCCATTCCAGTGGCCACACCCATCATGTTCTGTTCAGCTACACCCATCTCAAAAAAACGATCAGGAAACGCCTCTGCAAACAAGTTGGCGCGTGTAGACTCTTCCAAATCTGCAGTAAGCACCACCACATCTTTGTTCTTTTTGCCCAGCTCAAGGAGCGCTTGGCCAAAGCCGTCACGCATTGCTGATGTTGGTAAAATTTCTTTTTGTGCCATAGTCATCCAGTTAATCTTCTTCTCTTTTCACTCGCCCACCCAGACTGCGTAGCTCACGAATTGCGATCTTCGCTTCCTCAGGAGTTGGCGCTTTGCCATGCCATTCTGGCTTTCCTTGCATAAAATCCACCCCTTTCCCAGGAATGGTGTGGGCAATAATGGCGACCGGCTTTTCATAGATCGCTTTGGCCATGTCACAGGCGTCAATAATTTCCTTAAAATCATGCCCATCAATCTCGATGACGTGCCAGTTGAACGCTTCATACTTGGCTCGAAGTGAGTTGAGCGGCATGATGTCTTCCGTGTATCCGTCTATTTGTATGTTGTTGCGATCAATAATCACGGCCAAGTTGTGGAGTCGATACTTGGCAGCAGACATCGCTGCCTCCCAAACTTGACCTTCGTTGTGCTCGCCGTCGCTGGCGATGCAGTACACCTCCGCAGAGCTACCCTTGAGCTTCAACGCAAGTGCCATCCCCACTGCGGCTGAGTAGCCTTGGCCCAGCGGACCACTGGATGTTTCAACACCTGGCAGGTCGAGCCTATTAGGGTGACCTTGGAGACGACTCCCAAATTGACGATAGGTTTTGAGCTCAGAAATAGGGAAGTAGCCAGCCCGCGCTAACGTGGCATACAGAACTGGACAAATGTGACCATTGGACACCACCAGCCGGTCTCGTTCCGCCCAATGCGGCTTTTCTGGATTATGGCGAAGGACGTCAAAGTAGAGAGCGGTGAAGATATCTGCCATCCCAAGCGGACCAGCTGCATGGCCGGATTTCGCTTGAACGAGCATCTCGATAATATCGCGACGGATCGTGTTGGATAACGAGGACAGTTCGTCAACTTTCACATCTACAGAATAGCACTAACGGATCAGCCAGAACAGGGCAGCACCCGCCAGAATCCGGTACCAGCCGAAGGCTCCGAATGTCTGGGTACGCAAGAAGTGAATAAACCACTTGATGACAATAAAGGCACTCACAAAGGCCGCCAAACTCCCTACCAACAAGAACATCACCTCTTGGCCACCGGTTTGGCTAAGTAGCTCACGAGACTTGATCAAGTCAAGTAACGCCGCTGCCAGGATCGTTGGCACCGCTAAGGTAAAGGAGAACTTAGCTGCGTCTTCTCGCTTGAAACCCATCAGCAGCATGATGATGATCACCGCACCTGCCCGGGAAACCCCAGGCATAACTGCCATCGCTTGTGCCAATCCAATCAGTCCCGCTTGGAGCCAAGTCATCTGGTCCACAGTGTGCTTCAAGAAATCTGGCTTTTTACCCAACCACTGCTCGACAACCAAGAACACAAAACCCACGACTATAAAGACCAGAATCATACTCTGGAACGAGGAGAACAAGACATCTTTAATGACACTGTGGAGCAGGAAACCAATGATCGCTGTCGGGATAAACGCCACTACCACTTTCTTGAGTATGTCCCAGTTGGAGAACCACTCTTTGGCAAAGATCGCCACCACCGCCAAAATGGCACCAGCTTGAATAAACACGTCAAAGAACTTGGTGAACTCTGTCTGAGGGAGGCCAAGCAACTTGGTCGCCATTAGGAGATGAAACGTCGAGGAGACCGGAAGAAACTCCGTTACCCCTTCAATAATACCCAGTAAAATAGCGTGGAGGATGTTCATGTCTAGAGATTGTACGGTTGCGCCCGGAAAAAGGGAAGCGACTCCAGGGGACTATCACTAGTTGACATCAATTGCTAAGCATGAGATATTTTAGCAGTTGATAGACATTACTGCTAAAGTACTAATCGTACGAAAATGCCTGATTTATCCGCATAATTCAGACCATATTTTATATATTAAGATATCTTTTGATCTATTAAATAGCAGTAGTATCTAGGGGTGGCGAGAACACAAGAAACTCTGTACACTGAGAATATCTCGTAGGCCCTCCTCAAGGAGGGCTTTGTGTCCCCAAAAGGATTCCTAGAATGAGAGATGAGTGCCAATCACTGCGAGCAACAGGCATAACTCATTAATGTCCTATAATATTGACATTTGGGCATTAAATTGATATAGTTAAGATGCTTTTGATGCTAAAAAGAACGCTTTCTCGTTTCGAGAAATTCTGTCCTCTTTAACCGTCAGGCGCACCTTAACAAGCGCACAGTTTTCTGACAAAGGAATCTGAAGACTCTTCGATTGCTCACAACGAATTGGGTATGGCTTCGTTTAACGACCCTGCGGTACCCAACTTGTTGTGCAGTAATCTTGCGCACTGCTTTGCAGCTGCGCTATCAAGAGGAGACTTCAATGAAGTACGTTCAAACGTTTCTCGCAGTGTTATTACTGGCAGCGGCAGTATTCGCAGTGAGACACTTCACTGACGAAAAAACCGCGATCATCGCGGGCGGTATGGTCCTCGTGACCGTACTTGCTCTCAGCGTCATCATGTTCGACGACCACGCCATTTGGCTGGTCCGCTTCCGTAACATTCCCGTGTGGGGACAGTTCGTCGCTGCCGTTGTCGTTCTGGCAACGATCGGCCCCGTCTTGGTTTCCGCATTATGGAACGCCACCCAAGAGTTCTTCGGTGCCTTCCAAGGTACCCAGTGCTTGGTTGGTGGAGGCGCCCTCGTGGTGTTCATCGTGTTTATGTTATTGGATAGGATGCGGCGTCAACGTCGACGCACACACCGACCAGCGACACCTACACACTAGGCTGGCCACCATGGCAGCCATTTTGAACCAACAACTTCATATCCGTTCCCCAGCCCAGACGCTGTGCGCCTGGGTTCTAAGAAGAGAAGTTATTGTCTTTTTAGAACCCCGTGTTACAAAAGAGGAGAGCAAAGCTCTCTTATGTTTTCCGTTCATAAAGTAGTTGTTATCGCTTTCGTTGTTCTGATCAGTATCTTGGTCAGTTTGACTGGCATGGAACTACTGCTGCGCTTGCTTACTCCACACTCCTATCAGTTACGGCTCCTGACCCAACCCTCACATTCCCTCCAAGATCCCAGAAACGCAAAAACCACAGCACAACTCAGAAACATAGTCCCCGGGTTCTTCCAACCGGGACAGTTGGTTAATGGCTTTGTGACTAACTCTGAAGGCTTTGTCACACCTGAAGTTGAAGTGCCCAAAAACCCAGACAGCTTTCGAGTCGTGTTGATTGGAGACTCATTTGGCGTAGGGGTGGTGCCGTATCCAAAGCAGTTTATTCGACTTACCGAGGAGGCACTCAAAGAACAGACCAGGCAGCAGATAGAAGTAATCAACTTGAGCGTACCAGGAATCGGGATGCTTGAGTACGAGCGCCTATACTCTTTGGAAGCACTCAAGTATCAGCCCGATCTGGTAATTATTTCGTTTTTTGTAGGGAACGACTTCTTTGTTGAAAACTTTAACGAGGGAACCCAATCCAGTGACCAGTCAGTGAACCCCGTGGCAACGCTTGTAGAACGTTCAAAAATCTTCTTACTGGTAAAAAACCAGCTCACCCTTTACAAAAGGGGGGGTACCCAGGCAGCACTCAGCCAGCCGGCAAAACCAGGACAAGCACTCGGCACGTACACAGGTGATGGCATGCAAAACTATCAACCCACCCTGCCCACTTTATCCAAGGAGACGTATTATTCTCAGCAAGTGTGGAAACTGGACTACTTTGAGAAAGGTAATCAAAACTACAACGACTCAATGAATACTGTCCTGAATAGTGTTCGCACGCTGTCCGAAAGTTCTACGAAGGCAGGCATCCCGGTATTCTTTGTGATCCTTCCAGCAGAGCTCCAACTCTACGAAGAACTGTTTGTCAAAACAGCCACCTCGCCGCCTCAACATCCCAACTACGACATGGTCGCCCCCCAACGGAAACTGACCACCCAGCTGGACAGTTTAGGGATTTTGTACCTGGATCTGCTGCCAATACTGGCAACGCAATCAGCGCAAACAAACCTCTATATTCCCCAAGATACGCATCTGAATGAAGCAGGAAACGAGGCTGTTTCAAAGGCGTTAACGCCAGTGCTCAGAGATCTTATTCAGTAGAGGGGAGCTGCCTCCCTTTTGACGAAAACGACAGCAAGGCGTATAATACGACTTACAAGTTAAGAGTAAAAGCAATTGAGCCTATCGCAATAGGCGAGCTGCGTGTCAGAAATTGAGGAGCCGTTCTCCTCAAACAAGCACGACGGAAGTCACCCGTAAAATACGACTAAGTGTGTCGGCAACGGAGCACTGATAAATGAGTTTTTCTCACTTTGTCTAATCTCCTCCCCAATCCGGAGGATTTTTTATACTTTGTGAGGAAATGAACGAGGGTGGTACCGCGTTTCTAGTTCGAGACGCCCCTTTTGTTTCTGAAGCAATCTTCGGGAACATGAGGGGCGTTTTTTATTGCCCCAGAAAGGAATATATGAACTACGAAACGAAGGTCTTTGAACAACTGACCACCGTTCCAGAAGCAGTTTGGTATCCGCTGTTTGAGTTACTGCAACAACAGCAGCTGACGATCGAACAGTGGAAACCAGAAGACGCAGCGGAGATCTACGCACAGCTAGAACACCCCAACTGGGCACCCTGGCTTGAAGCTGGACAGCAAACCATTGCTGAACGGCCAATGACGTTTCCAGAAGGCCAACTGTTAATTAAAGACTGTGGTGTGATGGTAGCGAGTTTGTCCATGAATCAAATTCAGTGGGATGGCAACATCGCAGCGCTGCCAACCTGGGATGAAGTAGCCGGTCAGGCCAGCACCAACTACAGCGAAACATATCAACCAAATGGAAACACCCTGGTGATGATGTCGATGAACGTTGCTCCTGAAGCCAAAGGCAAACAACTGCCCACCAAGATGTTTGACTACGTCAAACTCTTGTCACAGCAGCTGGGCATTGAGCACATGATGGGTTCGTTCCGGCCAAGTGGGTACGGCGCCGCTAAACAACACGCTCTTCAAGCAGGCGTTGATTTACCATTCTGGGACTACGCCACCAGCACCCAAGAAGGAACCGATAAACCCGTCGATCCTTGGCTGAGAAGTTTATGGTGGAACGGAATGCAGATGCTCAAAGAAGATGATAAAGCCATGAAAGTGACCGTCCCACTGGCTGAGTTCCAGCAGTATCAGCAGACATTCAAGCCAGATAAGTGGATTGAAGTATCGCCAGGAGTGTGGGAGTGTGAAGAAGTTGGAACCTGGACTGTGCAAGGTGACGAAGCAACCTATAAAGAGTCTAACGTGTGGGGGAAAATCTATGCCAAGTAACTGGTTTACGATTCAAAAAATACCGCTCAATCTCGGAGCAGCCAAGCGTAGCGTCAAGGTTTACGCACTCGCTGAGTTTCATCACTGGGAAAAAGTGGTGTCGTACCTAGTTGTGGACCGTACCCGTGCGTTCTTGTTCGACACGGGCATGGGCTATGAGTCAATCCGTAAGGTTGTCAGCGAGCTCACAGCCTTACCATTGACCGTGTTACTCAGTCATTCACACTGGGACCACATTGGCAGCGTTCATGAGTTTAGTCGCGTAGGAATTTTTGATCATCACTTTGAAAAAAAATTACTGCAAGAAGGATTTGCATCTACCAACACTCCCGAACTTTCTGATCCGACAATGTTTGACGTGCCTTTTTCGCCGAGATCTTATACAGCACCAGGCGCTAAGAAGTTCTTCAGCTTTGGAGACGGCGAAGTGTTTGCAAGCGATAACTTTGAGATTCAAGTGATTCATACACCAGGACATACACCAGGATCTGTCTGTTTTTACATGCCAGAACTTCAGCTTCTTGCAACCGGCGACACTCTTTATCCCGGACCACTGTATGCGCTGATGCCAGAATCTAACGTCAATGATTTTGCAGCATCACTAAAAAAACTAACAGCGCTTCAAAAAGAAACGCTCATCCTTCCGGGGCACAACAGTATCAGTGAAAGTATGGACCTTGTGACAGAAACTAACTCGCTTTTTGAAACTCTTCAGCAGCTAACTCCTGACAGTTGGCCAGCTGAAGTCAAAGGGGAAAAGGTGAGCGTGTTGCTGCCCGGCAAGGCGGCTATACTGTAAGAATGACTACTGCCCAACATTTAGATACACTTTTTGAGCTTCTGCGGATTCCAACTATTTCGGCACAGTCTCAGAACGACAACGATATGCATCACGCATGTGAGTGGCTTCATCAGCGATTCACCGCTATAGGTTTTGACAGCGATATTCTGGCAACTGCAGGCCATCCACTCGTTTACGCAGAGTGTATGAGTGCTGGTCCCGATAAAACGACCATTCTGATTTATGGACACTATGACGTGCAGTCTCCAGATCCGCTGGAACAGTGGACCTCAAAACCTTTTGAACCAGAAATTCGTGGCAACAATGTCTACTGCCGAGGTGTAGCTGATGACAAAGCGCAGCTCTACGCTTGGATCGCTGCAGTTGACGACTGGGCAACCTCAGGAAAATCACTTCCAGTAAATATTAAGTTTTTGATTGAGGGTGAAGAAGAAGTAGGCGGCGATAATTTAGAAAAATTCATCGGTCAAAACCAAAGTCTGCTCAAAGCTGATATCTGTGTCATCTCTGACAGTCACTGTTTATCTGAAGAACAGCCAATCATTGATTACGGCCTGCGAGGAATTATTTACACCGAGCTTCATTTGGCGTCTTTTGCGCGTGACGTGCACAGCGGTATTTATGGCGGAAACGTCTTCAACCCTATTCAAGTCCTTGCCGAAATTATTGCCAAGCTCAAAAACGACGAACACCGCATTTCGATTCCTGGCTTTTACGATCTAGTTCGTCAGCTGACCGATGTTGAACAGCGTGAGCTTAACGAATCACCATTTGGCGTTCAACAAATTTTGTCAGAAACTGGGGCCAAAGCCGTAGCGGGGGAGCCCGATTTTTCCGTAGCCGCGCGAGCTGGAGCACGACCTTCACTGGACGTGCACGGCATTTGGGGTGGTTATAGCGATGAAGGCACAAAGACTATTATTCCGGCTTCGGCTCATGCCAAAATTTCGATGCGTCTAGTGCCGTTCCAAACCGCAGAAGAAATTTTTGAAAAGTTTGAAAAGTACGTGCGAAGGCTCACTCCAGAAGGTGTAGATATTGATGTGCAGTACTTGTCAGGTGGTGAGCCAATCCTGATGGATCGTTACAATCACTTTTTCCAAAAAGCTGAACGCGCCTACACTTCTGCATTTGGCAAAACGCCACTCTACGAACTTTCAGGTGGCTCTATCCCGGTGACCGCCATGTTTAAAACCTTGCTCAACCTCGACTGTATTTTGATGGGATATGGCTTACCAGATGACGGACTGCACTCACCAAATGAAAAGATGTCGATCTCGATGTTTGAAAAAGGAATCAAAACCAGCACGGCATTTTTAGCCCAATTTGAGTGAATCAATCCAGACGTAGCCAAAGTAGATACTGGCAATAATTGATATTACCGTCACACACTGCCACCAAATTTGATAGGCGAACCAGACCGAGTCATTTTTGAAAAAACGAAATCCAATCAACCGTTCCGGGGGATTGCGAGTAATAGTCGAAAACTGCTGATTGAACCAATAAATACTCTCGCCAAAACTGCGGACCACCCAAAACACAGAGTAGATCAGCCACATCAGCGCAACGCTATTGGTGAGGTAGACCATCAACCCAGCCAACGCCCAAAAGAAACCAAACACAATCGCGTCCCCCCACACAAAAATACCGAGCACCGCTAAGTACGGCGTTTCTTCAAAAACTTGGTTTTTCTTTGACGCTTTCCACAAACCAATCACAGAAAGTGAAACCGCAAAAAGAGAGAAGAGGAGGTACATCATGTGGCTAAATTCTAACACTCTTCACCTTGACCACCTATGGCCTTCACGCATAATGAAGACATGGAAAACACAAATCCCACTCTTAGCAACTCAGCACCATCAGAACCACAAACTCCGCAGCCTGTAGTCACACCGTCACTTCCAGCTACACACGAACAGTACCCCGTACACGTTGCTTCAGCCTCACCAAAACATCTTCCAATGATTGCCGCCGCTGTGGGCTTGGTGGTGCTGGTTGGTGCACTTGGCTTTTACTTTGGCAAACAAAAGTCTACGGCTGTGGCTCCTTTGATTCCAGTCACACCACTCGACACCCCACAAATCCTGGTCCAACCTTCACCTGAAGCAGTGGTAGCACAAAGCACAGACTCGGCAATGCCAAAGACCGGCTTTCAGTTTTACACAAATACCGTCTACGGCTACGAGTTCCAGTATCCAACCCAAACGGTGAACCCTTGTGAAGATGGAAGCTGTGTGCTGCTGCCTACCAGCGGAGTGAGAGTAGACGCCTACTCTCTGTCAGGGACGGAAAGCATCAAAGAACAGCTGCTGAGCGCAGACCTGTTTTGTAGCGCCGACGGTCCAACCGGCTCTATATCATGCAAAAATACGGCCGTTGAAGACTACGTCAGTGGCACCGGGGCAGTGGGCTACAAAGTCACTCGCACCTCAACCAACGTTGATAACGTCAAGACTATTACCATCAAAAATGAGCAGGATGAAGCGTATTACTTCGCTTTGGAAAAACCATTTATGAATGAGTATGGGGTCAAGTACACCGGAGTAATCTTTACGGCTATTGATCATGAACCACTACAGGTGACCGCATTGAGGGAAGTGGTAAGTACGTTTAAGAAACTTTGAGCGGGTAGCGGGAATCGAACCCGCTTCTACTCCTTGGAAGGGAGTCATTCTACCGGTGAACTATACCCGCCGGTTGCGATTTCTGAATTGTAACATGCCTCCGCAGAAAATTACTCAAGCAGACAAGCCTGGTAGGCAGCGATCTTGACCGAAGAAAGCTTTTCTGGCCAAGCAGAGAAAATGCCACACCGAAACCAGGTCAAACCATGTATAATTACGCGTTGTGCCAGTGAGGTGCATCAGCGGTTCGCCTCAAGCGAATTGACCGCCGAAGTGGTGAAATGGTAGACACGTCAGACTTAAAATCTGATGCCTTCAACAGCGTGAGGGTTCGAGTCCCTCCTTCGGCACAAGAAGAGTGGGATTAACAGCTAAATACAGTAGATGCGGGATTTTTTAAATCTTGAGCTGACAGAGACGTTGGAACGAAGTTCCAAAAGCCCCGGCCAGATCACCAATTTAAAAAATCTCACATATACACAATCGGGGAGTAGCTCAGATGGCTAGAGTGCGCGCTTTGGGAGCGTGAGGCCGCAGGTTCGAGTCCTGTCTCCCCGACATAGATATAAAAGAAGCATCGAAAGATGCTTTTTTTGTATCTAAATGAGTAGATCACAGGACGACCTGTGCCCGATCAAGCGAAAACATCATTATTTGTTGTTGAAAACGTAAGTGAGAAGCTTTAGTTCGCTAGTGGCAGCAACCATCCTACTTCAGGCAGTCGTAATCTGATCAGTCAAACGTTTGATATCTGTAGCTTCAATTCCGTACGTATTTGGTTCTTTTTGATCTGGGTAGTGACTGTCTGCGTGATACCACTGCGAAGAAATAAACTCACGAGTTTCATTCTCAATTGCGGCGGAGAGGACCACTTTTGCGGCTGGTGGTGCCCACTTTTCTGGTTGGAAAACCGTAAAGAGAGAAGTCAGCTCTGGAATACCTTGAGATGCTGCCAAGTGCATCCAGTAACCATCCGTCATCACCGCCTTATCTGCAGCTCGGAAAAACGCCAGTAATTGATTCGTATTTGTTGCCTCAACCACTTCATCAATTTCATTGGCCTGTTGAGGATACTCATGTGCCGCGAGCTCTTGCATAAAGATTGCAATTTGCTCATCGGTAAACTTTGAGGATCCGGCGCTCTTCACCGGAAAGGGAGCATTCCGATCCATTGCTTCGAGCTTGGGAAGGTCTTTTCGTAAAAAGTGTTTATCACTGAGCACAATAATATATGCGTCAGGCTGCTTCTGACGAATGGCTGCCGCGACTTCCACAATTTGTTGGTCGTTGAATCGTTTTTCAGCAGTGCTACCCGCCTGTCCAATAATCACAATTTTTCGGTTTCCCACTCGTTCTCGAATTTCTTTAGCACTGTCTTCAATCACTGTCTCATCAACATCTTTGAGCGGACCCTTATCTGTTGGCCAAATTTTTGGTGACTGTTCATACAAGGCCGGATCAATCTGCACACCAAGAACAGAAGCAAACTCATATAACGATTCTTGATACAAGGTGGCATGTTTCGCAAAGTGTTTATCCAGCTTTGCTTCCGCAGTTCCTTTAGAATAAATGCCTAAGGTGCGTTCGTGTAATCCGGGATCATCGTCGCTGCGAACTGCTGTCAGGTGGATGGTGCTTGGATCAATGTTTTCTTCACGACAAAGCTGTGTCAGCACGTCATAGCACGCTGCTCGAGTCAGTAAATCATCGCCATTGGCATTAAATAATGGGAGTGAGAGTGTTCGTCCCTCTCGCAGCGCAGCAACTGTCTCATTGCGAAACCGTTGAACTGCTTCTTCGAAACCATTGCGCTCTGTACGTGGTGACTCTTCAGCAACAAGTAGTCCATTAAGATTGTGTATCATTATGAGATTATCTTATCAAAAAGAAGAAGATCTGGAGAGTGACGCACAGTAGTGTAAGATCACATCTACTATGTACGCAGATTTTCTTAGCGATATTCTCACTCAAACTTCCAAACTCTCCGTGGACCAATTTGGGAAAGTTTCCGGGACCACCAAAACAGGGGATAACAATCAAGTACTCACCGAAACTGACTTAGAAATTGGTCGTACCGTCATTGCCGCCATCTCTCGCAGATATCCTGACCATAATATTATTGATGAAGAAGCTGGCGTGATTGATCACGGCTCGCAGTTTACTTGGGTAGTGGACCCCATTGATGGCACCAGTAACTTTGCAAACGGTATTCCAACCTACGGCATCATGGTGGGCTTGCTGGATGGATCCACCCCTGTCGCTGGAGGCTTAGCACTGCCTTCGTTTAATGAAATCTACGTTGCTGAAAAAGGTCAGGGTACTACCTGTAATGGCAAAATGGTCCGTGTCACCGACAAAAAAGAGTTGCTTTCTTGTCTGGTAGCGTACGGTATTGATGGCCATCAAGAACAGCCTCAGATGACGTTCGACGAGTGTCAAATGCTCGCCAATATTATTCTAAACATTCGCAATCTACGCAGCAGTAACAGTGTGTTTGACATTGGGATGCTGATCACTGGAAAATACGGCGCAGCGCTCAACAAAACCAGTAAAATTTGGGACAACGTCGCTCAACAGATAGTGATAGAAGAAGCTGGCGGGGTGTACACTACTCTTGACGGTGAATTGATGGATTACAGTAATCCACTGACACGTGCGCAACAAAATTTTACGTACTGTGCAGCCGCCCCTGTACTTCATCAGCAACTACAAACTATTATTCATAAACAGTAACTCGTTTAGAACTGGAGTCACATGATCGAAGTCGTCCTTATCCTCCTCGTCATTTTCTTAATTACCGGATTTGTGCAGATTCCTGGTTTTACTTTGCCAAACTTTGTATTGTTCAGGGTTGGAGGTGAAGCGATTACGTTGTTGAATGCGTTAATCTTCTTGTTGATTCTGTGGGCTATTGGTATTTTGCCAAGTCCATTCCGCGAAATTGCCGGTGTGCTGTTCGTTCTTTGGATTCTGTCCATCCTGGGCATTATTGCCATTGCTGGTCTTTCAAACTTGTTAGTCATTGCGCTGATCGTTGGTATCGTGGTCTCGATGCTGAAAAAGTAAAAGGACGTTATGAAGAAATTGTGTGCTTCGTTGTTGCTGATTGTTAGTGCGTGGGTTGTGGCGCTTGTGCAGCCTGCTACAGCCTTTGCCAAATCCTATACTATCGATAAAGTCGACGTAAACGCCACCATCACTCCGTCAGGAGCAATGAACGTTGAAGAAGCACGCACCTATGATTACGACGGTGACTTCACGTTTGCATATCAGACCATCAAGAAGCAGCCAGACTCCACGAAGGACGCTGGCAGAGCTGTCCCGTATGAGTTCAGTAACTTTCGGCTCTGCGATGAAACAATGTGCTACAAACAGACCAGTGAGTCTGCCGAAAACGAAAGCTCCTCAGAACGCCTTCACACCTTCTACGTAAAAGACGAAGCTGACCAGTACTACATCAAGTGGTTCTATGATGTTAGTGACGAAAGTAAAACATTTACTCTCAAGTACACCGTTGATAACGCAGTCACCTTGCAAAGAGATATTGCGGAGCTGTATTGGCAGTGGATTGGCGACGAGTGGGATCATGTGCAGCGGAATATTCACGTTACTTTAAACATTCCAGAAGGCAGCGCGGATGATGCACTTCAAGCCTGGTCTCATGGACCTGCTAGTGGTCGCGTTAGTATTCCGTCAACTACACAAGTGGTCTTCCAGCTCGATCGCTTACCCAGCGAAACGTTCTTTGAAGGCAGATTGATCATGCCTACCGAAATTTTTGAAGAAATGGCAGGTGCTCCAGGTGGCTCGAGTAAGATGCAGATCATCCGTCAAGAAAATGCCTACATTCAAGATACAGTAGCTAGAGTTCAACAAGAGCAAAAAATTGCTGTTTTCTTTGGCGGCGCCAACATCGCCTTTATTCTGGCGATGGTCTTCTTCTTTGGAAAATCATTCTTTGATTTTTGGATGAATCACAAAGAGCGACCACTTCCGAAAGTCAACTTGAGCGGAACATTATGGGAGCCTCCTAGTGAGCTCTCACCAGCACAAGTAGAGCAGTTACTTTCTGCTCGAAAAACATTGACCCCGAAATCCTTCACTGCCACGATGTTGAACTTGGTTCATCGTCGCTACTTCAAGTTTGTCCGAAGCGACAAAAAAGAAGGCTTTTTATTCCCTGACTGGAAGTACTATTTAGTAGAGCTTGACGAACAACCCTTCGGTAAACTGACCGGGGTAGAGCTGAACGTCTATCGTTTTATTACTGAGGAAGTGGGAGAAGAAGAAGTAAAAAGAGCTGATGGATCAACTTTTGAGGCTATTCCATTAGATAGCATCGTCAAGTACTCGAAGTCCAATCCAGCCGCATCTCAACTTATTTTAAAAAATCTCGAAGAAACAGCGCTTCGAGCCAATCTTTCGACGGGATACTTTGAGAAAGATGCACACAAGAACTCGTTTGCTGGACCAGCAATCGTTGCCGCAGTGGTAGCCGGGTGTTTTGCTTTCTTAACCCTGTTTGCGATTCAAAGTGGCGTCAGTGACTTCGCTAGACTGACCAGCTTCGCCAGTATGTTCATCGCTGGAGCGATCTTCTTTATCATGATGCTGTTGATCGATCACAAAGAACGCCGAACGATCAAAGGCGCACAAGAAGCTGCCAGTTGGATTGCCTTCAAGAAACACATCTCTGATTACAAAACAACAAAAGACTATGCCATTGATTCCATCGTCCTGTGGGAAAAATACTTAATTTACGGAACACTGTTAGGTGTGTCTGCAAAGGCACTCAGCCAACTTCCAGTAAACTTCAGCAAAGCTGATCAGCTGGTGGCAGGTTCGTACTGGGGTGGGTTCGCAGCAGGAGCGAACGGTGGCTTTGATCCAAGCATGGGTTCTTTAACCTCTGCACTCAACTCAATGTATAGCTCAGTCTCTTCTAGCTACGGCGCTAGCGGCGTTGGATCCTCTGGTGGCTCATCTGGCGGTGGAGGAGGAGG
>Ga0163154_10003103_pt1 | contig 23550 bp, 13 predicted proteins | sample OliLakLV19MP9P1_FD_148649 | JGI IMG/M metagenome (GOLD analysis project Ga0163154, IMG submission 148649) | Freshwater microbial mat bacterial communities from Lake Vanda, McMurdo Dry Valleys, Antarctica - Oligotrophic Lake LV.19.MP9.P1 | ecosystem: Environmental > Aquatic > Freshwater > Lake >... | reverse complement strand
GAGCGACTCGCCGCGTCAGCGCGCGCTGGGTTCGATCGCAACGATTCGGCGACTCGCGGACTCGCTGACCCTTCCGAAGGACTGGGCGCGTTCCGCAACCCGCGTCGATGCAGTGTTGCTCGCTCCAGGTGACGGCCCGAGCGTGCTCGAGTCGATGCGCGAGCTGTGGGGAGAGCGCACGCTGCCGGACGAAGTGCGCGTGATGTCACCCTTCTGGCCCGGTAACACGCAGTCGGCGGCTCGTGCGTGGACCAACGCTTTCGGCGGGTGTCTCGCAGCGCGCGGCGAGCGAATGCTCCACGTCTACGCCCCTGGGCACCGAGTTGCCGGCGACCGCTGGAACATGGAGCTGCCGAGCGAACTGCTGCTCGAGCTGACCAGCAAGAGCGAGTTCGCAGTGCGACTGCGGCCGTTCGACTGCACGTTCCAAGAGGAGCGGCGACCCCTGCACGCGAAGTCGATCCTGTGGGAGCGCGAAGGTCGGGACGGCCTGCTCCTGATCGGTTCGAGCAACGCGTCACTGTCCGGGCTCGGCATCGGCGGCGCCCCGCGGAACTTCGAAGCGAACGTGTGCTTCACGGCTCCGAGCGATGGACGCACGGCTCCTTGGGTTCACGGATGCTTCCCGGATGCGGATCGTGTCGAGTCGGTGGATTGCATCGATCCGAGGGAAGAGAACCCGCCCGACGAAGGTGGCCCCGAACCCTTGCCGCCGTTCTTCGCATGGGCCTGTCTCGAGCGCAAAGAACCAGTGACGACGCTGCGAATCGGGTTCGCGCCGAACATGGACGGTGCGTTCGAGGATTGGTCGATCTCGATCCCCGACGATCGTGTTCTGGTCGATCGCGCGCAGCACCGTGATTCCGGCACACCTCGCACATGGGCCGTCGAACTCGCCAGCGATGGCGGCACGCCGGTGCCGCCTGCATTCCTCGCGATCCGTTGGGTGCGTGACGGCGTGACGCACACGGGCCGATTGCCCGTGAACGCGTTCGACAGCGAGAGCCGGAGTCGCCCCGATCTGTGGCTGGAGATCGACCTCGACACGCTGCTCGAGATGCTCGCAGCGGGCGGGCCCGTCCACCGGCTGCTCTCGCGCATCCTCGAGCGTCGCGAAGCACGAATACGCATTCGCCTCGCCATCGAGCTCGATCCGCACAAGCGCGTCGACACGAGCCGCTTTCTGATGCAGCGGATCCGCCGCATTTCGCGCGGCCTCGAAGGTCTGCACGAACGACTCGCTCAACCCGTGCACTCCCGATCCGCGCTCGACTTTCGCCTGAAGGGCCCGATGGGCCCCGCGAATCTGGCGCGGCTGCTGACCGAGCAAGTGGAAGACTCCGCCGAGAAGCGATTCCTCGTCACCGAGGTCGCGTTGGTCGTCGGCCGAGCTCTGCGGAAGGTCCAGGGGATCGGGCTCACGACCGACGTCGTGCGCCAGCGATACCGCGCTGTCGCCGAGGATGTGCAGGGCCTGCTCGACGGGCAAGAGTCACAGGCTGCACTCGATGCGTACGTTTCGAGGGCTTTCGACTTCGTGCTGGGGGCTAACTCGTGAGCCAGGCGACGCACGGTCCGTGGACGTTCGACGAGCGCATCGTGCTCGGAGCGGGAGGCATCCCGTCGACGGATGCAGAGCGTCAGGAACGAACTGCCCGCGCGATCCTCGAGCGATTCGCGCTCCGTCCCGGCGTCGTGCTCGCCGACGAGGTCGGGATGGGCAAGACCTTCGTCGCGTTGGCCGTCGCCGTGAGCGCGGCACTCGCCAGCGATGCACCCGTCGTGGTGATGGTGCCACCGCGTCTCATGGACAAGTGGGAAGGCGACGTCCGGCGGTTCGAGGAGAAGTGTCTCCAGGGTGCCCAAGGCCCGGGTTCGAAGACCGTGATCCGGTTGCGCCGTGCACGCAAAGGCGTCGAGTTCCTCGCCTGCTTCGACGACCCGCCGGACCGACGGAACCACATCGTGCTGCTGGCGAACACCGCGCTCCACAGTGGCGAGCGCGATCCGTTCGCGCGACTGCAGGCGATGCGCGAAGCCGTGCGCCGGCATCCGTTGAAGCGGGGGACTCTAGCCGCGCTGCCGAATTTCGCTCGGGAACTCCTGCGCTCGTCGAGCCTGCACGGTTGGACGCCGGATCAGATCGAGGCGCTCCTACGTTCCGAGGCGTCCGAGTGGTTGTCGATCGCGCGCGGGTTCGGTCACGAATTGGACGACGATCCGGTCCCGGTTGCTTTTCTCGAAGCCCTCGAGCACGTGGATCTGCTTCCACTCGCTGAGGCGCTCGCGCTCGCTCCCCGTCGACGCAGTCTTCACCTCGAGGAACGGATCTCACTTGCACGCGCCGCGCTCAACGACGCATTGAAAGGTCTGTGGAGCGCGGCGTTGCGCAGCGCCTCGATCCGCAGTCCCCTGCTGGTCGTCGACGAAGCGCACCACCTGAAGAATCCGAGCACCCGACTCGCGAGCCTCTTCGCCGATCCCGAATCCGAGGACACGTCGGTCATCAGCGGTTCGTTCGACCGGATGCTGTTCCTCACGGCGACGCCGTTCCAACTGGGGCACCACGAGTTGCTGGAAGTCCTCAGCCGATTCCTGGCGGTGAACGCCGATGCCTTGCCCGCTGGGACCTCCGTCGAGCGACTGCGCGCCGAGCTCGAAGGGCTGCGTGTCGCGTTGGACCGTGCTCAACAAGCTGCGGTTCAGCTCGATCGCAAGTGGGGCGAGTTGCGCAGCGAAGAGGTGGAGGGCCTCGCGCTGCACGAGTCTGGGAGTTGGGCGCGATTGCGGAAGGACTCATCGCTCGTTCCATCTCCAGCGATCCAAGGGGTGCTGGATCAGTACGAGCGATCGCACGAAGCCCTGCGCGCCGCTGAGGTCGTGTTGAAACCGTGGGTGGTCCGCCACCTGCGCGACCGATACCTGCGCGTGGGCGAGCGCGTCATCCCGCGGCGTTCGACGATCCACGGCCGCGGGATCGAGGACGGACTGGACAGTGCGACCGGCCTGACGATTCCGACGGAGAGCAGGTTCCCGTTCCTCTTGTGCGCGCGAGCGCAGAGCGTGCTGGCTCGTCAGTCCAAGACCCGTGCGTACTTCGCCGAGGGCATCGCGTCCTCGTTCGAGGCGTTCCGCGACACGGCGGATCGTGGCCGACCGACGGACGATCCCGACGTCGAGCTCTCGCAGGGCTCCGCCACCGGCGAGATCGCTTGGTACATCGACAGCGTGAAGTCGTGCCTGGGCGAGGACCCCGGTGCGCACCCCAAAATCGAGGCGACCGTCCGCCGCGTGATTCGAGAGTGGAACGCAGGCAGCAAGGTCCTCGTGTTCGCGCACTACATTCGGACGATCCAAGCCCTGACCGCGCGCCTGAACGAAGCCGTCGAACAGAGTGTCGGTGACATTGCGATCCGCGGGTTCGGCCTCGGCCTCGCAGATCGAGATGAGGCGCTCGCCCGCGTGCAGCGGATCGTGGCACGCCTGCAGGACCGAGAGAGTCCGTTGCGCCGCGAGGTTCGAGCCGTCGTGACCCAATGGACGGACGCCTCGAGCGGGTTCTCCCCCGGGCAACGCGAGAAGGTCGTGGACGTCCTGTTGCAGACGCTCGCGACGCGCGACTTCGTCGTGCGAAACCTACCGCTGAACGACGAGGACTTGCGAGCGAGCCTCGAGTCGGATCGGGCAACGGTTGCACAAGCGCGTGCCGCAGCGGATGCGGTCGCGCGCTCTCTCGGAACGCGACGCGGCAGCCGGCTCGCATTCCGCGACCGGGTCAAGTCGTTCCTCGAGTTCTTGAACGGCGCGCTGGGTTCAGTCGCCGAACGCGACCAGGTCCTCGCGGATTTGGAGGCGGCGGACAAGGACGTCGTGCGTCATGCGACGGGCGAGGTTCGTGAGGAGACGCGTCGACGCCTACTCCGCGGCTTCAACAGCCCGCTGCTCCCCGAGATCCTCGTGGCCAGCGAGGTGATGTCCGAGGGCGTCGACCTGCACTTGGACTGTCGTCACGTCATCCACCACGACTTGTCGTGGAACCCGAGCACGCTCGAGCAGCGCACGGGCCGCATCGATCGACTCCGCTGCCTCGCCGAGAAGGAGGGCGAGTCCATCCATGTGTACCTGCCGTACTTGGAAGGCACGGCGGACGAGAAGATGTTCCGAGTGGTGACGGACCGCGCGCGCTGGTTCCAGGTGGTGATGGGGGAGAAGTACGCGGTCGACGAGCACTCGACCGAGCGACTGGCGGAGCGAGTGCCGTTCCCCGAAGAAGCTGCGGTGGGACTCGCGTTCGATCTCGCAGTACCGAGCGCGTAGAGCCCTCGGACCCGTGGGGCGGTGGCGCTCTCACTCGTTCAGTCGTGCCGGGAGCGCGGTCCTGGCCCCCGCATGCCTCATTCGTTCGCGGACTGGGGGAATGCGATGAACGGGACCTGAAGCAGTTCAGCCGCCTTACGCTTCGCCTGCTCTCCTCGGCGGTCGTACCTCGTCGTCGTCGCGACGTTTGCGTGTCCGGCGAGATGTTGAACCGCGCTGATGTCCGCTCCTCGATCCAGCAGGGACGAGATGAATGTCCGCCGCAGGTCGTGCGGTGAGAACGTCGGTGTGCCGGCCTTCTCCGCCCGTTTGGCGAGCCGCATGTAGACGGCCTGCGAGGTCATGCGACGGAGGTCGATGCGTCCTGACTTCGAAACCGGGCAGAGAAGACTGCCGCCCTCGGAACCCCGCACTTCCAACCAGCTCTCGAGCGCCGCCTGCTGGCCGTTCCGATCGGAACCAACCGTTCGCGCTGGCCCTTGCCTCTGCGCACGCGGAGGGTCTGCTCTTCGACGTCGTAGTGGGCGAGGTCGAGCGCCACCGCCTCCGAGCGCCGCAGACCACAACCCACGAGCAACGCGAGCAGTGCGGCGTCGAGCCTGGCCCCAGGCGTTCCCTCGAGCGCGCACGATCGGAACAGCTCGCCGAGCTCCCCGATGGTCAGCATCCGACCCGCCGGCAGCCGCTGCCCCGGAACGTTCTCGAGGTCCGCGGCTCGATGGAAATCCTCCGCGGAGGTGTAGCCGAGGCGCCAACACTCCTTCAGAACGCCGCGCAGTGCAGCGAGGATCCGGTTGGCCGTAGAGGGTGCGTAGCTCTCGGCCAGCTTGGCGCGGATCGCGGCAGTGTGTTGGTAGCGGAGAGCCGGCCACGGGAACTCATCGGCGTCGAACCTGCCGCCCGACGCCAGTTCGGCGACGAGGTCCAATCCCTGGCGCATCGAGCGTCTCGAACCGGCGCCGAGTGACGCTAAGTAGACGAGCGAGGGATGGCGGTCAGGGCTGACGACAGCGAAGGGGAGGTCGACGGTGCCGACGAGGTCAGGGAGATGGGCGGGCTCCATGCCGGCGACGTACCATCGCTTCCGAGAATAATCATTCTCATAATCGATAGGGTGGCCTTGGGGGATGTAGTCGCGCGCTGATCACCGAGCGGTTGCGAGACGAGATCCAGACGGCCCGCGTTGCCTTGCCGTGAGCACCGCGATGACGTTGGTCGCCTTGCGCCACAGACCGAGTCCGACCGCTCGACGTCAGCGCGATCCCGCGCGGTGCGAACCTGATCCGTCCTCACGCGGAGCGACGCCCGTAGCACGACCAACCTTCTGCGAACCGCGGTGTCCCCGATCCAGCAGGTCCTGATACCTTCGGCCCCGAAGTCGGAGCCGATCCCTCCACTGTCCCGAGTGAGACCGCGACGCTCGCCACCCCCTCGTCAGGGGTACTGAAACTCTCCCCCCCCGCCTCCTCGTGAGGCTCGACTTCGCCAGTGACCAGTCAGGCCATTCCCCGTTCCTCCGACGCCGTCGAGGTTCGCCGCCGTCAGTGGATCGTGCGCGAAGTCGTGGCGTCGTCGCTGCCCACGGACCCTCTCCGGTCCGAGTCCGCCCAGGCCAGCCACGTCGTGCGTCTCGCCTCGATGGACGACGACGGCTGGGGCGAGGAACTCGAGGTCATCTGGGAGATCGAACCCGGCGCGCGCGTGGTCCACAGCGGCAAGCCCGAGTTGCCTCGCCCGGACGGTTTCGACGACCCCGTGAGCTTCTCGGCGTTCCTCGACGCCGTGCGCTGGGGGACCGTGTCGTCGGCCGACGCCAGCTCGTTGCAGTCGCCGTTCCGGAGCGGCATCACGATCGAGAGCTACCAGCTCGAGCCCGTCGTGCGCGCGATCCGGATGCCGCGCGTCAACCTGCTGATCGCGGACGACGTCGGGCTCGGCAAGACGATCGAAGCGGGCCTCGTCTTGCAGGAATTGCTGCTGCGCCACCGGATCCAGAACGTGCTGGTCGTCTGCCCTGCTTCGCTGAACACGAAGTGGCAGAACGACATGCGTGAGAAGTTCGGGTTGGAGTTCGTGATCGTCGACTCCGAGGCGATGAAGCGCCTGCGCCGTGAGCGCGGCCTGCACGTCAACCCGTGGACGCACTTCCCACGCCTGATCACGTCGATGGACTACCTGAAGCGTGAGGCTCCGATGAGGCTGTTCCGCGAGACGTTGCCGAGGCCCGACGAGCCGGCGTATCCGCGGCGTCACGGCCTGCTGATCGTCGACGAAGCGCACAACATCGCGCCCTCCGGCAGCGTCAACTATCAGGTCGAGTCGCAACGCACGGACGCCATCCGCACGATCGCCCCTCACTTCGAGCACAAGCTGTTCCTGTCGGCGACGCCCCACAACGGCTTCCCCGAGAGCTTCTCCGCGCTCTTGAACTTGCTCGACGACCAGCGTTTCACGCGCGGCGTTCGCCGTCAGGATCCCAAGCAAGTCCAAGCCGTGATGGTCCGGCGCCTGAAGACGGAACTCGTCGACGAGAACGGCAAGCGTGCGTTCCTGGAGCGCCAACTCGAAGCCATCCCGGTGCACTACACCAATGCCGAAAAGTCGCTGTACCAGGACCTGAAGAAGTACGGCGATCTCCGGCGCGCTTCGGATCGCGACTCGACGGGCACGCGCTCGCTCGGAACCGACTTCGTCCTGAAGCTGCTGAAGAAGCGACTGTTCTCGTCCCCGCAGGCGTTCGCCGACACGCTGGAGAAGCACGTTAAGACCTTGCGCGGCATCGAGGAGAAGCCCTCGTCCCGCCGCAGGGTCCCCGAAGGCGTGCTCCGTCGGCAGCTCGAAGCGGCCGAGGAACCGCAGGAGACCACGGACGACGATCACGAAGCCGATGTCGATGCGGCCGTCGCCGCGGCATCGAGCACGTTCGACGAACTCAGCTCCGAAGAGAAGAAACTGCTCGAGAGCCTGAGCACACGCGCACGCATCGCTGCCAACAGCCCCGACTCGAAGACGAAGGAACTCGTGCGGTGGCTCGAGGCGACCCTTCGTCCGGGCGGAAAGTGGAACGACGAGCGCGTGATCCTCTTCACCGAGTTCCGCGCCACCCAGAAGTGGCTCCACGGGATTCTGGCGACCCAGGGCTTCGCCACCGACGGACGGCTGTCACTCCTCTACGGCGGGATGGATCCGAAGGAGGCGGACGCGATCAAGAACGCGTTCCAATGCGATCCGTCGGAATCGAAGGTCCGGATCCTCCTCGCGACGGACATGGCGTCCGAGGGCATCGACCTCCAGAACCACTGTCACCGCCTGGTGCACTTCGAGATCCCCTGGAATCCGAACGTGCTCGAGCAACGCAACGGACGCATCGACCGCCACGGTCAGCGCTTCGCGCCCGAGGTGTTCCACTTCGTGGGTTCCGAATACCGCGAGAACGCCGGCGAAGTCGGCACTCGACCCGGGGACCTCGAAGGGGACCTCGAGTTCCTGATGGTCGCGGTGAAGAAGATCGAGCGGATCGGAAGCGACCTGCTGGGCAAGGTCAGCCCCGTCGTCGCGAAGCAAGTCGTGGAAGCGATGCTCGGCAAGCGCACCGACATCGACACGTCGGTGCCCGAGAAACAGGCCGAGCCCGTGCGCCGCCTACTGTCGTTCCAGCGGAAGCTGTCCGAGGACGTCGCGAAACTGCGCCGTACGCTGGACGAGTCGCGGGCCGAGCTGCACATCACGCCCGAATCCGTGCGCCGCGTGGTCGAGGTCGGTCTCCGTCTCGCAGGCCAGCCCGCGCTGCGCCCCGTCGATCTCCACTCCTCGACGTTTTGGATGCCGAAGCTGACGGGAGCTTGGGTCGGGTGTTCGGTCGGCCTCGAGCACCCGCACACGCACAAGGAGCGTCCGATCACGTTCGATCACGACGTGGCGAAGGGGCGCGACGACGTGGTGCTGGTCCACCTCAACCACCGCCTCGTCGACCTCTCGCAGCGACTGCTGCGCGCCGAGGTCTCCGCTGCGAAGGACTCGCGCCAGATCCATCGCGTCGTTGCCTGCGCGGTCTCGAACAGCGTGACGAAAGAGCTGGCCGTACTGGCCTGGTCTCGCATCCTCGTCCTCGGAGCCGACGGCCATCGCCTGCACGAGCAGGTGATCGTCGCCGGTGGCTACGTGAACGACGGCCGCTTTCGGCGCTTCGACACGGTCGAGGAGACTGCGCGCATGGAAGGCGCTCTCTCCGACCGGGCCGCGTCGGCGTCTCAGCGCGATCGGATCCGCGAGTCGTGGGCGCGCATCGAGAAGCCGCTGGGTGAAGCGCTCCAGTCCCGCGAACAGCAGCGGACGAAGAACCTGCAATCGATGCTCGAGGCTCGCGCCGAGGACGAGTGCGAGAAAGTCGCGGCGATCTTCGCGGAGCTGAAGAAGCAGATCGAGACCGAACTCGGCGAGCGCAAGGCCTTCCAGTTGGAGATGTTCACCGCGTCGGAGCAGGGTCAGTGGGAACGCGACTCCGCGAGTCTCCTCGACGAACTGGGGAGGATCCCGGTGCGCCTGCGCGCGGAACAGGACGAACTACGCCGTCGCTTCCGTGACCCGAAGCCGTGGAACTTCCCCGTCGCCGTCGCGTTCCTCGTCCCCGAGTCTTGGTAAGTCGAGGACAGAACCTAATGGCACGTCGCGCGAAACGCCCCCCGACCGTCGGAGCGAACCACCTCGAGTGGCTGCGCCTCGTCGAGGTGTCCGGCCCGTTCCTGTCGCTACCGGTTCTCAAGGACGTCCTTCCTCAGGGACTGGAAGCCGACGACCGAGACGTCCGGGCGGAGCTGAAGGCTGCGCACGCGGAGTGGAACGAGAACGCGCACGATCGCGCCTATCACACGCAGTGGATCCGGTTCGTGCTGGCACGAGCGCTCGAGTACAGCGCTGACGTGCTCGTCGACGGTCAAGGGATCCCGGCGAAACTGCGCGTGCGCGCCGCACTGCACAACGAAACGCTCGCACCCGACTTCGCAGTGCTTGGCATGCCCGGCGAAGGCGAGCGCCCCGCACGCGTGGTGATCCAAGTTCACGAGCCCGGCACCGACCTCGAACGCGCGCTGGAAGGTGCCAAGTGGAAAGCATCGCCGGTGACGCGCATGGTCGAGCTGCTACGCGGCTCCTCCGATCCCGGCCTCTCGCTTGGCCTGGCCACGAACGGCGAGCAGTGGGTGCTCGTCTCCGCACCGCGCAAGGGCACGACGACGTTCGTGACGTGGCACGCCGCGCTGTGGTTCGAGGAGAAGATCACGCTGCAAGCGTTCCGCACGCTGCTCGGTGTCCGCCGCACACTTGGAGATGCCGACGACACGCTAGAGCGCCTGATCGAACGCAGCGCCGAGAACCAGCACGACGTCACGATCCAGCTCGGCTTGCAGGTGCGCGAAGCGATCGAGCTGCTAGTGCGCCGCATCGACGAACTGGATCGCCGCTCCAACCGCACCGTTCTCGCCGGAGTGTCCGAGAAACAGGTCTACGAGGCCGCCGTCACGGTGATGATGCGACTCGTCTTCGTCTTCTATCTGGAGGAACAAGCCGACCTGTACTTCCCGGTCGCGAAGTCGACGTTCTATCAACGGCACTACGCGCTCTCGCCACTCGGTGCGAACCTGCGCGCCGAAGCGGATCGTCTCGGCCCGGACGTGCTCGAACGTCGCTCCTCCGCGTGGTGTCGACTCCTCGCGGCATTTCGCGCGATCCACGGCGGGGTCGCGCACGAGGACATGCGGTTGCCCGCGTACGGCGGCCATCTCTTCGATCCCGATCGGTTCCCGTTCCTTGAAGGCCGCAAGCCGGGAGAGAGCTGGCGCGTGGTCCAGGCGTCGCCCCTCGGCGTCGACGATGCGACGGTGCTATTCGTGCTCGAGGCGCTACAAGTCCTGCGCGTGCGTGACACGGGCGCGAACGGAGCCGAGACGCGCCGCCTGTCCTTCCGCGAGCTGGGCGTCGAGCAGATCGGGAACGTCTACGAGAGCTTGCTCGATCACACGGCGAAGCGCGCAGCCGACGCCGTTGTCAGTCTCAAGGGACCGAAGGGCGAGGAGCCCGAGATCGAGCTGCGGGCGTTGGAGCAGTGCTACGACGCGGCCGATCCGTCGAAGCTCGTCTCGTTCGTGAAGGAGAAGACCGGACGCTCCGAGCCTTCGATCACGAAAGACCTGGAATACGAGATCGAAGACGATTCGGCGCGCTGGCTGGTCGCGTGCGGCAACGACCGCGAGCTGTACGGTCGAGTGAAGCCCGTTGCCGGGTTGGTGCGCGAGGACCGTCGGCAGCAACCCGCCGTGTACCCGAAGGACAGCGTCTACGTCACGGCCGGAGCGGATCGACGCAGCACGGGCACGCACTACACGCCGCCGAGCCTGACGGAGCCGGTCGTGCGGTACGCGCTCGAGCCCCTCGTATACACAGGACCAGCCGAGGGAACGCCCGAGGCCGATTGGAAGCTGAAGACGCCGAGGGAGATCCTCGCACTCCGCGTGTGCGACCTCGCCTGCGGATCGGGCGCGTTTCTCGTGCAGGCGTGTCGCTACCTCGCTGAACGCCTCGCCGAATCGTGGGAGCGGCTGGAGCTCGCGAACCCCGGACGCCTGCTCGTGACGCCAGAGGGCGATCTGTCCACCGGCGCGCAAGGGGAACGGATCATTCCGAGTGACGCCAACGAACGGGAGGCCATTTCAAGGCGCGTCGTAGTTGATCGCTGTCTCTACGGGGTTGACGTGAACCCCATGGCTGTCGAGATGGCGAAGCTCTCCCTCTGGCTGACAACACTTCAGCGGGAGAAGCCTTTCGGGTTCCTTGACCATGCGATTCGGTCCGGGGACTCCCTGCTCGGAGTCACCCATGCCTGGCAGTTGGAGCGCCTCAATCTGACTAGTGCATCCGCCCCAACGGTCCTGTCCACGGCGACCGTCACAACTGCGATTCAACGAGCGAGCGCACTTCGAGAGATGCTCCGAGGGATTACGGTTGAAACGACGAACGAGGTCGAGGACAAGGCCACGTTGCTGCGTCAAGCTGATGAACTTCTGGCCGGCTTGTCATCGATCTCCGACTCACTCATCGCACAGTATCGGGACTCCTTCGCACTGCAAGGAGGAGCGAGACGTGATCGCTTGGCGACGAATCTCGTTCAGGATCTGGCTTCGGATGCTCTGGCCGTCCTTGAGATGGATGCAAGTGTCCAAGAACGAGCAGAGGCTGTTCGCAGGACCGAGGAGCACACGAAGGGCCTTCTTCGTCGTCTAGAGCCTACACGTCGCTCGCGTCATCTACCTTTTCACTGGTTGCTGCGATTCCCCGAGGTCTTCGATGGCTCGCGCCCTGGTTTCGACGCGATCGTCGGGAACCCACCGTTCCTTGGGAACAAGTACTGGAAGTCCTCGCTCGGGACTGAGATGCAGTTCGCCAAGGAGATGCTCACCGGGCCAGAATCCGGTAAGATCGACCTCGCTACCCTGTTTCTTCGGCGGGCAGTTCACTTACTTGCGACTCCTGGATACGCAGGGCTCCTTGGAACGTCGAAGCTATGCGAGGGCGAGAGTTTGGACGCAGGACTCGCGGTGATCGCACAACATTGCTTGATCTACCGTGCAGCCACGGCATTCCCGTGGCCCGGATCCGCGACGGTTAGCGCCATCATCGTCTGGATTGCACAACCACCGTACCTCGCGTGTCCCATGCTCGACGGCGAGTCGGTCGACAAGATCACACCACGACTTGACGGCGGCACCGACGAATTGATCGCGCCAGAGCCCCTGGCGGCCGGGCTCTTCGCGTTCGAGGGTGTCCACAATGGTCGCGGACTTGCGTTCACTGTGGAGTTGGATGACCCGTGGTTTCGCAGGCTCAAAGAAGGAGGTGCTGGACTCTTCCAGCCGTACCTAAGCGGTGACGACCTGCTTTCTCACGGGCTTCAGAAGATCGAGCGGTGGGCTGTGTTTACCCGCGACCTCCAACTTGATGATGTCCGATCTAAGTCAGAAGTCGTGTATCGATTCTTGATCGAGCGTGTCGAGCCCACTCGGACGCCGGAACAACTCACATCCTACAATGGACTGTCAGAACGATGGTGGCAGTATTGGAACAATCGAGCTGAAGGCTATCGAGTCATCGCTCCTGATCGTTCGTGCATCGTAGTTCCCAAAATCTGCAAGCGCATCGTTGCTGCACGGGTTCCATGCTCTTGGATATTCACGAACAAGTTCGTTGTCATCCGAGAGTTCGGCCCCGGCACGCTTTCTGTGTTCTTGTCGGGTCTGTTCTCCAGCTGGGCGGAAGCTATGAGTGGCTCCCACATGGGAAGTGGCGTAAGCCTCGACCTCGGCCGAGCCATCTTGACATTCCCACCACCACCGTCTCCCGTAAGTGAGGGGGGTATACAAGCGGCGGATCGGTTCCAGGAACAAGCCGCTGCGTGGTGTCTCGCAACCGGACATGGATACACGGAGCTGTACAACAGGCTTCATGACGGAGCCAACCTCGATATTCACTTCGTCGCACTGCGCAGGGAACTCGCACTTGTTGATGCAGAGACCGCACGGTCCTACGGTGCGATCGACGTTGAACCACTGGTCAGGCGGTTTGACATACCGGCTCAAGGGGCCGCGAACAGCAGGGCCTCCGCAATGCGCAGCGCGCACTTGCGCCTGGTCCGTTCCGCGCACGAAGAGCATCGAGCAATGGAGTTGAGAGGAGATGCGAATGGTCACGCCTGATCCCGCCAGTCATGTCCCGTCGCCTGAGGAGCCTGTAAGCACCGCAGGCCTCGGCATGATGCCGATGCGTAGTGCCAGCGCTTCCGCAAATGCGGGACCGCCGAGCCTGCCGTACATTCGCTCGGAGGTAGATCGACTCGTCGGGCTTGAGCTACTCGGGCCTGCTGGCGGTCCCGACGAGGAAGTCGAAGAGTCGTCGATCAAAGACCGCTACCTCGTCGGCATGCTTGCGCCGAAGAAGACGAGCCTTGATCAGCGCGAAGACGACACCATCGAGACCGGCGAACATTCGGATAGCCGGGAAGAGGGTACGCGGGAGTATTCAGGCGTCCGCACGGGCACGATGTTCCCGTCGTCGCTCGGCCTCAGCTTCGTCGTCGCGAAACGCGTCACGCAGGTGCGAGTCAAGACCGCTTGGGGGCAGTACGAGCGAACCGACAGCGCCTCGATCGAGACCAAGAGCGGCAATCCACAGAAGGTCTGGAAGAGGACGCCCTACGGCGGTGAGCCGTTCACGGTCGCGTTGCGCGAAGGACCGATCGCGAAGGTCAGCCCCGATCCGCGCAAGCCCGATGTCCACGTCGAGGGCATCGTCCGAACGCTCAACGACCAGTGGGTCGTGACGCTCTTCCTGGTCAACGAGCAGGAGGAAGTGCAGGACGAGAAGGCGGGCAGTGCGTGGCTCTTCCAGGTCGAGCTGGCCGTCGAGGGTGTCGACGGATCCGCGGTGTTCGACCGTCGGCCTTCGATGCGCGGCAAGTTCGACGACGGCACCGACCTGTCGCGCGAGGAGCGCGAGATGGCGATGCTGTACCGGCGCTACGGCGAGTTCGCCGTCGGGCACGGGACCGCCACTCATGCCGACGTCGACCCGAAGGATGCGTGGAAGGCACGACGACTGACGACCATCGCGATGCCGACATCCGAGGTCGAGCGAGTCGACGCGCCCACCGAGAACGACCCGGGCTTCGAGGGACTCCGGGGCCTCGAACTCGACATGAAGGTCCTGGCGACCAAGTCGCGAGCGGAACTCGGGCCTGCGCTGCGCCCGCTCGTTCAGGCGTACCAACAGTGGATCGACAAACGGGAAAAGGAGATCGGCGAACCAACCGCCCGGCTCGACGAGTACCAGTCTCCCGCACGCGACGCGATCACGAGTTGCCGCGCGGCGCTACGTCGAGTCGAGGCGGGCATCGCGCTTCTCGACCGAGACGAGCAGGCGGCCGAGTCGTTCCGCTTCGCCAACCACGCGATGTGGCAGCAGCGCATCCACTCCAAGTTCGCCGAGGATCGCAGACGCGGTCGCAAGCCCGACCTCGACGCCATCGACGCGGATCCGGCGAACCACTTGTGGAGGCCGTTCCAGCTCGCGTTCATCCTGCTCAACCTTTCGAGTTGCACCGACCTCCATCACCCGGAGCGCAGTCACGCGACCGAGGCTGTCGCGGATCTCTTGTGGTTCCCGACGGGCGGTGGAAAGACCGAAGCGTACTTGGGCCTGGCTGCCTACGTGATGGGCCTGCGCCGTCTTCAGGGGATGGTCGAAGGCCACTCCGGCGAGAAGGGCATCGCCGTGCTGATGCGCTACACGCTGCGCCTGTTGACGCTTCAGCAGTTCCAGCGCGCGTCCGTGCTCGTCTGTGCGTGCGAAGCGATCCGACGCGAGGCGCTCGACAAGGGCGACAAGCGTTGGGGTGAAGAGCCCTTCCGCATCGGCATCTGGGTCGGCTCGCGCACGACACCGAACAGGACCGAGGAAGCGCACGAGTACATCCAGGAAGTGCGCGGCGGCGGTGGTGGTCGCCATGACCGGCCAGCAGCGAGCGGATCGCCCGCGCAGCTCACGGCGTGTCCGTGGTGCGGATCGCCTATCGTCGAAGGGCGCGACATCGAGGTCGAGACCGTGGCGCAGGGCCGCTGTCGGACGATCACGTACTGCGGCGACGCCTACGGTCAGTGTTTGTTCAGCAAGGCCAAGTCGAAGGACGAGGGACTGCCTGTCCTCGTGGTCGACGAGGAAATCTACCGGCGTCCGCCGTCGCTCCTGATCGCGACGGTCGACAAGTTCGCGCAGATGCCGTGGAACGGCGCGACGCAGAACTTGTTCGGTCGCGTGTCGCGTCTGTGCCCTCGACACGGCTTCCGTGCGTCGGACCTCGACGATGCCGATTCGCATCCGGCGAAGGGTTCGCACCCGGCGACCAAGACGATCGACCATCCGCCGCTACGGCCGCCGGATCTCATCATCCAGGACGAGTTGCACTTGATCTCCGGCCCGCTCGGGAGCTTGGTCGGGTTGTACGAGACGGCGGTTGACGCGATGTGTACTTGGACCGTCGGCGGCACAACGGTTAGGCCGAAGGTCATCGTGTCGACTGCGACGATTCGCAACGCGGCGCACCAGGTGCGTTCGCTGTTCTTGCGCAAGGTCGCGGTGTTTCCTCCGCCTGGCACCGACATCGCGGACAACTTCTTCTCGATCCGTCGGAAGTCGAGCGAGGACACGCCGGGGCGGCTGTACGTCGGCGTCTGTGCGCCGGGTCGTCGACTCAAGGGTGTTCTGATCCGCACGTACACGGCGTACCTCGCCGCGACGTGGCTCCTCTACGACAAGCAGTACGGCAAGCACACTGATCCGTGGTGCACGCTCGTTGGATACTTCAACTCGCTGCGCGAACTCGGAGGAATGCGACGGCTAGTGGACGACGACGTCGCCAACCGATTGCTGCGCATGCAAGATCGCGGCCTCGCGCGGCGGCCGCGGCCGATGGTCGAGGAGCTGACCTCGCGTCGCAACTCGACCGAGATCCCTGGCCTGCTCGACTTGATGGAGGCGATGTTCGATCCGGCGTTGGAGAAGCAGCGCGAGGCCGAGCGCAAGTCGGGGACGACGTTCACCTCGCGGAAGCCGATCGACGTGCTGCTCTCGACGAACATGATCTCGGTCGGCGTCGACATCGGTCGGCTCGGGCTGATGGTCGTCGCTGGTCAGCCGAAGAGCACAGCCGAGTACATCCAGGCGACGAGCCGCGTCGGTCGTCGACATCCGGGCATCGTCTGCACGGTCTACAACTGGGCACGGCCTCGGGACCTCTCGCACTACGAGCGGTTCGAGCACTACCACGCGACCTTCTACGAGCAGGTCGAGCCTCTGTCGGTCACGCCGTTCTCCGCGCGCGCCATCGATCGCGGGATCACGGCGCTTCTCTTGTCGTTGACGCGCTTGCGTTCGCGCACCCTGTCGCCGAATTCCGCAGCGTCGCAGATTCAACTCACGGACGCCTCGGCGCTGCAGGCAATCGAGGAAGTGCGGTCGAGGATCGCGGGCGTGTCTGGGAACCAGCCACTCGCCGACGAGATCGCAGCCCGTCTCAAGCGCGTCCTCGACGATTGGGTGAACCTCGCGCGGAAGAAGCCGGGCATGACCTTCAAGAAGGTGAAGGGCGGATCTCCGTGGCTTCTACTGAAGCCCGAGGAACAGGACTGGGACACGTTCACATGTCTGAACTCGCTGCGCGACGTCGAGCCGTCGCCCGGCCTCGTCCTTCAAGAGGACGCCACGAAGGGAGGTGTGTGACCCATGACATTCGCACCGTTCCGCGTCGGCCAAGCGAGACGAAGCCAGATCCTGCACACCTACGGAGTCGGTTCGATCGTCGATCTCCCGCGCATGTCCGTCATGCCGTCGGGCTTGCAGCAGTGGCCCGCGCCGTCACCGCTCAACGAGATCACCGAGGATCGGTTGCTCGCGCTGGTGCAGAACCATCTCGGGAGCCAAGTGCAGCGGCTCGTGGCCCCGATCTATCGGGACGGCAGCGATCCGCACAGCGAGGATGCGCGTACCGGCGTTCCGGTCGTCACGTTCCCGCGTTGGGTTCGCTGTCCGCGTTGCCAAACGCTCGCGCCGCTCGACCTCGGGATCTTCAGCCTCAAGAAGGAGTACTTCCGGCAGGACCGCACCTGCTACGTCCACGCGAACTGCAAGGTCGGCAAGCCGCCGCAGGTCGTGCCCGCTCGGTTCGTCATGGCCTGTCGCAACGGGCACCTCGACGACTTTCCCTGGGACGAGTTCATCGCGCACAAGACGCCGGGCTGTCGAGGGCCGCTCGAGTTCCAGGAGAGCGGGCTGTCGTCCGAGGTCGCGGATCTGCGCGTGTTCTGCAAGGGATGCAACGCGGGCAAGCCGATGACGCTCGCGTTCGGCGACAACGCGCTCAAACATCTCCCGCAGAAATGCACGGGACGGCACCCGCACCTCGGGCGTGACTACGAGGACAAGAGCTGCGACGCCGAGCCGCGCGTGATGCTGATCGGGGCGTCGAACCTGTGGTTCTCGATCCAACTCTCCGCGCTGTCGCTGCCGACGGACAAGGGCAAGCTGCGGCAGAAGGTCGACGAGAAGTGGACTGGGCTGAAGGAGGTCACCCGGCCCGATCAGCTCAAGCCGCTGCTGGTGTTCCTGCCCGAGTTCAGCGCCTGGTCGCTGGACGAGGTCTGGGCGGCGATCGAGGAACGTCGACGTGCGAGTGGAACTGGGGCGACGACGAGATCCGTTGCGGACCTACGGCGCGAGGAGTGGGCCGTGCTCACGAATCCTGCCGCCGCGCCGAAGACCGACGACTTCCGCGTGCGCTCCGCCAAGGTTCCGAAGGGCTTCGAGAAGTTCATCGCGGACGTCGTGCTCGTGGAGCGACTCCGTGTCGTGCGCGCGTGCATCGGCTTCACGCGCGTCGACTCGCCTGGTGATTTCGGAGACCCGGCACAGATCCCCAAGATGCAGCGAGCGCCGCTCACGCGGGGGGCTCCGACGTGGGTGCCGTCGAGCGAGGTACGGGGCGAGGGCGTGTTCCTCCGCCTGCGCGAGGACACGTTGTCCGCGTGGCTCGACGGCGACGAGGCGAAGAAGCTCGACGACGAGTTCCGTCGAGCGCACGTCACCTTCCGTCGTGTGCGCAACATCCCGAACCCGGAGGAACAGTATCCGGGGCTTCGCTACGTCGTGCTGCACACGCTCTCGCACACGCTTCTCCGGCAGTTCGCGATCGAGTGTGGGTACTCGGCGGCGAGCATCGAGGAGCGCATCTACTCAGCCGCGCCAGGCGAGGAGGGCGGACCGATGGCGGGCATCCTGCTCTTCACGGCGGCGGCGGACAGCGAAGGGACTCTCGGTGGCCTCGTCGCTTTGGGCGAACCGGACACGCTTCGACGACACCTCGCGATTGGCCTTCAGCGGCTTCAGCTCTGCTCGTCGGATCCGCTCTGCGCCGAGCATCGCCCCGAGCCCAATCGCGGAGTGCTGCACGGCACCGCGTGCCACTCGTGCCTGTTCGTTTCCGAGACCTCGTGCGAGCGGGGGAACAAGTACCTCGACCGCGCGGTTCTCGCGATCACGGTCCGCAAACCGCTCACGCCCTGGATGGCGGACGCACCGAGCCCACATGGATCCGCGCGCTGACCTCCTCGCCAAGCGGGTTGCGGACCTAGTGGCAAACTTGCCCATGTCCGTGGCAGCGGAGCTAGTCGCGCACTTGCAGTCTCTCGGGACCGTGACCGGTGAACGGCCGACGGCCGACCTCATCCCGCCGGGATTCCCCACCGACTGCCGCAGCGCGACCGATGAGCTCCTCGCCGCGTGGCGCTCCAGTGGCAGCGCGGTCACCGCTCAAGCACTCGGTCTCGCGATCTTGAGCGCAGCGCGTGCGGTGGAGACCGAACGCTCGGGCGAGCGTGTCGAACTCGTCTGGTCTGGTCCCGCCAAGCCCGGAACGTCACTCCGACGAACCGAGCAGGCCTTGACCGAACTGGTCCAAGACGCGCGTCACGAAATCTGGATCGTGTCCTACGTCGCGTACTCGGTGGGCGGGATCCGAGACGCTCTTGCCGAGGCTCTGCGCCGAGGTGTGCGGGTGAAGCTACTTCTCGAATCGCGCGAGTCGGGGGGTGGTCGTATCACCCACGACGGCATCACGTCGCTCCGCTCCGTGGTCGACCTCGGGGGCATCGTCTATGAATGGCGGCTCGATCGACGACCGCTGGTCCGAGGAGCTCCCGGCTCACTGCACGCCAAGTTTGCCCTTGCCGACGCCACAACCCTTTTCGTAACGAGCGCCAACCTCACCGAGGCCGCATTCGAAACCAACATGGAGCTGGGAGTTCTGATCAGGGGTGGGACATCTCCCATGCGTGTCGCTAGTCAATGCCAATGGCTCGTCGATTCCCACGTGGTGTCGATCGCGAGAGGTGGCACCCCAGCATGAAATCCTCCGAACCGAAACACACATCACTCAATTCCGTTGAACTCACATGAGCGCCAACCCCCAGACATCGCCGAACGACGTCGATCGCCAATCGGCCGAACATGAGATCAGAGCCAAGCAGCATGAGGTCAAGTACGACCTCAAGGACTTCCCGATCGACTATCTCGTGGAGCGGTTCCGCAACGACCTGTTCTACATCCCGTCCTACCAGCGCGAGTTCATCTGGCTTGGTGGCAACAAGTGTCGTTTCGTCGAATCGATCATCTTGGGGCTACCCATCCCCATGATGTTCTTCGCGGACATGGAGGATGGGAGGCTCGAAATCGTCGACGGGGCCCAGCGGGTGCAGACGCTTGAAGAGTTCATGAACGGCGACTTGCGGCTCGACGGACTAACACACTTGAAGTCCCTGAACGGATTCGCGTTCGCGGACTTGCCAGAATCCCAACAACGCAAGTTCCGCACGAGAGCCTTGAGGATCGTTGTCTTGGAGGACAGCACAACTCCAGAGTTGAGACAGGAGATCTTTACTCGGGTCAACACGAGTGGCGTTCCCGCTCGTGCGAGCGAAGTGCGGCGAGGTGCATTCACAGGCCCCTTCATGGAGTTCGTCAAGGAGCTGGGAACCGACCCCCGTTTCAAGAAGCTGTGTCCCATCAGCGAGCGCATGAGGAAGCGGCGTGAGGACGAGGAGCTGGTCCTTAGATTCCTCGCCTACTCGGATCGCTACGAGGACTTCACGCATGACGTTGACGAGTTCCTCGACGACTTCGCGCAAGCACACCGAGAGGAGTTCGAGCGTGACCGCATGAAAGCGGAGTTCGAGAAGACAATGGTCTTCGTCGGGAAGTACTTCCCGAACGGGTTCGCCAAGAATCCGAAGTCGAAGGCCACTCCACGTGTGCGCTTCGAGGCCATCGCCGTAGGCACGAACCTCGCTCTCAGGGAACGTCCGGAGCTCTCTCCTCCCGACGTGGAGACCTGGATCAACTCCGAGGCGTTTCTCAAGAACACGACGACGCACGCAAGCAATTCGGGGCCTCGCCTTCTTGCTCGGATAGAGTTCGTACGCGATCGCCTGTTGGCGCGAGGGAAATAACCATGGGGCAGGTCGTGGACGAATTCGAACGTCGAGCCAGCGAGGTTCGAAAGTTCCTCCGCATGCTCGCGAGGATGGAGCAACCCGATGCCGAGCTCGAGCAAGGTCAGCCTGGAGAGCAAAGGGTCGTCAGGATCGACGAGGATTGGTTACGCGTCGGGAAGGCTGCTGCATATCTGATGCTGTACAACGTCGTCGAGGCCTCCATCAGGTCGGCGTTCGACGAGCTGTACGGAACGATAAGGAGCGAGAAGCTCAAGCACGGGGTCATCTCGGAGGCCCTCAGGCAAGTGTGGGTCGAGCAGAAGCACCGCAGAGTGACCCACGAGGACGCTGCCCCGAAAAAGTACCTTCAGACGGCTAAGCGGCTTGTTGAGGACGTGGTTCAGGAGACGATCGTCGACCTAGATTCGTCAAGGCTTCCTGGATCCGGGACGCTTGACGCAAAGCGGATCCGGCAGATCTTCGACAAGCATGGGTGTGAGTTGATCACGAACCGGCGTGCACGTGGTGGTGAAGCCTTATCGACAGTCAAACGTTTGAGGAACGATCTTGCCCACGGGCACGTGTCGTTCTCTGACTGTGGACGCGATGTGACCATTCGTGAGCTGGTTCAAGTCGCCCGGGAGTCGAGGCACTTCGTTCGCGGAGTGCTGACAAGTCTTGAGGACTACGCTACTAAGAAAACGTATGTCGCTACGCGATAGATAAAGAGAACGCTTCACGATGAACATCCGGGTTCGCGGTCGAGGAAGGGCCTCGAGAAAACCATCGTGAGGTCGAGTCATTCCGTGAAGCCGCACGCCGCCCATCCTCAGGAACTCGAAGCGGATGGCTCAGGTCAGGCGCTGGGATACCGATGCCGAGGTGCCGCAGGGTGTCGAGGGCGATCGTGAATTCGAGCGGCGGTTGCTGGGCGGCAGGTTGGGTCACGCTGTGCTCAACGGGTCATCGAGCTGGAGCAAACTAGTTGAGCCTGGGACCTGAGCGTCTTCGGAGATTGGAAGTACTGACGGTCAGGGTAGAGAATCGGGTTTCAGGCGACCAACGATCCGGATGCGACATCGAGGCAACGCGAGCCACAGCCCTTCCTCCCCGCACCCTTCAAGCCCCGAGGTCCGGCGTCGCATGGCCGGGACGAAGCGCCGAGATACGCCCGGAGAGCTTGGGGTACGCCGGGCCCTTCATCGCAGGGGGCTTCGCTACTCCGTCGACGCGGCCGTTCTTCCATCGTCGCGCCGCCGGGCCGACATCGTCTTCCGTCGCGATCTAGTCGCGGTCTTCGTCGATGGGTGCTTCTGGCACGGGTGCCCGAAGCACAAGACCCGGCCGAAGGCGAACGCGGTCTGGTGGAGGACGAAGCTCGCGGCCAACGTGCGCCGCGATCGTGACACGGACCGGGAGCTTCGAGCCGCCGGTTGGCTGGTCATCCGAGTTTGGACCCACGAGGACTTCGAACGTGCGGCCGGTCGCATCTACCGGGCCGTCATCCGGCGGCGCAAGTAGCCGAACGACGGCCTGGTAAGCGCATTGCGACATGGGTTCCGCAGACCGTCCTCGAGTTCCTCGCCTGCCTATGGTGGAATCTGTCACGTGGTGCGCTTGCCGCGCCCGGAGTCATGAAGCTCATCACCAAGGCCAAGCTTGCCAGACCTGAATCGGTGAGCGATGCGGCTCGCGCGGCTCCTGCCATCCGGGCGAACTGCCGCGTCGCTTCCCTCTTCACGGGCATCGGCGGCATCGAGTCGGGCTTGCACCGTGCAGGGTTCGCTCCCGACGGCCTGCGCCTGGTGTGCGAAATCGACTCTGGTGCGCGCTCGATCCTGGCAACCAGGTTCGCCCTCGAGCGCGAACTGCACTCCGATGTGCGAGAGCTCCGAGACCTCGGCGACGCCGATCTCGTGACGGCCGGCTTCCCGTGTCAGGACCTCAGCCAAGCGGGGCTCACCCTCGGCATCGGGGGCGAGAAGAGCGGCCTGGTCAGCGAGGTCTTCCGCCTGCTCGCCGCCTCCATGCGACGCGGCAAGGCTCCGCGCTGGGTGCTCTTCGAGAACGTCCCGTTCATGCTCCGCCTGCAGTCGGGCAGCGCCATGGAGCGTGTCGTCCAGGGGTTCGAGGCGCTCGGCTACCACTCGTGGGCCTACCGAGTACTCGACGCGATCCACTTCGGCCTTCCGCAGCGACGCCGTCGTGTCTTCTTCCTCGCCTCCCGCTCGCGGGACGACGACCCGCGGTCGGTCCTATTCGATCCGTCCAGCGCCACTCGATCGGTTCGGCCCTCCGAGTCCGACGACGAGGATGGGAACTGCTTCGGCTTCTACTGGACCGAGGGCAATCGTGGACTCGGCTGGGCTCCCGAAGCGTTCCCGACGCTGAAGGGCGGATCGGGCCTGGGCATTCCGTCTCCGCCGGCGATCTGGTTCCGCGACACGGGCGAGATCGCCACGCCGTCGATCGAGCTCGCGGAAAGTGCGCAGGGCTTCCCCGCCGGATGGACGGATGTAGAGGACGCAGGTGGGCGCAAGAACGCGCGCTGGTCCTACGTGGGGAACGCAGTCCCGGTCCCGGTTGCGGAGTGGGTCGGTCGGCGACTCCTCGCACCGGTTCGTGTCACGGAAGCGGGCGTGCCGTTCGATCGGAATGCCAGCGGGTCGTGGCCGAACGCAGCGTTCGGAGTCGCTGGCGAGGCGTTCGCAGCGCCAGGGCAGGCCGAGCGTCCGAGTGTCGGCAGCAAGCGGAAGCGACTCTCGGAGCTGTCGATCCTCGAGCCCGACAAGCGTCACCTGCACGTCAAGCCGCTCTCGCTGCGCGCAGCAGCGGGGATCCTGATGCGCTTGCAGCGAGCACGAAGGGAAGGACGGCTGCGGCCGCGTGGGGACTTCATGGAGTCCCTTGCTCGCTACGTGAAAGCGCAAACTCCTCGCGCGAGTTCTGAGCTTCGGACTCGTCACCTCGCCTGAGGCCGGTCCGCGTGAGGCGGAGTTCGATCGCCGGGTGGGTTCGATGCTCGAACTCCTGCCTGACTTCCGCGATCTACACGCACCTCGAAACCGACGACTTGCGCGGCGCGGTCGAAGCTCTGCCGTCGCTCGGCGGCGGGTGCTCGCCGGCAATTCCTGGCAGCAATCTGGCA
>Ga0163154_10003100_pt1 | contig 23555 bp, 17 predicted proteins | sample OliLakLV19MP9P1_FD_148649 | JGI IMG/M metagenome (GOLD analysis project Ga0163154, IMG submission 148649) | Freshwater microbial mat bacterial communities from Lake Vanda, McMurdo Dry Valleys, Antarctica - Oligotrophic Lake LV.19.MP9.P1 | ecosystem: Environmental > Aquatic > Freshwater > Lake >... | reverse complement strand
AAAGGGAGCGGTCACCTCATACTGAGCAGCTTTGATACCGGCTTCTTCTCCCCGTGATTCAGAGATGAAAGTGAACTTCCACCCTTTGCGCTCAAAGTAACGGACGTACATTCTACGCACCATGTCAGCCCAGTCCATAGCTTCTGTCCCGCCTTGGCCGGAATGAATTGAGAGAGTCGCAGAAAGAGAATCGTATTTTCCTGATAAGAACTTGCTGAGCTCCAAGGTTTTCAGCGCTTTAGTAAACTGCTTTAAAATGCTTGGTAGCTCAGTTGCGATCATGACTTGAGTTTGCTCATCGGCTTCATTAGCTAAATCTAGATACGCTTCTACTTCGACTGTGAGTTTCTGTACTATCTCCACCTCAGACAGTTTGGCTTGAGCGATGGAAAGTTGCTGCATCACTTGCTGAGCATCACTTCTTTGCCAAAAATCCTCCTTGAGCGTAGCAGCTTGTAGCTGCTCCAACTGATGGTGTTGAGTAGCTTGATCGGTAGCACTCAAGATACCGCAGGCGGTAGTTAAGAGTTCCTGAGCTTGAGTAAATAATCCTTGGTCCATACGAAGTATTGTAACAGGACGGTCAGTTTAGAGCTGTTGGTAGATGTCAGTAATCATTAAGAATTTCTGAGTTTGGCCCGTGTAACTTACCTCAATTGGAATAGGTGACAGCCCGGATTGTTTTTGGAGGACAAAATCCAGCGGTTTAACGAGCGGAGGATGAGCTAGCTGAACGGTGAACGCGGCGGTGGAGTTGGGGGGCACTGTCATCAGCCAGCCCGCTTGGGTTTGTTGCTCGCCGTTGCTTAAGCTTACAGCTTCTTCATCCCAAGTAGTGACGGGTTGGCCATTGATACTCAATTGGCTTAAACTAAAGCTGGGCCGGAAAAACAGCCGTTGATAGTTGATATAGGGCTGATCAGGACTGGAGTTGGTAAAGGTAGTGGTGAGCTCAGAGCTGTTAGTCTCAATCGTGATTTTTGTTTGCCGCTCCACGGCAGCATTTACTTTGTTGATTCCCACATTCGACTCGATGGGATACAGATACCAGTCAGCTGGCTGTGATTGACTTGTCGGTTGGGCACTTTGCGCTCCGGCTAAACGCTGTTGGATCAACCAGTTTTGCAGCTGGATATCTTGAGCATAGATCTGGATATTCTTAGTGGTAAGTTGCGCCTGCACTAAAGAAAGTATCTGTCGTTGTTGGATCGGAATTAGCTCTGGCAGCTTGAATCTGAGCTGAGTGAAAAAAGCCGACAACAACTGTTGTTTAGCAATTGAGCCAGGAAAGAAATCCTCCCGATTGTATCTCAAGACCTCGGCTACATTTCCTGGGGTAACAGTCACTTGATAGTCGGGAACATAGATCGGACCAGTGATTTTAAGCAGCTCGATCACCAGATCCAGGTTTAGGGAGATGACGCCATCAATCTGATTAGTTTTTCCCAGCGCAAAGAAAGCCAAAATTTGTTGAGCACTAGCCGGAAAATCAGCCCACCAGTTGGCATCGGGTAAACGAAGGCCACGACCACTACTCAAATACTCTCTCACACCAGGAGGGGCAGGAATATATCCTAGAAATTGACCATCTGGCTGATAAATATCAAATACTTCTAATGAGGTTATGGCGCCTTGATCGAGGTCGAGTTGAGCGTAGGAGCCTATGAATCCACCAGTGGCTCTCAGCTCTTGATTATTCTGAAATAAAATCAAATATCTCTTTTTGCCCGTCAGCACCTGATTACTGATCAGAGACAACAAGGCTTCACCAGCTTCAATCCTAGGTGCTTGGGCTGGAGTCAGCCGCCGGATAATCCAAGACTTTTGATACAGCTGTGCCAGCGTCTGGAGCTGGTTCACACTACTTCGCAGACTGTGGGACGACGCCGTCTCTTGAGTCGTCAAAAGATTTTGAGTTATTGATTGGATGACTTCAGGCGTAGTATTGACCGTTTCCAGACCCAGTCGCCACAGCTCTATATCCGGTAGCTGGTGAAGAGTAAGCTGAGAAATGGACCGGACGATCGGTAGCGCTCGAGTACTAGCTGCCTGGGCCGAGCTCAGGTCTTGAGTTTGTAGGAACTGAAAAGCTCTCAGAGTATTCAAACCAGCCCAAGTAAGTACGCCTAGCACCACTATCAATAATAAGCCGGCGGTGAGCTTCAAAACCGAGCTAGAGCGCAGTTTAAACCTGAAGCTATTGGTAACTAATGGAAACAATTTTGTCTCCTACTTCTAGTTCTTTTAAGACTACCATCCCTTGGGTGACTTTACCGAAAATAGCATGTTTGCCGTCCAGCCAAGGAGTAGCTTCGTAGGTAATAAAGAACTGACTGCCGCCGGTATTTGGACCAGAGTTGGCCATTGAAACTATACCTTCAGTATCGTGAGTTAAACCCGCTCCAAACTCGTCAGCAATACTATAACCAGGCCCACCGGTACCCCACATAGCTTTTTTGGTCACATCTTTAGTCAAAGGATCGCCCACTTGAGCCATAAAGTCTGGAATAATACGATGAAATACAATGTCAGTATATTTGCCATCTTTAGCCAAAGTCAAAAAATTCAAAGTAGTTAAAGGCGCCTGGTCTCGAAAGAGCTCAAAAGTGATATCACCCTTAGTGGTTTTGATGGTAGCTAGTGTTGCTTCGATCGGCTGAAAATCTTGTAATGTCTTCATACTTCCTTTCTGAGGAGTAATTGGTTTAGTTTGAGTTGGAATATTTTGGGCTGGGACAGGACTAGAGAGTGACTGTTGGTTACTGCCCAAACTCAACTCTTCATTATCAAGATTGGGTGGCGCCGCACAGCCTGCCAAGCTGATGGCGCCGATAAATACTAATGAAAGTAGTAGTAGCTGTCTAGACATAGCGATCAGTATAGGTGGCGGGTAGTATTTCTGCAACCTGAATTATGTAGTCTGATGTTTCAAAATGTTACTGTCAAACGAGCTAATTTTGGACTGACGCTCAGCTAGATTTCGATCGGCAATAGCCACTAGCTTATCGATCAGCTCGGGATAGGGTAGCATGCTAGCTTCCCACAAATAAAAGCTCATACTGCCGGGAATAGTATTCAGCTCTACTACAAAAATTGTTTCTTCAGATGGATCAACAAAAAAGTCGATCCGAATTACTCCGGAACAGTCGAACATTACAAACAACTTTTTAGCCAACTCTTGGAGCTGAGTACTGAGGTGAGAGCTGATCGGGGCCGGGATGCGTCGGGTAGCACTGGCCATGCCAGATTTTTTGCCGCCACGCTCGTATTTATCGGCATAACTGAGAAACTCATCGGCTTTAATCGGTTGCTCGGTGATGGAGGCAAGCTGTGAGTCAGAATTACCCAGCACCGAAACATTCACTTCAATGCAGTCTTTAATTTCCGCTTCTACTAAGACGCGCTGATCGTACTGCAGAACTCGTTTGACCGCCTCAACTAGCTCGGCCGAAGTTTTAATTTTTTCTATGCCCACCGTTGAGCCACCGTTAGCTGGTTTGATGAAGATGGGCAGACCTAGTTTTTCAATAGCTGCCAGTTGGGTAGCTTGATCATCAGTCCACATCTGCTGCGTAAACCACACATATGGCGTCTGAGTTACTTGTTCAGCAGTCAAAATCTGGCGAGTCATGATCTTATCAAACGCTACCGCCGAACTAGTCACTCCCGGACCCTGATAGGGAATCTGTGCCAACTCTAACAGACCCTGAATGTTTCCAGCTTCACCGTAAGCGCCGTGGAAGCACAAAACGGCGACATCAATGAAGTTGCTTCCCGGGTTAGGATTGAGGAAAAAGGGCTTTAGGTTAGCGGGGGCAGCCAGATCAGCAGTCTGGAAATAAGAGATGTCAGCTAGCGGCGTGCCCGTCCACCACTGGCCCTTTTTATCGATGTAGACCGGAACTACTTCGTAGAGCTCAGGATTGGCATGGTTCATCAACTGCACGCCGGTAATGACCGACACCTCGTGTTCTACCGAGATTCCCCCAAACAGGACTGCTAGTCGACGTTTAGACATAGATCTCCTGATATCCGCCTTCATATACCAGCACGCTGCCCGGAATTATATGAGGTTGTAGTAACTTAAAAACTGCCGCCTGGCTGGGGCCGATGACAATATGTGACTCATCACCCCCATTACTGGTAAAGCCTACCACAATATCGGACGTAGCAGGACCTTTAATTAAGCCTACGTAGTCACTTTGATTGACTAAAGTGCGGCCCAGCTCTTGATGAATTTGCTGTGAAGCATCACCTGTTTCCGTAAAACCTAAAGTGATTATAAAGCGGCGAGTCGCTTCAAGTTGATTGAGGAGCTTTAACGACTCAACGACTGAGTCAGCATTAGTATTGTAGCTATTATCTAGAATCAGCACATTTTGAGGCCAGAATGTAGGTTCGTGACGACGGTGAATAAAGGGCAGGGTGGCTATCCTTTTTCGAACGCTGGCTTCACCTTGGCCTAGTTTTTGAGCTAGCCAAAATGCCGGAAGAGTGTTGACCGCCTGATGCTCGCCGAACAGTGGCGAAAATAAAGTTTGATCAGCAAATGCTGGTTTATCTTTCCAGCTGACGGTAAACTCAGTTCCAGCCCGGGAAACGCGGCTATTTTGCACCTTTAGACTTGAGCACTGACTGGTTCCGTACGTTAACATCGGTTGTTTCAGGTGAGCTCGATTTTGTTCATGAATGATGACCTGCTCTGGATCAAACGAGAAGTAGGCCGGGAGCGCGGACAGCTCGGTGATCACATTCTCAAAACTGCCCAAGATCTCTAGATGTTGACGACCAATTGGGGTCAAAATGCCATAATCTGGCTGCAAGAAATCACACAGCTTTTTGATGTCACCAGGCCGGTACTCGCCCAGCTCAACGATGAAAATTTGATGTTCAGGCTGCAAATCACGAGTAATAACCTGAGCAATCCCGAGCATGGTGTTGATACTTTTGGGCGTAATCAACACTTTGAACTGACTCGAAAAAGTGTGTCGAAGTATATGCTTGGTTGACGTTTTACCGTAACTGCCGCCAATTGCGATTACTTTCAAACCCTGATGACGGTAGGCCCGAAGTCTTTCTTGAGCCTGACGATATGAACGGTAACGGATAAGCCACTCACCCGGCTGGGTCAGCCATAAGGCAAACGAAATAGCCGGAACTACGGGCAAGAAAAAGAAAAAGGAGCTGAGCTGCTGGATGAGTTTTAACTTCAAGCTCCACGCAGCTGGCTGGATATCTAGCAGTGAGCCTTGGTGAAGCTTAATCCACTCTCGCCATCGGGGCAGGTCATACTCACTTTGCTGCAGGACAGCTAGGAGGGTTTTTTTGGTCATGATTGCTTAAAGTGCTCTAAGCACTGAGTTAAATCTAGTGGGTTGTTCGATAAAAGGGAAGTGGCCAACGCCGTTAAAGACCACTAGCTCCGAACCTTTGATTAACGTCGAGAACCGTTTAGCCTGCACGAGTGGGGTATCAGCATCCACATCTCCCCAAATTAACAGCGTTGGAGTGACGATCTTTTCTAAATCCTGGCTGATGTTTTCGTGAATGACTCGCTGCAGAATTTTTTTTTGCATGTCGTTGGCGTACATATAATCGGTAGAAGAGTGAGTCATCTTGAGCAGTCTTTCTCGGAACTGGGTAGAAAGCTGGGCCTTCAAGACTCTAGGAATTAAAGTTAAAAGTCGTTGTTGTAGTTGCTGAGTAGGACTCAGCGGGGCCGGGAGGCCAGAGGCAGAGCAGAGGATAATCTGCGTTAAACCAGCGGGAAAGTGGCTGGCTGCCAACATCGCTGCCAGTTTACCGCCAAACGAATGACCCAACAATGAAAAGGGTTTGGTATCCACTGTTTGAGCTAAAAAGTCTTTGAGCCACACGACGTACTCAGCCGAGTCCCAGACTTCAGTCGGCGAGTGAGATTGTCCAAACGCTGGTAAGTCAGGAATAATGAGCTGATATTGCTCTGATAAACCAGCAATAACGGGTGAGAAAATTTGCCAGTCACACCCCCAGCCATGAAGCAAGACTAGAACTGGGCCGTGACCAATTTTTTGATAATTGGTAAGTACTTTGTGCGCAGTTAACTCCATTAATTTCTCCTGATTGTATAACTGGTGAGATGACGAAGGAAAATGGCCGGCGCATCTTCTAAAAAAAACTGCTGAAACTCTTGGTACAAAGCCAGTCGCTCATTGCGGTCCAAAGTTTGACGCCCTTTTTCGAGCAAACTATCAATCCGGGTATTTCGGTAACGAGAAAAGTTAGTACTCTCATTAGAGTGCCACAAGTAATACTGATCAGGATCAGCGGGAGATTCCTGACCAATGAGTAAAGCCTGAAAATTGGTAGTGTCGGGAAAAGAAGTAATCCGATATGCCACGCTAATATTGACATTGGCGCAGCGATTTTTATCCTTAATGATGGCTGATTTTTGACATTCTTGCTCAGCAACAATTCCCATAGCTTCCCAATCCTGTTTAATTTGAGCCGCTTCTTTTTCAAATAAGGGTGTAGTGGTGAGCTCGATCTGTAACGGCTGGCTGGGAATCTCGCTCAATAACCTTTCCACTCCACGCTTCAGGTCATACTCGTAGCTTTTAGCACCTTCCAAGTGCGCCCAGGAGTTGGGGTTGATAGGTCCGGAAGCTCGTGACTCGTCATCGACTTTTTGAATTCCATAGGCCAATGCTTGTCTGACATTTTTGGTAAACAGGGGGTTTTCTAAGTTAAAAAAGACCGCTAAGTAGGTACTCATATCCAGCTGGCTAGTAGTCTCGGCTGTGGCCCAGCCACCAATATCATAGATATCGGATAAACTAGATAGAACATCCACCTCACCACGCTTAAACGCTAAGACTGCATCATTTTCACTGACATAAAAGCGATAGACACGGCGCTCATTACTACTTTCAATGGTAACTTCTACCAGCCGACTTCCCTTTTGTTTATAGTCACTCACCTGGTATTTACCTAGTCCAATCAAGGTCGGTCGATTGAAGAATAACATGTACTTCTCAGAGCCAGCTCTAAAAATAGGTCGAGATACGACGGTCGGAAATGGCACAAATGTCTCAGGCAGCTTGAAGAGGACGTCATTAGGCGTAGTGATAATCTCTACATCGTTAAAACTATAGCGCAAGTCATTTGTTTCTAATGGCCTACCGTCCTGCCACTGCAAGTTTTGTTTGAGCATGAAGCGGTAGGTTCTGCCTTCATCCTCTACCGACCATCGTTCAGATAATTCGGGGATGGCCGTTCCGTCTTCCTCGACTCGAGTCAGCCCTAGACTGACTAAGGACATAATCTCAGGTGGTAGGGAGCTGAGGGAGTAATCACCAACCAGCCCAATATACTGGCGAGGTTTAGGATCAAATATTTCGGCCATTCTAGGCACAAGGAAGGAAAAGCCAATTGAAGCCAGAATAATGGTGAGAAGGACAATTAAGCCGTGTTTTCGGACATAAGAACTGAAGTACCAGTAAAATTTACGCACGCAGCCTTACACCACAGTGTTGGCTAAAGAGGTGAGCGTGAACAGGACAACTGCCCCAATAGTGAGGTAAAACACTACTTTTTCGACCCCTCGCCGCGTGTGATATGTTTCTCCGCCACCACCCCAAGAAGTACCAAACCCAGCACCTTGGGCCTGTAGTAAAATACAGCCTGTAATGATGATCGAGAGAATAATTTGTAGAGTCAACAGCATAGTATTCATAACTTTATTCTACCACTGATGCAATGAGTGTGACTATTACGTTGCGACTTGCTGGGCTCTAGTTTCTCGCAACACAGTGACAGTAACCGTGCCTGGATACGTCATTTTTTCCTTAATTTCATCACGGATCTTGAGTGATAGGACTTTGACATCTTCATCTTTTGACTGCTCTGGATCAAGAATGACTCGAACTTCTCGTCCGGCTTGAATTGCATATGCTTGTCTCACTCCTGGATACTCAGTAGCAATGGCTTCAATTTTTTGCAAGCGCTCAACGTACTCTTCGTAGTTTTCATATCGAGCCCCTGGTCGAGCTCCTGAAATAGCATCCGCGATATAAACTAGGACCTGCTCAATACCTGAGAAAGGTTCATCTTCGTGATGTTGGGCAATACAGTCAATCACTGTCTGAGGAAGGCCATATTTTTTAGCAATCTTGACCCCGAGCTCAACGTGACTACCCTCAGCTTCATCCGAGACTTTACCAATGTCGTGTAGGAGACAACCTAGCTTGACAATATTCACATCTGCGCCCATTTCTGAGGCCAACTTCATCCCAATTTTAGTTTCCTCTAAAGTGTGAGCGATCAGATTCTGACCGTAAGAGAAGCGAAACTTAAATCTGCCCATTAGCTTCATTAAGTCCGTCGGTAGGTTGTAAATCCCGACGTCATGACATAGTTTTTTGCCCGCTTCGAAAGTGACTTTGTCAATTTCTTGTCGAACTTTGTCCACAACTTCTTCAATCCGAGTAGGTTGAATCCGACCGTCTTTAATCAATCGCTCTAAAGCAATGCGAGCAATCTCTCTCCGCACTGGGTCAAAACATGATAGGCGGACTTCAGTGGGCGAAGTGTCAAGATCAACGTCGACGCCGGTGTAACGTTCAAAAGCATGAATATTGCGGCCTGATTTACCAATGATCTTGCCCTTAGCTTCTTCTGAAGGCAGAGTCACGGTAGAAACAGTGTACTCAGGGACATAATCGGTAGCACCATGTTTCATGGCATCGATGAGTATTTCTCTAGATTTTTCCTCGGCTTCATTCTTAGCTTCTTCTTCTTTTTGGCGGATTAATTGAGCCATTTCCTGAGTCATTTTTTGCTCAATACCTTCAAGCAGCAGACCTTTGGCTTCGTCACGAGTCATACCAGCTACTTTTTCTAGTCTTTCTAGTACTTGTTGCTGGGAGCCTTCAACTTCGGTTCGAAGCTTCAACACACCTTGGCGATCTTTTTCAATATCTCGCTCTTTTTGATCCATCTGACCTAGACGTGAGTCTAGTCGGTCAAGCTTGTTGTCTAATGAACGTTGCTGTTCTTCTAAAAGGCGACTAGCTTCGCGTGATTCACGCTCAGCTTTACTTCTGACCGCTAAGGCTTCGTCTTTGGCTTCAACAATGATCTCTCGAGCCTTAGCCTGAGCTTCACGCAGCATGGCTAGGGTTTCGGCCGAACTGATGGTGGCATTGTTAGACGAGTTGTCTTGAAGTCTTGGTACTGGCTGAGCTTTGAGAGCTGACTTGAGTGGCTGGGGGGCTAGAACTGGTCGAACGGTCTTAGTGTTCGTCAACGGCTGAACCGGTGGTAAGGCTCGGGGAGTAGGTCCAGCGACTGGAGATTGAGGAGCTACAGCAGCTTTGGGTTTACCCTGAGATTTCTGAGGACTAAATAAAGATGAAAGATTTCCGAAAAAAGACATAAAGCTCCTTACAGTGAATTAAACTGAGTGAGCTACAACCAGCACAAGTACTCATCTAACGACAGGTACTAGAGAAAGGACGACATCGTGGGCGCTTAATGAAAAACTAAGGTCTGATGTGTGCATGTTCCAAATAACTCTTAATGGTTTACTAAAATATGGCGTGCGGTTGAGCATCACTACGTTATTTTACTGCAAATAGGGGCGAGAGTCAAACCTATTTTACTTAGCACTGGCTTACGGAGTCTCAGCTGCAGGTACGGCTTTGGGAGCTTCACTCTCTCTAATTTTCTGCCAAATGGCCTGTTCAATCTCGGTCATTAGTTCTGGATTTGCGATCAAAGCTGCTTTAGTGGCTTCTCTACCTTGAGCCAGAACTTCACCTTTATAACGGTAAAAGCTGCCACTTTTTTCCAGCACTTCCTTTTCGGCGCCAATATCGACGATATCTCCAGCCTTGGAGACGCCGTTCTGGTCCATATCAAACTCAGCAATCTTGAATGGAGGAGCCACCTTGTTCTTAACGATCTTGACGCGATGTCTGCTGCCGACGATCTTATCGCCTTCCTGAATATTACCAATTTTACGAATATCAATCCGTTGTGAGGCATAGAACTTGAGAGCATTACCACCGGTAGTGGTTTCGGGATTGCCAAACATGACCCCAATCTTCATCCGTAACTGGTTGGTAAAGATAACTAGAGTTCGAGTTTTATTGATGGCCGCAGTTAGTTTTCGTAGTGCTTGTGACATCAACCGAGCTTGAAGACCCATTTGGGGATCGCCCATCTCACCCTCAATCTCAGATTTAGGTACCAGAGCTGCTACAGAGTCAATGACGATAATATCTATGCCACCGGAGCGAATTAAAGTCTCAGTAATTTCTAGAGCCTGCTCACCATAATCGGGCTGGGAAATAAGCAGTTCATCAAGATTGATACCAATATTTTGAGCCCGAATGGGGTCTAGAGCATGTTCTACGTCCACAAAAGCTGCGACACCACCCATTCGTTGCACTTCGGCAATGGCATGTAAGCAGATCGTGGTTTTACCGGATGCTTCAGGTCCATAGATTTCAACTACTCGGCCGCGGGGGAAGCCGCCCACACCAAGTGCTAAGTTGATCGCTAACGAGCCAGTGGAGATAACGGGAATCTCTGTCCGATTACGGATAGAATCGCCCATTTTCATGATCGAGCCTTTACCAAACTCCTTCTCAATCTGTTGCATTGCGATCGCTAAAGCTTGTGCTCGACCGGGGTCGGTGCTGCCCGCATTGGCCGGATTCGTAGTTGCTTGGACGTTAGTATTTTTAGCCATATGGTTCCTTTGTAAAGTATCTGGTTTGGGTTTCCTTCTTACTTTACTATACTGTAGAATTAGTTGTAGCGTAAACGGCAATTCTTACCTAAAGTGTAGGAAAGTGGTAAGAGAATAGGTAAATGCCGTTACTATCACTCGGGAAGTAGTTCAGATGGCTAGAACGCGCGCATGGGGTGCGCGAGGTCGCAGGTTCGAGTCCTGTCTTCCCGACACCGTAAACTGGTTCTGATCAAGTCAGAAGTAGGTTCCGGTATAACGCTGGACGTTCAGTGCCCGATCAAGCGAACTACATCATTCAAGTAGAATTGTGAGCCTGACTAGGGTAAGTCCTGCCTTCCCGACACTTCCTACTAAATACTTTAATAATACAAAAAAATGCCTCTAGTTATCTAAGGCTCAATCATCCTAAGATTCGAAGAAGAAAAGCGGTCGATGCAAGTACTACTACTACTGCCCAAACCGCGATGGTTGTTGTGATCCGATCGTCTCCTAACTCAGGGGACATTTTACTCCTTTCAATGCCCTACTCACGGAGGATTTCGGAGGCATTATCACATACATGAAGTTAGTATATCAAAACCATTAATAATTATGACTTTTCTCCCCTTGTAATCTTCGCCTAATGTTTGGTAGTCTAAAGATATGCCTGATCAAATTATTGTCTGTCCTCAGTGCTCCTTCAACTTCCCTTTAAACGATGCTCTCTCAGATCAGATTCGCCACAAACTGCAACATCAACTTGAAGCAGTGCACCAGAAGAAGCTGGCTGAAGTCCAACAGCAGTCGGCCTCACTCCAAAAGCAACAACAACAATTGCTCAGGCAGCAGGAAACCATCGATGAACAGCTTAAACTCAAACTAGATCAAGAACGACAAAAACTCTGGGTCTTAGCTCAAGAAAAAGCCAAGACTGAAGCTAAGGCCAATGTCGATACTGAGCTAAAAGATCTCCAGGAACAGTTTCAAGAAAAAGCTAAACAGCTGGATGCGGCGCAGAAACATGAACTCGAGCTGCGCAAGCAAACTAGAGAAATCGAGGAACAAAAGAAGAACTTAGATCTAGAGCTGCAACGCCAGTTGGATCAAGAGCGGAAAAAAATCACCGAAGAGACACGTCGGACTGAAGGCGAGCAGCACCGTCTAAAACTCCTAGAAAAAGACAAGCAAATGGAGATCATGCAGAAGACGATTCAAGATCTGCAGCGCCAGAGTTTGCAGGGTTCAATGCAGATCCAAGGCGAAGTCAAAGAAAATGATCTCAAAAGCTTACTCAGCACAACCTTTTTCACCGACTTAATTACTGACGTTCCGACAGGAATTAAAGGGGCCGACCTAGTTCAGATCGTAAACAACCAGCTGGGTCAAAAAGCTGGCGTTATCCTCTGGGAGTCAAAAAACACTAAAGCTTGGAGCAATGACTGGGTGACTAAACTCAAACAAGACCAAGGCGCAGCTAGTGCCGATGTTTGCTTACTAGTGACGCGAGCATTGCCTGATGACATCAAAGGCTTCGGCATCCGCCATGGAGTTTGGATTTTAGAGTCCCAGTACGTCATTCCTTTAGTTTCCACCCTCAGATTCCATTTACTTGAATTGGCAAAAACGAAGAATTCTCTAATTGGTCGAGATCAGAAGATGGAGTATTTATATCAGTATCTGTCAGGCAATCAGTTTAAAAACAGAATTGAGTCAATTGTGACTGCATTTAGTGAGATGCAAAGTGACCTAGCCTCCGAACGCCGGGCGATGGAGAGAATCTGGCGCAAACGAGGTCAGGAAATTGAACGAGTGATTGAAAACACCGCCGGGATGTATGGAGATTTACAAGGGATTGTCGGGGCTGGCTTACCCACGATACAGGCTTTAGAATTACCTGATGGCTCAGAGAAAGCTATCGCTACTCCTAGCTCATTACCGCCCAGCTTATTTTAATTATGCCTTACAACACCACTGGATCATCACCTACCATCTCCCCAGCTCTGAAAGTAGTAGTTATTGGTCAAGCAGGCATAATAGTTCTGCTGCTGTCACTTTTTATTTACTTTACGCTCAACGGAGTTCCCAGCTCTCCCTCAACCGTCACCACTTACCAAGAGTGTTTGGATAGTTTTGGTAGTTCTCTGCAAGAAAGTTACCCAGCTACTTGTGTTACTAAAAACCAAGAACGCTTCGTCCAGCCGCTCACATCAGAAGAGGAGCAAACTCTCCGTCCGGAAACCATTTATCCTTAACTTAATCACTGATGGGCAGTGAGTAGCTAACCGTGTACACTGGCCGAGATGCCCATTACTCCTGAATTTCAACGCCTCTTTGAGCTCTTGAATCCAGCTCAACAACAAGCGGTGACCACCACTGAAGGACCCGTCATGGTGATCGCTGGGCCTGGTACGGGTAAGACCCAAGTGTTGGCTGCCCGTATTGCCTATATTTTATTGACTACAGATACCAATCCTAGCTCCATTTTGGCCCTGACTTTCACTGAATCGGCCGCTAAGAATATGCGTCAACGGTTGGTGAGTATGATCGGCAAAACTGGCTACTATGTCCAGATTCAAACCTTTCACTCTTTTGCGACTGATGTCATCAACTCCCATCCCGAGTTTTTCCCCCTCGATCGAGATAGTCAAAACTTAAGTCAGCTCGAACGATACGAGATTTTAGAAAGCTTGCTCGATGTGTTACCTCTTAAAGCTCTCAAGCCCCTGAATGCCCCCTATTTTTACCTCAAAGACATTATCTCTAGTCTGTCTGATCTGAAACGTGAAGGTATACCGGTGACCGACTTTCAAGAAATCGTAGCGGCCGAAAAATCCTTGTTTGAGCAAGAAGAAGAGGCCCTGACCAAAACTCAGCACCAACAGCAAGAGAAGAAACTGGCCAAAAACTTGGAGTTAGCGGTAGTTTATGAAGCATATCAAGCCCAACTACTTGAACGGCGACGGTTTGACTTTGACGACATGATTACCTTAGTCATGAATGCATTTAAGGAGCATGAGGACTTAGTTCTAGAGTACCAAGAACGGCTGCTCTATTTTTTGATCGATGAGTATCAAGATACAAACGCTGCCCAAAACCAGATGGTTGATGAGCTCGCTCAGTTCTGGGGCGAGATGGCCAATATTTTTGTAGTCGGGGATCCCAATCAGGCAATATATCGCTTCCAGGGAGCGTCACTAGAGAACGTGATCGGCTTTACCCGTCACTATCAGTCAGCTCAAGTGATCAGACTAGAAACTGGCTATCGTTCACCTCAGAAAATCTACGATGCTGCGGCAGATTTAATCACTCAAAACCAGACCACTGAATCCAAACAGTTGTTGCAGACACAAGCTCTAGAGAGTGTCAAAGGAACGGGTCAGCCCATTACTTTGTTTTCCGCACCTTCACAGACGCTGGAAACTATTTATTTAGCTTGTCGCATTCGTGATCTACTCAAAGCCGGCGTAGAGCCCGACCAAATTGCCGTTTTATATCGCACTAATGCCGATGCTATTGAGATTGCTGACGCGCTGAGTAGGTGGGGGATCGCCTTCGATATCGATGGGGGAAATAATGTGCTCAACACGGAGCATATTCGGCAGCTCCTCTGTTTGTTTCAAGTCATCCACAGCATTCGCATGGGTACTGAAGATGGCCTGCTGTTTGAAGTCATGCAGTACGAATGGGTTGGTTTAGATTCATTAATGGTGATGAAAGCTGCCCGGGCCGCCAGCCGAGCCAAGTTGTCACTGTATGAGCTGATTTTGAAAGGGTATGAGACATTTTCTACCCACGACACCCAACACTCACTACCTTTAGAGTTTGCAGCTTTGGAAACTTTTATCACTTCACTGAATCAATGGAGCATGCGAGATGCTCAGTTACTGTTCCCTGCTTGGTTCGAGCTCATTATCAACGAAAGTGGATTTTTGCCCTGGGTGATGAAGCAGCCAAACTCGATTGTGTTGCTCAATGGGGTCAACTCGCTGTTCCGCGAAGTCAAAGCTCTAGCCGGCGGTAAACGAGGCTTTCAGTTAGCCGCTTTTTTAGCCGCAATTAAAACTTTAGATGAGCACAATTTAGCGATTACGCTTGAAGATTTGAATATCTCCAAAGGAGCGGTGCGTTTGTCGACCGTTCATAAAGCTAAAGGACAGGAATGGAGACATGTTTTCTTAATGCGCTGTGTGGATGGAAAATGGGGAAACGGCAAAAATCGTGACTTAATCTCTCTTCCTCAAGGCATTTTAAAGAACTCGGATCTTTCTCAAAAAGAGCGCAATGAAGATGACCGCCGGTTATTCTATGTGGCCATGACTAGAGCTATCGAGGGTCTGACTATTTCATTTCCCGAAACTATTATTAGTGAAAATCGGACAAAAAGCGTCATGGGGAGCGTTTTTATTGAAGAGATTAAAAAGCATACAGAGCTGGACACTTCCCCTTGTGCAAGTGAAATTCTGACCAAAGCCGATGAGTATCTGGCCCAACTCCTCCAACCTGCCCCGACTCGCGATAGTAAAGAGCAAGAAAAGGTTTTTTTCCGCGAACTCCTCTCCAAATTCTCCCTATCGGTTAGTGCTTTAAACGCCTATCTAAAATCACCCAAAGATTTTGTCACTCAGTACCTGTTGAAAGTCCCGACAGCAACTTCGCCGCTGATGGCGTTTGGAACGGCGGTGCATAGTGCCCTGGAACAATGGTTCAAGGCTTGGCAAAAAACTGGCGGTAAACCTTCAGTTGATGTCCTGTTAGCTTGGTTTGAGGAACGGTTAGCTAAGGAACCGCTGACTGAGCACGATTACGAGGCTCGCCTGGCTCGAGGGAAAGAAGTCTTGACCCATTACTTTGCTACTTTGGCCGCATTGACGCAGCAACCTCTGTATATTGAACGTTTTTTTGGTGGTCACTGGGGGAAAGCGATGCTGGATGATATTTCGTTAACAGGCCGAATTGACCGTGTCGACTGGATAGATCCACAGCTAAAAACCGTCTGTGTTGTAGATTATAAAACCGGTAAACCTCGAACCGTGGGTGAGATCGAAGCCACTACCGCTTCGTCTGAACTCTCAGAGCGGGAACAAAAATTGCCGGAAAGTATCCGAGGAGGCTACAAGCGGCAGCTGGTTTTCTACAAATTATTGACCAACTTGGATCGCAGCTTTGGCCCCACCGTGACAGATGCTCGATTTGAGTTTGTTGAGCCAGATAAACAAAGTGGTAAGCTGATTAGTCGCCACTTTCAGATTAGTGATCAAGAAGTAGCCGATTTGTCAGCTTTGATTAAAGAGGTAATGAAGGAGATTCGAGGCCTGGAATTCTTGTCACAGCTCTAGTTATTTCCAGCTCGGCACCGCAAAGTAAACTTTATTGACTAATGAGGAAGGTAGGGGAATATTAGTCCAGAGTGGATACCAGATAATGAAGGTAGTCAGAATTATTCCTAGAATCAAGTAGACTGCTGGATAGAGCTTGGCTCTCCAGCTTTGTTGTAACCAATAAGCCAACAAAATACACATCAAAGGCACGGCTGGAGTGTAGTGGTAAAAGAACATAATGCGCGGGGAAAGCTCCCACGGCAACCAGACCACCAAGTAGGCTGCGAGTAGAAACACTAGGGGCCACACAATTTTCCGGCGCCCAATGGCCGCGATGATGATCGATAAACCTGTGGCAATCACGGTCAGGCCCCCAAGCCAAAATAAGGCCGGATTTCCTTGAGCATAAATGTTGGCGACCTGATCATTTGAGGTATAGTCGATGTGAAACCAGACGGGACGAAGATTGAAGAACCATTGCCACGGCCGAGACTGATACTCGTGGGTAGCAGTCAAGTTTGTTTGGTACCACCAGATTTGGCGATGCAGCTCTTGAAAATGACTCATCGTTTTACCTTGTAAAAACATGTGACTATAGGAGGCGATATAGACCACCGCTGGGACTACTACTAAAGCGATTAGCATCCAGAGTAGTTTTTTAATCAAAACCTTGATCGCGACCAAAGATTTGCCTTGGATATAAGTCAGATACCAGTCTCGTAAACTAAGCAGTCCTTCGACCAATCCCACGATGCCGACGGCAAAAACCCCTGACCATTTTGTAGCCATCGCTGCCCCTCCTACTAAGCCAGTCAGGAGTAACCACCAGGGTTGGTGGTTGCGGCGATACATCAAGTAGACAATCAAAGTCAGGAGAATCGCAAAAGTCACGTGGATATCATTCATCGCCGTTCGTGACTGGACTAGCAGTAGTCCATCTAAACTACTCAAAACCGCCGCCACTAAGGCAACTGGTTTGCTAGCAAACAAGAGATCGGCTAGCTTGAACGTCGCCATCACCACTAACACTCCAAATAAAACTGAGCTAATGCGCCAGCCGAAAGCATTTTCGCCATAGATCAGTATCCCCACGGCTTGGGTGTACTTAGCCAAAGGTGGATGGAGCCAGTCCACGGCGGTGTTGGGCTCAACTGGTTCATTCCACCATTCATAAGCGCGTACATCGTTGCGGGCAATCAGTTTTGCAGTGACTGCATGATAAACCTCGTCAAAGACATAGGTTTTGGGTTGGTCTAAGTGATAGATCCGGGTGAAAAATGTCAGTGCCAAAACTAAAAGCAAGATCCACCGATAGCGAAGATTGAGAAAGTGGAGCATGAGTCAGCTAATGATGTAAATGATAATAGTGACAGTTAATCCAAATCCAAAAACAATGGCCAATAGTGGCTTATCTCGCAACAGAACTCGCTCAGGAGATTCACCCTGTTTATCTTCGTACACTACTTGGAGATAACGCATGACCCCAATGATCACAAAAGGTAAAGTTAACATCAAAAGTTTTTGCGACTGCAGGGTTCGAGGCAAAAAGCTGTACAGGGTAGCAAATCGGCCTTCCGGTCGAACAATCTCATTCTGGAAAGCGAACAGGGCGTAAGTCAACCAGGTGGCGGTAGCAAACATGCCAGTGTACTGGTCCAATAGCCGTTGACTATATCGTTTGAGAGTCGAGCGAGTGTCGCCGATATCTTTTTCTGCGACACTGCCTGCCATCAATGTTCGCTCACTTTGCCGTTTACCAACGGCTAGAAAGAGAGACGCAGAGACTACTGTCAGTAAAAACCAGACACTCATATGTAGATCTACCACTACGGCTCCGGCGTAGATCCGAATCAGAAATCCTAGCGCAATTGAGACTACATCTAAGATCGGAATATGCTTAGTTTTGGTGGCATATAACAGTTGGAGTAAAAAGTAACCTAAAATTAAGCCGCGGAAAAAGAGTGGCAGCCACAGTGATAGTAAAAAGACTACAGCTAATAAAACAAGGGCGGCAAAGGCAGCCACAGGAATAGGCAAGAGACCAGCCGCAATTGGTCGCCTGCGTTTGAACGGGTGCCGGCTATCTACCGCCTCATCAATGATGTCATTAATAATGTAAACCGAAGAAGTCAGTAAACAGAAAATTCCAAAAGCTACCGTCACTGTGACAAAGTAGGGGGTGCCATTTTGAGGTACATAAAACAAAAAGCCAGAGAATAGCAGTGCCGCATAGAGAGCCAAATTTTTGATCCATTGGCGCGGTCGAGCAGTCTGAAGAATATAGTAAAGGAAGGTATTTTTAAAATTCATGTTGTCATTGGCGCGAGTGAAGTTTTGCCCAAATCAAAAACCCAAATACAAAGCTCGTCGTTACCGCTATTGTAATCAGTTTGCCAGTGGTATTCAAATACAATGATAGGATGCCCATAGCTAGGCTGGTCATCCAGTAGAACAGGGCTATACGCCGCCGTCCCCAGCCTAAGACATCCATCAGTTTGTGGTGCAAGTGACCTCGATCGCCCCAAAAAGGCGATTTTCCAGCGGCCAGTCTGCGAGCAATAGTAAATAGAGCATCGGCGGTAGGAATAGCTAAAACCATCATCGTGGTGGCCACTTTCGCCCCAGAGAGGATGGCTAATACACTCAAAAAATACCCAGCTAGGGAGCCAGCCCCATATCCAGCTAGAATCCTCTGAGGAAACATATTCCAGACCAAAAACCCGACAAATGCTCCGGCCACTATGAAGCTCAACAGTAAAACACTAAACTGAGTTGGATCTTCGCTAAATCTTTGGGATAGTAAGCCGCTAAAGATCAAAGCAATCGCTACAAAGCCTGGCATCTGCCCGTCTACTCCCTTAGACCAGTTGACGATGTTCATGTTCCATAAAATAAAGAGCAAGGCAAAAATGTCAGCTAGCACCCAGACGGTCCAGCTTTGACCTAAAGCCAGAAAAGTCAGTTGAGGCTGGTCAAGGTGAATTACATCACTGGAAAAAGGATTACTGACATATGCAATCCCAATTCCGGCACCTACCACGATCAGAGCCGCTACTAACCCTGAGAGTAATCTGATGGCTGGATGTAGGTCCAAAATATCATCTAAAGTCCCGACTACCGTCAATAGTAGCGCTCCACTCAAAATGGCAATTAAATACTTGTCTAGTGGTAACCAGATTAATGAGGCAATGAGCACGGCGCTGAAGATAACGAGTCCACCTCCTCGAGATAAGGGTCTTGAATGGGTGACTTTAGCATGCGTGAGCAGTTGGGGGTCATCAATCCAGCCATAACGGCGGTAAATCTTAATAATTAGAGGTGTTAACAGGATTGCAATTAGTCCAGAAACACCCAAAGCGATAAGCGCGGTAAACAACATATTAAGTCACAATCACCACAATGCGGATTAAAGCTAGGGTCAAGATGGCTTGAATAAGAACCGTGATCCAGCTAAAAAGTTGAAGTAGGAGATGGTTGTAATTTTTGAATCGTTGGGCGGCTGCTAAATGAGTCAAGGTAATCAGCAGAGAGATGGCGGGAAACAACCACAGCCACTCCTTGACTACTAGTTGTTGAGCTGGTAGGGCCAAGGTGTAAAACATGGGCACAAATGGTTGAATCCGTAAATAAAAGATCAGGACCGTCAAAATTAAGCCCACCGAGATCAAATACGAGAGTAGGAATGGGGTCCGAATCAGCTTGGGCAACTGAAAAAAATGAATGATTGCAAGAGATCGAAAGTGATGAGCCATGAGATGATTATAGACTAGCTACATTCGCATCCAAAAGGTAAAGTGCTCAAAGGTGTTGTTAGGGATGTAGTAATTGCCAATTAGGTAGCTGGTCAATTCGGGAAAAGTGTTTTTATCCTCTTTCATTAGTATAAAAAAAGTAGGATGACGTGCCTTGATACTGGCCAAAGTCTCGTCGTAAGCCTGAAAATCCTTGATGTGAAAAGCCACCGTAAATCGGCCGGTAGGGACAGTTCCACTCAAAGCATAAAGAGTGGGATTAGTACCCCACATTCCTAAGTAGGTAGTGGCAGAAGCTTTGATTATTTCTGCTGCTTTATAGTTATCTCTCATCAACGAGCTGAAGCTTTCTCGATACTCATCAGGGGAAATCTGACCCGTGATTAGCTGGCCCCAGCGTTGATAGTAACTGACAGTTGGATAAAAACCGACCTGCAATAGTTTCATAATGCTGAAGCTACCAAGAATCAACACAATGGCCACTATGGTTTGCAGCGGTTTAGTCACGGTTGAGTAGCTCTCCAGCTGTTTAGACCGACACTGCTGGATAGTGTGTGCACCTAACAAAATTAACGGAGGTAGTAACTGTAAAAAGTAATGAGGATAAGGTCGATTTGAGAGTAAACTAGCGAAAATAGCCAACACTGACCACGTAGCCAGGAACTGAAAAATAGGAGTAAACCACTTTCGAGCTAGGGTAAAAAAAACTATCAGTCCGCCGGCAATTAGGGCTTTTCCTGCCAGCGAAAACGACCAGATCAAAACTGGGTTGGTGAAGGGCAAGGTCCAGGAGCCGGCGTAGCGAAAGTTATAAAGCAAGCCATAATCTAGATACGCCGAGCCTGAGCCTCGGGCAGCAAAATAGAGAATTGAGATGAGAATGGGAAGTACTACTCCTAAACTGGTAGCTAAGATGAGCGGTGCAGATGTTTGAAAAGCCAACCTTAGGTGTTTTTTATTAGTAAAATCAAGATGTCTAGTAAGCCCAAACCAGCCCAAACTCAGCACGGCTAAGGCATCAAATAAAGCCGGGACTTTAGTCAATACCCCTAATCCTAAGATCAAGCCAGCAATGATGTATCTTTTTATCTCAACTACAGACTTGGAGCTCACCTTCCACTGATCTGAGTAATAGCTTTTAAAAAACTCAGTTCTACTTATGATCAGAGTTGCCAACAGTACAAACCCCATCACAAACAACTCGCCATTAGGAATGTTACCTTCCAGCCAGGGAAAGCTGGTCAAGACTATGAAAATAAAAGTGCTTAACGTCGTCAAAACAGGAGTTAAAAGTTTTCGAGCTAGACCATAAAAAGCAGCGGTCGCCATTATCATCCAGCCTAAGAGCAGCAATCGAAATAAATTTTGACTGGGCGTCATAGCTAGGTAGTAAATCAAGGGAGTTTTATGATCAATGATCTCGGCGTAAAGTCTCTCGCCAGCTCTTAACGCATTGCCAATGGTCAGGTAAATTCCTTCATCGCCATACCAATAGGGTTCAGAAAAATTAGGCAAGCGAAAAAGAATCAGCAGACAGATCAGAATCAGGAGTGCGTGGTGGGGACGAAGGTATGATTCTATTTTGTCTAAAAATGAACGAGGCGGTGCCATGACTCATTATGCACAAGAAAGGCGGAATCAGCCAATAGCAAAATCGATCAGCCTAGACTTTTTTGGTGACTTTATACTCAATATATTTACCTAAAATGAGGCGGGTGTGAGCGTCAATGCCAGGTAGTGCAGAGAAGAAGAAGCCAATAATCGGCAACATTAAAAACTCCAACGGCTGCATGATGTAGGAGAGCGGATTATATTTGTTGGGTCTTGGCGGTCGATTCAAGGCGTCAATAATAAAGATTACGACCATCGAGACCAGAGATAATGTCAACAAGGCAGAGGTGACTTGGGGCAAGGTTTTACCCAAGATAGTTCGGCTAAACTGTTCATTAAGCAAAGGCGGCAGGATAGCGGAAACTGTAATGGCAAACCAGTTCACCGGCCAGAGGAAATGGTCTTCAATCACTTTAAAGACGCGAATAGTTTTATCCCAAAAAGGAATCCCCTCAGCTAACACATACTGGCGAATGATGTAAGCATCATCGCTCACCCCCCAAGCCCAACGTTGGAGCTGCTGATACTGATTCTTCATGGTCGCCCACCAGCCATCTGACTCAGCGGCGTCAGCATAGATCGGGAGGAAAATAGGCTCTACCTCAAAATCACCTTTTTTAGCAAAATATGACTTGAAAAAAAGACGGTAATCTTCGGGAATGACGTCGGTATCCCAGTAACCGATATCAACGATATGCTTGAGAGAAGTAGAGTAAGTAGAGAAATTTACTAGTCGGTCCTTGCGCATCAGAATATACATTTGTGTCACGGAAAAAACTGAGGCCAAAACTCTGACCGGTGCGGGGACTTTCCAGATGTTGTTGTAAAAAACGATACCCCCTTGCCAGATTCGATTGAATGGCTTTGTTTCTTTTAAGTAGGAAAAAGTTAAGTAACTAAAATATTGATGATGAAACAGGGCATCAGCATCTTCGCTGGAAATAGTGACTTTAGTGATATCGTACTTTTCTTTGTCGATCAGCAGCGCTTTAGCCTGACGAGCGCCCCAACTGGTGTTTGATGACTTACCCTTAACTTCACCTTGAATATCGGGATGTAACGTCGTCCATACATGGCCAAACAGAGCCCCAAACTCGTCGGTGATGGCTTTAGCTTTAACTAATGCTTCATTACCTTCTCGTTCTTCAAACGACAGCATAATATGCAGATTTTTTAAGGGATACGATTGTTTGCTCAGTGCAGTCAGTGTTCTTTGCAGCGTGGCCACCGGCTCCTGATACGTGGGAATAATCACAATGTGATCAATTGAGCTCCATTTTTCTGGAAAAGCTAGTTTTAAATCACCCAACCAGTCGAACTTGGACGAGGCCTTGATTTTGAGATGGGCCATGATTGAGAGCACGGCTAAGGTCACTGATCGATATAACCAGTAAACAGCAAAGGCAATCACGTAGTAAGCCACCTGGGTGGGAAACAAGAGTGAACCCCAGAAAGGAAACAAGATCAGTGACCACGAGACAAAGCCGGGTAAGATCTCGAGAGCACGACGAGTGCGAATGGGGTGGCGGCGGAAGTACCTACGAATCATATAAAGATTATGTGAATAGTTGTACGCTACTTTCGTAGATAGTTTCCAGATTTAATCCGAGTTCTTCAGCTAAGAACTCAGCAGTTAAGGATATCATCCAGGGTTGGCATGTCTGTCCCCGAAACGGATTTGGCGGTAAATAAGGAGCATCAGTTTCTAGTAACAGCCGTCCTTCAGGTGCGATCCGAGCTAAGCTCCGGAGGTGGTCAGAGTTTTTATAGGTCAAGTTTCCGGCTAAACCAAGGTAGGCGCCTATCTCTAAAGCTTCTTTAATATAGCTCAGCGGGCCAGATACGCAGTGCAGAACAAATGGTTGATGGCCCGAGTGATACCGTTTTAAGGTGTCTAGAATGTCCCAGTAGGCTTCCTCACCTTGGTCTCGAGCATGCACAATTAAGGGAACTTGCTGTTGCTCTGCCAGCTGAATGTGCCACATAAAGGCGTCAGCTTGGAGACTTTTTATTTGACCAGCCACCGTGGCGTCATCGGGTAGGCGGAAGTAATCGAGCCCTGTTTCACCTATACCTACTACTTTGTTTTGGTTAGCCAGCTCAGTTAATTCTTGCAGTTGATGGGTAATGTGATCAGTCAGGTCTAACTCAGAGGTT
>Ga0163154_10003096_pt1 | contig 23577 bp, 16 predicted proteins | sample OliLakLV19MP9P1_FD_148649 | JGI IMG/M metagenome (GOLD analysis project Ga0163154, IMG submission 148649) | Freshwater microbial mat bacterial communities from Lake Vanda, McMurdo Dry Valleys, Antarctica - Oligotrophic Lake LV.19.MP9.P1 | ecosystem: Environmental > Aquatic > Freshwater > Lake >... | reverse complement strand
ACCGTTGACAAATTTGCTCTGGGCACAAGTACAGGAAAGATCATCACTGTCTCACGGGTTTGACCGTGTTCACCGTCATTATCTTCGATGAGTTGAACACTGATCCAATCCCCGCGAAGCAACCCATCAATTTTCTCTGGTCGCCAATCCTTCATCAGAATAAAATCATACGTATTCATAGTATCTATCCTTCATGCTGCGTAGAATAAGGTTTGTAACTGCTTCACCGACGATTCTAGGGGATTCATTCCGCCGTACAGCCACGTAATCTCAACCACCGTGCAAAATCCGATAGCGGCGGCACCTTCAGCACATCCAGCGCGATAAGGTGTGATTGCTATCGCGCTCGGTTTTGTTACTTTAGTTCAACTACACACACAGCATATCGCGATCTGTCGCGGCGCGCACCTGATGCGCCTCTACAGAGATCACATTGAGCGTAGAGCCATCGGCGGCGAACATCTCCAACATATACCCCCGCACCATTGCTGAGAATATCGACCACGACGCCAACGTCCCCCGCTTTGAAGCCAACCTCAAAAAAGCCGCCGTCGGGCGCATCTTCCACCAGTACCGTCCGCTTTTTGCCCATCGTTGCGTCTGCTGTTAGTCAGTATATCATGGCAGGTCACTGGGTATCAATCGCTATGGTGTGCATTTCATGCGGATGAATTTCAAGTTAGCGATAATTTGTGGTCATTAATCCTCTTAACAGGATACACGAATACGCCTGTAGTGGATCATTGAAAGTTTTAACACGTCTCAAACTTTACACATGTCCCGGACTTGTGATACACTCAATGCAGAATTTCGAGACTAAAAAACCAAATGATGACGGATAACCCAGACCAACCTCCCCCTAACCGCTTAATCCGTGGGGGAAACGTGATCTGAACATTTTACCGGGTTGAAACCCCGCGATCCTGTCGCGAGGTGTCCCCGGTATTTTTGTTTTCTGGTCATGGGTTCTAGCAAGGAAAGGACAACTTGGCAAACGGCGTTGGTTCTAGTGTGGCACTCCTTATCGGTTGGATTACGCTGCACGGCATCTTCCAGATGACTGTGACCGCTTTCTCCAATTACCGACGAATGGCAGCGCGTGAGCGTTCTGAGCAGGGGGATCGACAAGCGAAAAACACCCTCAAACTTTTGGATGATCTGCCGCGCCTACATCTCACTTTTCAGGTCTGCCTCACGGTGACGCGGATTCTCATTGTCACCACCGCCTATAGTCAAATTGCGATCTTGCTGGCACCTGCTGATGCGCCCACCTTGACCATCGTCGCAGTCTTAGGCAGTACCGGACTCGCGACCCTGATCTTGGGCGATCTGTTCGCCGATGCGCTTGGGCAAGCTCATGCCGATCTGCTCGTGGGTCTGATGACCGCCCCCATACGCGGGTTGACTTTTCTGCTCAGTCCTATCGTCACGCCTCTGTTGTGGCTTAGCAACGGGATGACGGATCTGACGGGTGCGGAAAAGATGAGCAAATCCGCCACCGAAGAGGAGATCATGACGTTGGTGGATGTCAGCCAGCAGAGCGGCGCGATTGAGGATGACGAGAAGGAGATGATCTACTCGGTGCTGCAATTTGGGGAAACGTTGGTGCGCGAGGTCATGGTGCCCCGTTCCGATATCACCGGTGTCCCCCTCCACGCGACTCTGGAAACCGCCATGCGCAAATTCCTCGATAGCGGTCATTCACGCATTCCGGTATACGAAGACGAGATCGACAACATCAAGGGCTTGCTCTATGCCAAAGATTTGTTGCGCCTGTATGTGGATAGTGGTGTGGGGCACCCGCCCGAAAAAGCCCTCGCGGACTTGATGCGCCCGGCGGTTTTTGTGCCAGAGACCAAACGCGCTGATGTCTTGTTCAAAGAGATGCAAACCCGCAAGACGCACATTGCCATCGTCGTTGATGAATATGGCGGCACAGCAGGGATCGTCACCCTAGAGGACTTGCTAGAGGAGATCGTCGGCGACATCAAAGACGAATACGACTCCAGTGAAGAAGAAGAATACGTGATGATCGCGCCCGGCATCTATATCGTGGATGGCAGCATGAACTTGGGCGACCTGAATAACCTCATGGAGATCGATCTGCCGGATGATGAGATCGACTCGATTGGCGGGTATATTTATAGCACACTCGGACATGTGCCTGAAGTCGGCGAGACCTTAGAAGAGTCGGGGTTGCTGGTGCGCATCGAATCGGTAGATAATCGGCGTATCCGCAAGGTGTATATCGCTAAAGTGACACCCCCCCGAGAAGTACCGCAAGAGGAAGAAACGCGCAGCCGGGATCGCGACCGTTCATCTTCCACTGATTCAAACCCCATATCGGCGGTGCGGTCGGCGGGATAAGGGGTTTTTCCAACCAACTTCGTAAACTGCGATGATGAGGCTGCAACGTGGGTGCAATCAAACGAACCCCGACGCTGTTCGGGGGTATGGGGCTGGCGGTGTTCTTCTTGGGGCTGTCTATTTTCTTTCCCCGCCCGATCTCAGCCCAAACCATCAGCGCCCCCTGTGGCGTTGTCGATGGCATTGATTATCCGATTGACATTAGCGACAGCTTGGGAACGCGCTACGATGATTTTGCGCTGTTCCGCAACCGCTTCGGTGGGAATCATGTCGGCATTGACATTGGCTTCAACCGGTGGGGCGAAACCGTTGATGCCGCCGCGCGCGGGGAAATCACCTACAGCGACCCCGAAGGCTGGGACACCGAAAAAGGCGTCGTCATCGTGCGCCATGTCTTCCCCGATAACACCATTGCCTATACCTTGTACGGGCACATGGAACAAACCGACACCCTCAAGTTCCCCCCCGTGGGCGTCTGCGTCGAACGCGGCGATCCGGTCGGTGCTATCGGCTGGCCCTCACGCGGGTTGCCCCACCTCCATTATGAGATTCGCAATTTTTTGCCCGATGATGGCGGTCCCGGGTACACAACCAATAATCCCTTGCGCGAAGGCTGGTTCCACCCGTTGGACTTCACCCTGTTATGGCGATTGCGCTTAGACGGCGGCTATCTGACTTCGCTCAGCTTCGCCAACACGCCGGCGCTGCCGCCTGTGCTGCTGGATACCAACGAGGTGGTGATCGCCAATGGGTCAACCGTCGAGTCGTATGGCGCGGATGGCGTCTTGCGCTGGAGCGTGACCATGCCGGGGGTGATCACAGGGATCAGCGGACTTTCGGGCGGGCGCGTGATCGCCTATGCGCGCGGTGGGCAAGCGGTCACCTTGCAAACAGGGCGGTATCTGGCGGTCTGGCAGGTGGCGGGCTTGGTGGATACGCCGTTTGTGATGCTAGGCGAGATGATTCTGTTCGCGACGGTTGGCGGGGGAGTAGCGGCGCACAGTCCCGACGGCGCGCTGTTGTGGTCGTTTGCGGGGGTGGGCACTCGTGATAACCGTGCGCTCGATTTTAGCGTGGGCGCTTCACAAGTGGCGTTGACCGTGCGCACCGACGAGGGCGAGATTCAGTGGCGGGCGCTGGATGGCACTGGGCGGGTGATGAGCGAGGGGCGGTTCACGGGGGTGCCAGCGGTCACGCCGACGAACGCGGGTTGGTTGGTCTTGGCGGGGTCGGACTTGATGAGTTTCACCCCCGGCGGCGCGGATGGACGGGATCAAATGACGCAGATCACGGCGATCAGCCCGGCACCGGGGCGCAATGCCAAGATCACCAGCGACGCCGCCGGCAATGCTTATATCTTTTTGAACAATACCGACTCAACGCTGTTATCGGTCAGCCCGGCGGGGGCGTTGCGCTGGCGCACGACCTATCCGTTGGCGGGGGCACCGTTACCGCCCGTGCTGCGGGCAGATCAAGGCTGTGTCTTGTATGCGCTGGACATGGACGGGATGTTTCGGGTGTTAAATGCCGCCGATGGCACCGTGATGACGCAGCGGCAGTTGTACGCCGGTGGGGTGCGCAACGGCAGCCCGCCCGCCCGCATGGTGCGGATCGAGGCGGGCAACCGATTGCTGGTCAGCGCTGGTTTCTTATCGCTGTACCTGTTAGATGGCACGGCGTTGGCGGGGTCGGCGTTGGGGGAATGCAACGCGGGTTAAGCGTGCCGTGCCATCACCATGAATTCGTCCACCTACGCATCATCGGGCAGGTGGACATTGGGAACCAGTTTGACGAACGTCAGGTCGGTCATGCAAGGTAGAGGGTTCTGTTCTAACGGATGGTCGGGTCGCTGACCCACACATCTTGTGAATAATAAGAGCTACTTTCGATCAGCAGATTGGTCGAGTACCCATACCGGAACTCGTATACGTTTAAGCCATTGAATTGTGAGATCACTTGTTTCTGCGTATTGGTGTTGCTGTCAAAGACCGATGTCGCTGGCTCGCACGCTGATTCGGGGCGGGCGGCTTCGTTGCACAACTCCAGCGTGACTTGGGCGAGCCGTGATTGCAAGTTGTCAAAGACATACGTCACGCGCACATTGTTCCACGCGATGAGTTGTTTGTTGGCGGCGACATCCCCCGCGTTGGGTGGGGCGACGGCGGTCGTCTGCACGAGGATCGACAGGAGGGGTCCCGATCCGGTGGGGGTGGGCGTTGGTCCAGGTCCGTTACACCAAAAAGCATCGCAGAACGAGAGCGGGTTGCTGTTGTTGAGCGCGGGCAAGCCTCGGAAGGTGGTTTCGGGCAGGGTGGTGAAGCGGCGATCCAGATACAGCGCGAAATCGGGGCCCTGCACGAACATCATGTTCGACTCGTTAAAGTTGCGGTATAGCGCGCGGAAGCGGATGCCGGGGGGCATGATGCCCATATATTCTGTGGCTGCCACATCCAGATAGCTGAAGGCATAGGTTGATTCGGCGGTATACAAGATTTCTTCGGCGGCGACATCCAGCACGGGCGGGTTTTCTACGAGACTGTTGACGGCGTTGGCGACATCGGCGCAGAAATTGAGTGATGCCGGGTCAAATTCGGCAATCGAAAAATTCAGCGCGTCCTGCGCGATGAAGGTCAAGCTACGCACGGTCGGGTCGCAGCGTTCAACTGCATTGACGCCTTGCCAACCACTTGGGCGGGTATTGGTGCCCAAGGTGACATCCGCCAGCAGTTCGATATCGTAACGGGCATTGAGATAGGTGGTCGAGGGATTGCCCGCGTTCAAACCGATGTAGCCCGCCGGACGATTGCCCACGCCGATGCGATCATCCGCCAACAGCTCGATATCCAAGCGCAAGTTGCCGTTAAACGTGGGGTCGTTGGGGTCACGTTCGCCATTCCAACCAGCGGGACGGGTCTGCAAACCGAGCAATTCATCGGCTAAGCGTTCCAAATCCCCGCGTGCGGCACCCAACAGATCAAAAGGATTGGGCAGATTGCCGTTTTCGTCAGGGGTGCCAAAGACGATGTTGATCAGTTGATCTTCAATTTCGGCTTCGACGCTAAAACAATAGTTGAAGGCGGATTCGACAGTGTTGGATTGGATATTATAGAAGCGATCCATCACCGTGAGCGTGTTTTGGAGCGTCCGGTCACAGCGCAAGATCGGTGCCGCGCCCCGCCATTCCTGCGGGCGCTCACCGATCCCCAAAAACTCATCCGCTGCCAGTTCGAGATCGTGGCGTACATTGCGGGCGATGATCTCGACATTAGGCACCGTCACGCCGATCCATGTGATGGGTCGCAGTTCGGGACCAAAGACGGCATTGGCGAGTTGTTCGTTGTCATACCACAGATCGATCACCGCGCTTTCGGAAGCGACATCGAGGTTGCCCGTCCACGTCGGGGGACGGATGCCCACACCGAGGACGGAATCCGCCAACAGTTCGAGGTCGGAACGGGTATCGAACACGAGTTGTTCGAATAAGTTGGACTGCGCGGCGGGTGCGGCAGTCACCGCTACCCCGATGCTGAGCGCGAGGCACATCAGCACCGCCAGCAGATAAAAGAAGGGTCTTCGCATGGGAGGGCGTCCATTTCACTAGAGGTACGAATATCAATACCTCAATTATAGCCTGACCGCGCCATCTAGCTAGGGATGAGCGGCGATAGGGGGGCACAATGGGACGATAGGGGGATAGCGATGTGGGCTTGAAATTAACGCACTCAGGAAGGACTCGCAAAATCGCGCCCTTCCTGAATGTGGTTGTTGTCTACTTTCTACCGTCCAGCCATGCGACGGCATCCCGCAGTGGGGCGGCATCAATGGGTTGGAAGTTGTCATGAATGAGGGTGGCGGCTGCCCCTAACGAATGTCCCAAGCCCGGATAGTGCAAGACCGTACCCAAAGCGAAGCGACTGGGAGAAGGGGTCGGGGGATGAGGGGTACCTGAGCAGTACGCCAATGTCGGATTACACGCACGTTATAAAAAACATCCGAATTGTAGGGACGCGCCGTTGCGCGTCCGCTGCTGTATTCCCGAAAACGGACACCCCATTGGGTGTCCCTACGGGGAGAATCATCGAATGGGTCTCTAATCTGACATTGGCGTAACAGTTACAAAAGTGGCTAGGAATCAAAAAACCGGTCAAGCTCTGAGAAGTGACGTGAAGGAGAAATATTGAGTTGGCAGCCATCTACTCTCCCACCCAGTTACCCGGACAGTACCATCAACGCTTGCGAGCTTAACTTCCGGGTTCGAGATGGGACCGGGTGTACCCTCGCCGCTTCAGCCACCAACAAATTTCCCCGTCACGCCGCTTCTCAAAGCTCGTGCCGGTTTTTCTTGCGCCGCATCTCACAATTGTATACCGAGTTTGGTTCAACATGTTGTTTTGGGTAGCTTTTTTCTCTCACGTTACGGTCAGTCTTCACTCTCACCGCTTCAGAGAACCCATCTCTCCACAGCACATAGTTCTGATACAAAGCCCTCGACCATTAGTACCGGTCAGCTACACCCATTGCTGAGCTTCCACCCCCGGCCTATCAAACTGGTAGTCTACCAGCGGTCTTACTCTGTTAAACAGATGGGGAGTCTCATCTTGAGGTTGGCTTCCCACTTAGATGCTTTCAGCGGTTATCCGTTCCGGAGATCGCTACTCGGCTATGCCACTGGCGTGACAACCGACACACGAGCGCTCCGTCCACCCCGGTCCTCTCGTACTAGGGGCAGCTCCTCTCAAACTCCCGACGCCCACAGCGGATAGAGACCGACCTGTCTCACGACGGTCTGAACCCAGCTCACGTACCACTTTAATGGGCGAACAGCCCAACCCTTGGGACCTTATCCAGCCCCAGGATGTGATGAGCCGACATCGAGGTGCCGAGCCTTGCCGTCGATGTGAACTCTTGGGCAAGACTAGCCTGTTATCCCCAGGGTAGCTTTTATCCGGTAAGCTACGGCCATTCCACACTGAGCCGTAGGATCACTAAGTCCGACTTTCGTCTCTGCTCGGCGCGTTGGCCTTGCAGTCAAGCGGGCTTTTGCCTTTGCACTCTATGGCTGGTTTCCATTCAGCCTGAGCCCACCTTTGAACGCCTCCGTTACGCTTTAGGAGGCGACCGCCCCAGTCAAACTGCCCACCTGCCACTGTCCCCCGAAGGGTTAGGGCCAAAACTCCGCCAGGCTGGTATTTCACCGTCGGCTCCACCGAGTCTAGCGACCCGACTTCTCTGCCTCCCAGCTATCCTACACAAGCTAAGTCCTAACGCAATGACAAGCTACAGTAAAGCTCCATGGGGTCTTTTTGTCCTGCTGCGGGTCACGCGCATCTTCACACGTACTTCAATTTCGCCGGGTCTCGGGTTGAGACAGCGCTCCGCTCGTTACGCCTTTCGTGCGGGTCGGAACTTACCCGACAAGGAATTTCGCTACCTTAGGACCGTTATAGTTACGGCCGCCGTTCACCGGGGCTTCAATTCAGAGCTTGCACCCCTCCTCTTAACCTTCCGGCACTGGGCAGGCGTCAGCCCCTATACGTCTGCTTTCGCATTGGCAGAGACCTGTGTTTTTGGTAAACAGTCGACAGAGCCATTTCACTGCGACCCACTCTCGTGGGCGCCCCTTCTCCCGAAGTTACAGGGCTATTTTGCCGAGTTCCTTAACCCGAGTTCTCCCGCACACCTTAGTATTCTCTACTCGTCTACCTGTGTCGGTTTGAGGTACGGGCGATTGGTTTTCAACGTGTAGACGGCTTTTCTAGCCCCCAGGTGCCACTCACTTCTGGCCGAAGCCCGATGTCGCGGTCATTAACCGCTTATACCACCATCCACTCAGTGGCTGAGCTTTCCCAAGAGTCACGCCTACACTCCTACCTATCGGTACCGGAATATTAACCGGTTGTCCATCGCTTACGCCTTTTGGCTTCAGCTTAGGCCCGACTAACCCGACGCGGACTGACCTTCCGTCGGAAACCTTAGACATTCGGTGATGGAGGTTCTCACTCCATTTTCGCTACTCATGCCAGCATTCTCACTCGCGCCCACTCCAACAACTTTTACCAAGTCGCCTTCACCGCTGGCGCGACGCTCTCTTACCACTCCGTAGAGTCCCTAGTTTCGGTGCCAAGCTTAAGCCCCGTTACATTTTCCGCGCAATCACACTCGACCAGTGAGCTGTTACGCACTCTTTCAAGGGTGGCTGCTTCTAAGCCAACCTCCTGGCTGTCTCAGTATGATCACATCGTTTCCCACTTAGCTCGGACTTCAGGACCTTAACTGGGGGTCTGGGTTCTTCCCCTCTCGACGATGAAACTCATCTCACATCGCCCGACTGCAGCGCTTCCCTATAGGCATTCAGAGTTTGATTGGGTTCACTAAGCTTAACGCCCGCTAGTCCAGTCAGTGCTTTACCTCCCATAGTCATCGCGCCACGCTAGCCCTAAAGCTATTTCAGAGAGAACAAGCTATCTCCAAGTTCGTTTGGCATTTCACCCCTAACCACAGTTCATCCCCCACTTTTGCAACAGTGGTGAGTTCGGGCCTCCCGTCCGTGTCACCGGACTTTCACCCTGACCATGGTTAGCTCACCTGGTTTCGTGTCTAATAACTGCGACTCCATGCCCTATTCAGACTCGCTTTCGCTTCGCCTCCGGGTGTCTCTCCCTTAAGCTTGCCACAGCTATTAACTCGCAGGCTCATTCTCCAAAAGGCACGCCATTAGGGATCTTGTCCCCTTTGACCGTCTGTAAGCACACGGTTTCAGATTCTATTTCACTCCCCTCACCGGGGTTCTTTTCACCTTTCCGTCACCGTACTTGTGCGCTATCGGTCATCAAGTGTATTTAGCCTTGGAAGGTGGTCCTCCCAGCTTCCCGCTGGATTTCTCGTGTCCTGCGGTACTCAGGATACTGCCCAGTCAATCTCGCTTCGCCTACGGGGCTGTCACCCTATTTTGCCGTCCTTCCCAGAACGCTCGGCTCACGTCGTTGATCCTTCTAGCAGTCCTACAACCCCGGACTTGCGCCCGGTTTAGGCTTTTCCGCTTTCGCTCGCCACTACTCACAGAATACTTTTCTTTTCCTCGGGCTACTTAGATGTTTCAGTTCACCCGGTTCCCTCTCCTTGCGGAGTAACGACGGTTCACGTCGTTGGGTTTCCCCATTCGGACATCGCTGGCTGTTACGCTTGCACACAGCTCGCCAACGCTTTTCGCAGTGTACCACGTCCTTCATCGGCACTTGACGCCAAGGCATTCACCATGTGCTCTTAACCGCTTTGCACCTTCCCAGGTGCTGCGGAGAAGTGGAGTCTCTCATTGTGAAGAATACGCTACCCTCATTGAAACGCAGCTTAAACCACAGCTTTGTTCCCATGTTTTTTTGTTTCGTCGGTATACAATTGTTAATGTGCGTCTGGGGTTCGTTACCTCACCCCGCAATCGCCCACAACCCTGAAGGTTGTGACCGCTTGCCGAATGATCTAACGAAGGAAACTTGCGCTGGTACTACCGACGAAAACAGCCCAGTATACACTGGGCTGTTGAATGAGCCGAGTTATACCGTCTTTGAGTTACGTCAGCGGAAAGCCACCACTTGTTTGTTTTCCCGTTTGTTTGCATTTAGTTTTTAAATTATATCGCCCGTACAGGTTTTGTCAAGACTAGTCCTGTAACGTTGGAGATGAGGGGACTCGAACCCCTGACCTACGCCTTGCAAAGGCGCCGCTCTTCCAGCTGAGCTACATCCCCTTAAGACAAATCTGTGGGTCTGGGGCGATTCGAACACCCGACCTCACGCTTATCAGGCGTGCGCTCTAACCAGCTGAGCTACAGACCCATCTCAGGTACGATAAGGTGCCATGATGTTACACCTTAACCGCAGAAACGTGCGACGAAACCAGTAAATTCAGAATGTTGCTTGATCTGTGGTACTTTTGCTTTTGTGGGGGAGGGCATCGCTGCCTTCCATCCCTTTGGTGTTTCTCTTAGAAAGGAGGTGATCCAGCCGCAGCTTCCGCTACAGCTACCTTGTTACGACTTCGTCCCAGTCATCAGCCCTGCCTTTGGCGGCTGCCCCCTTACGGTTAGCTGACCGACTTCAGGCATGACCAACTCCCATGACGTGACGGGCGGTGTGTACAAGGGCCGGGAACGTATTCACCGCAGTATGGCTGACCTGCGGTTACTAGCAACTCCAGCTTCATGCAGGCGAGTTGCAGCCTACAATCCGAACTACGAATGGCTTTGGGGGATTAGCTCCATCTCGCGACTTGGCAACCCACTGTACCACCCATTGTAGCGTGTGTGTAGCCCTGGATATAAAGGCCATGCTGACTTGACGTCATCCCCACCTTCCTCCTGTTTCTCACAGGCAGTTGCGCTAGACACTTGTAACTAACGCCGAGGGTTGCGCTCGTTTTCGGACTTAACCGAACATCTCACGACACGAGCTGACGACAGCCATGCAGCACCTGTAACGGCTCCCGAAGGTCGTCTGCCTTTCGGCATCCTACTACCATTATGTCAAACCCAGGTAAGGTTCTTCGTGTAGCCTCGAATTAAACCACACGCTCCGCTGCTTGTGCGGCCCCCCGTCAATTCCTTTGAGTTTTAGCCTTGCGACCGTACTCCCCAGGCGGTCAACTTATCGCGTTAGCTTCGGCGCCCCCTTGCCCGTAGGCAAGTGAACACCTAGTTGACATCGTTTACGGCTTGGACTACCGGGGTCTCTAATCCCGTTCGCTCCCCAAGCTTTCGTGCCTCAGCGTCAGGTCAGGCCCAGGGCGCCGTCTGCACCTCTGGTGTTCCTCCGGATATCTACACATTTCACCGCTACACCCGGAATTCCGCACCCCTCTACCTGCCTCTAGACTAGCAGTCCAGCTCGCCGTCGCCCGGTTTAGCCGAGCAATTTCACGAACTACTTACCAGTCCGCCTACGCACTCTTTACGCCCAGTAACTCCGGATAACGCTTGCCTCCTACGTCTTACCGCGGCTGCTGGCACGTAGTTAGCCGAGACTTATTCCTGCGCTACCGTCCTTGTCTCGTCACGCAGAAAAGGGCTTTACGATCCGAAGACCTTCATCACCCACGCGGCGTCGCTGCGTCAGGCTTTCGCCCATTGCGCAATATTCCTCACTGCTGCCTCCCGTAGGAGTCTGGGCCGTGTCTCAGTCCCAGTGTGGGGGGTCACCCTCTCAGGTCCCCTACCCGTCGTCGGCTTGGTGCGCCGTTACCACACCAACTACCTGATGGGCCGCAGCCTTCTCTTCAGGCGATAAATCTTTTCTCACAAACTTCTACAGTTCGTGAGCTTATCCGGTATTAGCATTCCTTTCGGAACGTTATTCCAGACCCGAAGGCAAATGAGCTACGTGTTACTCACCCGTGCGCCACTGTCTTGCGACCGTTCGACTTGCATGTGTTAAGCACGCCGCCAGCGTTCATCCTGAGCCAGGATCAAACTCTCCATCATGGAACTTACTGGTTTTGTCTGCACGTTTCTGTTGTTAAAGTGCGTCACACACATTGCTGTGCGCGTTTGTTTGTATTCAGTTAGTCTATCACTGCGTTCGTGTTTCCGTCAACCCCATTTTTTATATCTGCACAAACTCGTTTGTACTGTTTGGGATATTTCGTTGGCACGCTGAACGGCATCAAACTTTCGTCTTCGTGTCGTTCAGTGCAGCGGAGTTGAAGTTTACCAGACCTTCGCACCCCGTCAACCCCGCCTTATCCCACTTTTTCACATTCGCTCAATCGCGTTTGTGTCTTGCTGAGATATTTCCCTGACAGCCTTGCTTTTGTTACTCTTTTCTGTCAGTGAAGCGGAGACGAAGTGTATCAGACCACAATTCTCTGTCAACCCCATCTTTTCCCCTTCTTCACATTCTCTAAAAGAGATTTGTGCGTCTTGGGATATTTCGTTGCCATGAACACAATGTCTCGTTCAGTGCAGCGAGGGCGAAGTATAGCAGAGGCAAACCCCGTGTAAAGGGTAGACTTTGCCAAAATTTCGTTCTGATTGGGATTAGACGCTATAGCGCACCAAACACAAAGTAAAATCATCGGCATTGGCTTCGCCGTCCAAATGCAGATCGACCGCTTGCTCAATAGAAGTCAAGATGTCCTCAATGGGCGCATTTGCCTTTGATTGCAGCACATCCGCCAGTTGTGATTCACCAAATTGAACCCCGTAACGATCTTCGGCTTCAGTCACGCCATCGGTGTAATACAGGATCAAATCACCCGATTCTAAGTGTAAGTTTTCGGTGATGAGCGGGTTGTCGGTAAACCACCCCAGCGCCCTGCCCCCACGCGGCATCATCATCACCTCTCTCGTTCGGTGGCGATAAACGAGGGGCGGGTTATGCCCAGCATTGACATGATGCGACACCCCATCGGATGTGAACACGCTCCCATAGGCGGTGACGAACATACCACTGTCCGTATCTTCGACCAGCAAATCGTTGGTTTGTGAAAGGGTGGCTTGTGGGCTTTGACCAGCGAAGGCATAGGCACGGATCATGCTGCGCGTCGATGCCATACACAAGGCAGCTGCTGCGCCTTTATCCGATACATCAGCGATCACCAGAATCAAGGTGTCGCCCACCAAAAACAGATCGTAAAAATCACCCGCCATTTCGCGTGCCGGACGCCAGCGCGCCGCGACCTCATAGCCCGGCAAGCGTGGCATCATCCGAGGCAATAACGATTGTTGAATTTCGCGCGCCATCTGAAGCTCGCGCTCTAAACGCCCTTTCTCAATCGCGAGTTTATACAAGCGCGCATTTTCAATCGCAATCGCCGCTTGCCCCGCCACCGCATTCAATAAATACATATCAGACTCGGTAAACAGCCCCGCTTTGATCGTGGTATCGACATAAACGACACCGACAAGGTGGGCTTTGAGCATCATTGGCGCACACAAAATCGCGCGCAGCCCTTTCAACATAATGCTGTTTGACCCGCTAAACTTCGGGTCAAGTTGCGCATTGTTGGTGATCACTGACGTCTGCGAGGCAATCACCTGATTCACGACTGTTGTGCTATAAGTCTCATCGCGCGCCAAGTTTTCGCCTTCGGGGTTCCGCGCCACCCGCACTTCTAGCAATTCCGTTAGCTCGTTAGCGACCATGATAAAACCCCGCTGGGCACGGGTGATTTGCATCACTGAGTCCATGACGTTGTGCAGAACCTCATCGAAGTCGAGGCTAGAGTTGATGGCTTGGGTTATTTCATAAAGAGTCAACCAGTGCGCATGATCAATCTTGCGCAACTCTTCTTGATTTTGGTTCAGCATCATTTCACCTATTTTTTCCGGCACCACAGGGTCGCTTGCAGCAATTATCAATACATGGTAGCGCAATTTTGGGCATGGGCAAAACAACGACGTTGCGCCATGTGTTCAAGATAGGTAAATCGAAGGACTGTTCTGCTATAATTGCCTCACAAATTTCGTAAAAACGATTCTTTCAAAAGGCACCCTTGATGAAATTTGATGTCGCAATTTTCCCAGATGATCTCAATGCCGCTGCCGGGATCGCCCGTGCCGTTGAAGACTACGGTTTTCACGGCTTATGGACCAGCGAAACCGCCCATAACCCTTTCCTGCCACTAACCCATGCCGCCAGCGCCACCCAACGGATCGACTTAGGGACGGCGATAGCGGTCGCCTTCCCACGTAGCCCGATGGTGACAGCGCAAATCGCATGGGACTTAGCATCTCAATCCGGCGGTCGCTTCTTGCTTGGGCTGGGCACGCAGGTCAAACCGCATATTGAAAAACGTTTCAGCACCGTGTGGGACTCACCCGCCCCACGCTTGCGGGAATACATCTTGTCGCTACGCGCAATTTGGCATAGTTTCCAAACAGGGGATCGCTTACGTTACGAAGGCGAATTCTACAAGTTCACCTTGCTGACGCCATTTTTCTCGCCCGGGGCAATCGCTACGCCCAACATTCCGGTTTATATCGCCGGAGTCAATGAACATCTCTGCCGTTTGGGTGGGGAAATTTGCGACGGCTTTCATGTCCACTCTTTCCATACCGTCAAGTACCTGCGCGAACTGGTGATCCCCAATATTGCGCTCGGTGCCCAAAAAGCCGGACGCCAAGCATCAGACTGCGCTGTCAATTGCGCGATCTTCGTGGTGACGGGCAAAGACCAAACCGAGATCAACGACAACGCGGCACTCGTCCGCGCCCAGATCGCTTTCTATGCCAGTACCCCCAGCTATCGGGTGATCATGGATATGCACGGTTGGGGGGATTTGGCAGAACGCCTCCATGGGATGTCCAAAGAAGGGCGCTGGTTTGAAATGGGCGAACTCATCAGTGACGATATGCTCAACGAATTTGCCGTTGTCGCGCCGATCTCGGAACTGGCAGAAACCGTGAAAAGCCGTTACGACGGTCTGCTGGATCGCGTCAGCTATTATTTCCCCTTCGCCCCCGGCGACGCCGACAAACAAACAGTCTGGGAAAACGCAGCGGCGGTGTTCTGTACCTAAGCGCCCGTTTGCATTATCCTTTTGTCCTTCTATACCTCATTTTCGATCCGTATTGCCTAGAGGAGCATCACCTTGACCACCAGCGCACCGAGAAGCTATGCCCAAGCGCAAGGCGAGACCTTCCGCCAACAATTGTTTGACCTGATCCGCATCCCCAGTATCAGCACCGACCCCCAACGAGTTGGCGATGTCCGTTTAGCCGCAGAATGGATCGCTGCGGAACTGACCCGTGTGGGTGCCGAGCATGTCGCCGTCATGCCCACCGCTGGGCATCCGGTCGTTTATGGCGATTGGTTGCACGCTGGAGCCGACGCGCCGACCGTTTTGGTCTATGGTCACTACGATGTGCAGCCTGCCAAAATAGAAGATGGCTGGAACACCCCGCCGTTTGAGCCGGTCGAAATAGACGGCATCATCTACGCGCGCGGTTCATCGGATGATAAAGGGCAAATGTTCATCCATATCAAAGCCTTTGAATCCTTCCTCGCCACCGAGGGAACAGCGCCCGTAAACTTCAAATTTATCATCGAGGGTGAAGAAGAAATCGGATCGCTCAATCTGTTGCCCTTCTTACAGGCGCATAGCGCGCTTTTGAAAGCCGATGTGTGCGTCATCTCCGATACTGGAATGCGCGACATCAATCAACCGGCGATCACCTACGGGCTGCGTGGCTTAACCTATATGCAAGTCGATGTCGTGGGCCCATCGCGTGACCTCCACAGCGGCGGTTATGGCGGCATCATCCACAATCCGGCATTGGCGCTGGCGCAGATTCTGTCAAAATTACATAACGCCGACAACAGCGTTGCTGTCCCCGGTTTTTATGATGATGTCCTCGCCCTGACCGCCGACGAGCGCGAAGAACTACGCAAACTCGATTTGAACGAGGCAGACATCAAAAACGACCTCAAAATCACGGAAACATGGGGTGAAGTCGGCTATTCGTTGCGTGAACGTATCGGCGCACGCCCCACCCTAGAGATCAACGGTCTGCTGAGCGGATTCACCGAAGCTGGCGCAAAAACAGTCTTGCCCGCCAAAGCGATGGCGAAAGTGAGTTGCCGCTTGGTTGCCAACCAAGACCCGCGCCACATTTATGAGCTTGTCCGCGATTACATCGTGAGCATTGCTCCCCCCGCCGTGACGGTCGAAGTCAGCTTGATCAGCGCTGGTGATCCGGCAATCGTCGATATTCACACCCCCTTAATGCAGTCAGCCGTCAAAGCCTATGAGCGCGGATGGGGCAATACCCCCATCTTCACGCGCGAGGGGGGCAGTATTCCCGTCGTTGCCGATTTCAAGCGCATCTTGGGGATCGACTCCATCCTGATGGGCTTCGGCTTAAATACCGATGGCGCACATGGACCCAACGAACATTATGTGAGCAAGATGTTCCACATGGGGATCGATACTGCGATTTGTCTTTACGAGGAATTGGCGCAAAACTAACATACGCATTGGCGCGTATCCAACAACAATCAAAGGGTGCAAAAAACACATGGCTGGTAGGGGTTATTGCCCGTCCAGCCATGTTTGTTGATACGTTCGCCATTCATCATCATCAGTTTCCCAATCCGCGTAAATAGCAACCCCTGCCACATAGCGGGCGGCATCGCCTAATGCAATCATCCCAGAACGCACCCCCACCACCGCCGAGGTGATATTTTCCACTGCCGGATCATGTCCGGGGGGTTCAGCCGGATAGGTTGGGATTCCTACCAAAATTTCGACATCCGTGTTGAGTTCAGCGATCATGTTGCCGTACACTTGCACTTGATAACTGACCCATTGGCTATAATCTTCAGGCGTGGTCAAGCCACTCTGATATGCCATGACTGCCATTTGATCCACCAACAAAGCGACACTCTGCTTGTATTCTTTCGCCCACTCCGTCCCCGGCGTGATCAGCGCCGGCACCGGAATCGTCGCCCCTGCCGGACTCCAATCAGGCGGCAAAGCAGCGCTGATCGGGGTATCTAATCCCACAGTGCCACGCACGGACCGCAGCAATGTCAAAAAGCCTTGATCGCCATCCCAAACCGGTTCGGCATTAATGAACACACCATCAAAACCAAACTCATCCACCACCCGTTGACTAAACAGCGCGACCTGCCCTTGTAGTTCTGGGTCATCAATGCGCGTTACACCCGGTGCCGATTCAGTCGGCACGCCCACCCATCCATAGACAATAGCTTCGGGATAAGCCCTCTTCAACTGAGTCACGAACGCTTTTACGTTCTCGAAATTGACTTCGCCCCGCCATGTTTGATCGGGTTGCAGCCACGTCACCCACGCATAGATCGTCCCAATGCGGCGTTCGCGCAATTGGCGCGCATACTCACCAATTACGCCCTCCTCATGGGTCTCATACGTCCATTCTGTGCCGATCCAAATCGCATTCGGATAGGATGTCACCGGATCATTACGCAACCGTCCCAAGAAGATGACAATCACGATGATGAAAATGACCGCACCGATAATACCGATTAAATTGCGATTCACAGTTATTTTGATGGGTGGCAGTCGAAACTGCCCTGCCGGGCGCAGTTGTCGCGGGGAGGGTATGCGGGCAGAACCGGCCCCCTCTGTTTGAGTGCGCCGCCGCTGATCCCGCCGCGCACGCGCAACCCCACGATGCGACGATTCGCCGGCAGCAATAGGTTCGATCAAGGGCGAAGTCGGCAGCGTAGTGGGGAACGGGGACAACGACGGCGGTGCAGTTAGCGCTGAAGAAGAGGTTGGTTCCTCAGATTCCGGCGGCATTTCGGGAAACGGTTCGTGATCAAATGGTTCGTGATCAAATGGTTCATTATCGAATGGTTCGTGATCGTCCATAAGCGGAATCCCTCATGTTCAAGCTCGCACCTCATACGATTCCGAGGTGATGATTGCGTTCATATCAGTCCTAAGCGCGTTAGTAGCGGCGGACCCAACACCAGAAAACCTACCAACACCGAGGCGCACACCCCCAATAACACGGCAGCCGAAGCGACATCTTTGCCCACCTTTGCCATCGGATGAAAGTCATCAGTAGACAAATTAATCGCCGCCTCGACCGCTGCATTGATAAATTCTGCCATCCAAGTCATGGTGATCGCCAGAATGATCACCGCCCATTCGGTCAAGCCAATGCCTAGCCACAGCGATAAAATCACCACCCCCATGCTTGCTACCGCTTGGATACGGGTATTCTTTTGGCGGCGCAACATGTAAATCCATCCGGCAAGCGCGTAACCCAAACTACCGAAGCGATGGGGACTCGTTCGGTAGCTAAATTGATCTGGGTTGATGCGCGATGTGCCCATCAACGCCTCAATCATGTCCTCGCGTTTACTCATCGTCCGCTGGCTCCAGCGCGTCATCGGGATCATTTCCCTTGTCGGACGACAAGCTGTCGGGAGACAAGCCATCCTCTTCCAAACGAGGCACAATCGACAAGGGGACGTTCAAGCTGGCAAGCGCCTCATCTTGTGCCGCCCACATCTCCGCCCGCTGTTCGGCATCCCCGTGGTCGTACCCCAACAAATGCAAGGTGCCATGCACGACCAACAACATCAAGCCGTCACTCATAGCATAGCCTTCGCGCTCGGCTTGGGCAAGCGCATACGGGTAAGCGATCACCAAGTCCCCTAAATACGGTGGTTCGTCGGGAAACGGGGACTCATCCATCGGGAAGGAAAGCACATCAGTCGGGCTATCAACACCGCGAAACTGGACGTTCAAAGCGGTGATCGCCGCGTCATCGGTGATCACAATCGTCATTGCTGCCTCGTCTTCCACCTCGTGCATGTCTAATACGGTCTTGGCAGCATGGATCAGTTGCGCGTCGTTGACGACAAACTCTAAATCATTTTGAACTTCAATCTGAAACATAGGCACGCTTTCGTTAGTGCGCTGGCTTGTCATTATTTTTATCGGGCAAATTATCGTCTTCGACATGATTTAGACGTTGTGTCCGGCGCAACGGCGGCACCTCTTGCAAAGGGGCATCATCATCATCCAATGTCACCAAGGGGCGGATCTCGCTCGGTTGCTTGCGGGTAGCATACACGGGCGGTGGATCACTCATTTCAATCTCGCTGCGCCGCTCGACCGAATCATCAACCACAAACGGCAATTCCATCGTTTTGGTTTTGCTACTCGTGGCTGTTGTTGAAGTCAATAGCACAGAGTCACGCGGCAATTCTTTTTCGATCTGAACGCGCCCCGCTGTCGTCGCCGACGGATAATTGATGCGCGGATGAAAAACCGCTTGCAGCATTTCAATAAAGATGTCGCGCGTCATATCCAGATCGCGCAATGTCAAATTGGCTTCGGCAAGTTGACCATCCCGCATTCGCTGTTCAAAGATGACATCCACAATATCAGAGATTTCTTGTTTATTGGCGGGCTTGCGGGCGCGCACTGTGCTTTCACAACTATCTGCCAACATTATGATCGCTGTTTCGCGGCTTTGCGGCTTTGGACCCGGATATGTGAATTGATCAGCATCGACCGACTCAGTATCGCCCGCTTGGGTCACCGCCCAAGTATAAAAATAACCAACTTTGGTCGTACCGTGATGTTCCAAAATAAAATCGCGCACCCGCACCGGCAGTCGATATTGTTTGGCGAGGCGTTCTCCTTCGGTCACATGCCCAATGATGATGCTGGCACTCCGATAAGGATCATTGAGGGCATCATGAGGGTTGAGGGCATCGACTTGATTTTCGACAAAAAACGCCGGATTCAGCATCTTGCCGATATCGTGGTACAACGCCGCCACACGGATCAATTGGGCATTCGCCCCGACCGCATTTGCCGCCTGTTCGCACAGATTCGCCACTTGGAGCGAGTGTTGGTAAGTCCCCGGCGCTTCCTGCAAAAACCGTTGCAACAGCGGTTGGCTGGGCTGGCTCAGTTCCACTAATTTCAAACTCGTCGGCAAATTGAGGGTGAAGGTCAGCACATACAAACCCACCAACGCCACCATCGCCGACAACACACCGTTGATCACCGCATACAAAAATAAGATGGTCAAGGTGCTGGCGGCACCGTTATTGATCTGCTCCAGATTGAATAGGGCAGCGATGCTGATATTGGTGATAGCGACCACAACGCCCATGACAAAATAACTATTCAGCCGTTCTGTACGCCGCAGAAGCAGCGCGCCCATCATGCCACCGCCGATCACCAGCGTAGTGATTTCCAGCGAATTATTGGCAATCGAGCCGATCATCAACCCTTGTATCAATGTGCCAATAACCGCGATTTCTGGTTTGGTGATCGCCACCAACAGCAAAGCTAATCCCGACGCTGGATAAATATAGTAGGGCGGGTCCGACCCTGCGAACAAACGCGCACTCAGCAAATACAAAAGAAAAATAATCGTCAAAACCGCCAAAAAGCGCGTGCGCATATACGCCGGATCGGAAAAGCGGGTCAGGTATAAGCCGATCAGCACCACCGAGAAAACACTGGTCAAGAACGCCCGCAAAATATTTTGCGCCCGCCTATCGGTCACTGCTAAGAGTCCCAATCGTTCCAGCGCTTCATAACCGACAGCATCCAACCGCGTATCGCGGGCAACCACAATCTGCCCTTGCGCAAAATTCCGGCTTTCCGGCTGTACGGCATTCATCACTTCTTGACGGGCATTATTGGAGGCTTCGACATTGACAAAGCGATTCGGGCGCAGCACATCTTTCACCAACGCCACAATCACATTGATCGTGCGTTGGTCAAACCGCGTCGCCACTTGCAAGGGCAGTTGTTCCGCCACCGCCGAAACTTCCCCCTCCCGAATCGGTTCCCGCATGACGCGCTCAAGAATATTGATCGCCTCGCCACCCACTGCCCGCCATGTCGTTTCATCCAGCGCCAAAATGCCAGTGATCACTTCCATCTCTAGGCGCAGTGCGGTGATCGCTTGAAGGTCGAGCATTTTTTGTTCTGGCGTCCCAAAAGGATCACGCCGGATGTTATCGATGAAGTCGAGAATTTGTTGCAACAGCGTCACTTGCTGGCGTGTCGTTGCCGGATCTGGCGGGGCATAAATCGGGGCGAGTCGCTCCGCAGCAGTTTGACGATTCTGCTCTGTCAGCACCTCACTCGGATATGTGATATTGAAAGGCGCGCGGATATCTTGCTCGATAAAACTGCCCACCCGCAACGAACTGGTCGATTGTTGTGCAGGGAAGATCATATCATAAGCGATAATCACCGTCGAAAACAATACAAACACCACCCCAACCGTCGCCAAGCTAAAACGATGCAGGGGGTGTTGGCGTCGCACTGTCGCTGACGGTGCGACGCTATCGATAAAATCTGATAACCAACTAAGCATTAGGGAGTTGTTCGCGGACAATCTCGTTCACGAGTTTTCCGTCCGCTTTGCCTTTCACCTTTGGAGATAAGAGTCCCATCACTTTGCCCATCTCTTTGGCAGAAGTCGCGCCCGACTCAGTGATCACCTCGCGCACCAACGCCACGATTTCATCGCGCGTCAACTGTGTTGGCAAGAACACGATAAGATAGGTTAGTTCAAGCTCTTCTTGGTCAACAATATCTTGTCGTCCAGCGTTGCGCGCTTCGTCAATACTCTCGCGGCGCTTTTTGACTTCGCGCTGAAGGATATTCATCGCGTCTTCAGCGGTCAGTTCCTTACGTTCATCAACCTCGACCTGCTTAAACGCGCTCATCGTCAGCCGCAACACATCGCGACGAAGTGACTCTTTTGCAATCATCGCTTTTTTTAACGCAGCCTGCATCTCTACGCGCGGATCGTCCATACTATCTGTTTAGCCTTTCCATCCATAAGCGCTCGTAGCCCTTGCTAAAATACGCGCACTCTACCTCTAAAACTTGGCGTTTATCCTCAAAAAACAAACGCTAACGCAGTTGGCTACGTTAGCAAGTATAGCTGACATTGCCAAAAGGCGGCATATTACATCGGTTCTAGCCACTCACAGACTCAGAATCGACAGGATCAGGGACATAAATCAACACGTTATCAAATGTCACCGCCACCTCTTGATCGTTGACCCCCAAGTTTTGGACGACCACGCCCAACCGCCCCGCATCAATGGTTTCATCCGCCCATGACTCAACCCATGATGTCCCCGCGACGATGCACTCGCCACCGGATAAAGTGCCGATGCCATTCGGATCATCCGGTACACACAGTCGTACTGGTTGATCGTTGATGACGAACCCAAAAGTGTTCGCCCGTCCAATCACACGGATTTCATTGGTCTCGCCCATGCCGATCTTAATCGCGGGCGATTCAATCCAATCGCTCACTGTTTTTGAGACGCCATTCACGACTCGGTCTAAGCGATAGTAGCCGTCGCCGCTGATGAAAAACGCATAATAGCTATCATCAGCAAGGGTCTCATTGTCGCGGTTTTTCAAGCGAAAAATAACGCCAAAGCCGTTATTGTCCTCGGTGCCATCCGTTGCGGTCGCCACTACGCGCATATCAAAATCTCCGAAATAGGGATCGGCAATGGAATACGCCCCACCCCCCAGTTCATCGACAGCAATCCGCAGGACATCCCCGCTTACGGCGGCGGATAAACGTCCTTCATACTGTGACCACGCCCGATTAAATGAACTAACGGCTTCCCCATCGAAGGTGGCGACATACAATAATGCCCCCGCTTCGCCAGCGACGACCGATGCGCGCCAGTCGGGGATAGATGCCCGCACCTGCACCAGAATCACGAGGAGTAATGTCGGAAGGATGAGGAGGAGCGCCCGTCGCAAATTTGAACGCATAACCATCTAATTTCCTTGATATCGGACGTGAAATCAATAGGGTAATTATATCATGGGGCTAGGCGCTCAGGCGTGACTTCTGCCGTAACATCGAGGGATGGGCTGGCTTCAGAAGTTGCATCAGGTTGCTCAGTGACTTCCGGCGCGATAATCTCCCCCATCATCAATGCCAAGTCCCGCAGCAAATTTTGTTCTTCGGCACGTAAGTCTTCGATCATCTGGCTGTAACGCGGGTCTTCATCAGAGAGTTCAAGCGCAAATTGTAACCAACGTTCTGCGGTCGGCAAATCGCCAATCAAGCGATAAGCGGTGCCCAGTTCGGCATACAACGCCGGATTCGATGGGTCAAGGGCTGTCGCTTGCGCAAACGCCGCGACGCTGGCATCCAGTTGCCCGCGTAACCGATACAAAATGCCTTCCACAAAACGCACTTGAGGGTTCTGTGGTGCTAATGCCAATGCTTCAGCAAGTCGCTCCGTCCCAGACTTGCCTTGCATTTCGCGCGCCAACGCCATAAACGCCAGCGCCAACGGATCATCGGGGGCATACGCTAAAGCACGTTCGGTATAAAACCAACGCTCGCTTTGGGCAAGCACAAACCCGATACGCACCGGATCAGTCGTTACGCGCAGAATTTCTAAAAGGGTCGCCAGCGACTCTTGATACCCGGGTTCGAGGCGGATCGCCTCCAAAAACAAAGCCCGTGCCTGTACGGGATCACTCCCTATCGCGATCAACCCCAACTGCACCATCGACCATGCACGGTTCGAGGAGTCGCTCGCAGTCTCGCTCAAGGTTTGCAAAGTCTCCGCCGCCCGCCCCCAATCCCCAACCTCCATGTATAGTTCGCTGAGGGGGCGCAACATCAAGGGCGAGTCTGCCAATTCATAAAAAGCGATGGCGTTCATTGGTTGCCCGATAGCTTGCCAATGCCGTGCTGCG
>Ga0163154_10003095_pt1 | contig 23581 bp, 25 predicted proteins | sample OliLakLV19MP9P1_FD_148649 | JGI IMG/M metagenome (GOLD analysis project Ga0163154, IMG submission 148649) | Freshwater microbial mat bacterial communities from Lake Vanda, McMurdo Dry Valleys, Antarctica - Oligotrophic Lake LV.19.MP9.P1 | ecosystem: Environmental > Aquatic > Freshwater > Lake >... | reverse complement strand
TGTCTCGCCAGAGACGACTCGCGTGGCGCTGCACAGTTATCTATTGGCGGCGGGCGGCGCGTTTTGGGCGACTTCGCCGATTCTACTCTTAAGTATCCCCGGCGCGGTGATGCTCTGGCGGCGGGGTGATGCACGGTTGGTCACGGCCAGCGCCCTGATTCTGATGGGGACGGCGCTGGGATATGCGCTCCTGCGCGGAGAAGGCAGCATCGGCGGCAACTGGTTTGGCGGCACGATGTGGCCGCACCGATTCCTATTGCCCGCCATCCCATTTGTCGTGTTACTGACCGCGCCAATTTGGGATATGTTGGGAAAACGAAAGAATCCCACACTTGCGATAATCACACTGCTATTTGGGATATATTCGCTACTTTGGGCTGGATTCGGAGCCGTTTTTCCGTGGGATGTATATGGATTCTTCACATTTGACCAATCCGGCGGCCTGAGTTATTGGCTGCCCGGCCTGAACGTGCTTTCCCTCAGTCGTGTGAGCATCTACGCGGGGCTGGTCGGGCATTTTCCGACGGACATCGCATGGCTGCGCGCTGGGGTTGGGATATATGCGGTTTCATTTGGGATATGTGCGGGATTAGCCGCTTTTTTGGTGATTATCGAGTCGCGGGTGCGGCGCAAATTTGGGATATGGGTTGGGATAAGCCTGTTGGTTTTAGCATTGCCTTCCCTGACCTATAGTGGTTTGCGGGCGCTCTATACGTCAGACCCGTACTTTCAAGCAGAACGCCCCGACTTGCACGCCGCCGCCGACCTGATGCGTCAGCGCGTGCCGTCTGATGGGGTGGTATTGATTAACCAGCCTGATACCGGAAGTTTTTGGGCGAACTCGGGCAAAGGCGGGGCGCGCACGCTGGCAGTCCTACCCTATCACCCCGGAGAGATGGATAACCCAGACGATACCCCACCCACCGCCGCCCAGCTTTTAGACCCGACCAGCCTGTTGGGTGAGCGCGTCGCGCCGTGGATTGAGCATGTCGCCGCCCGCCAGTCGCGCCTGTGGTTGCTAATGGATAGGGGTCTGGATACGCCGTGGTCGGTGCGCCCGGTTGAGCGTTTCATGGCCGAGCGCTATAGCTTGGTGCGCGAGGATAAGCTGTCGGCACACGTCCGGCTGCTGGAATATGTGACCACGCCCGCCCCGACCTCTGACCCGTCAACCCCGCCGGTTGAAATCGACCAGACGTTTACCAACCCCGTAAACGGAGAATCCATTACGCTACGCGGATTCACCCAACCACAGCTTTCCGGCGACGCGCTGACCGTCTCATTGGCGTGGACGGTGGACGCGACCCCGACGCAAGATGTGACCGTCGCCGTATTTTTCGTCAACGCGGACAATGTAGCGGCGCGGGCGCAGGGAATCGATTCATGGTTGGGCGGGACGTTCAAGACCAGCACGCTCATCCCCCCCGGCGGGGCAGTTTGGGACAATCGCGGGATGATTCTGCCGCCGGAAATTCCAAGCGGGCGTTATCAGGTGTGGGTCAAGGTCTATACGGTGGATTATGCCACGGGCGACATCACGCTATGGATGCCGCCAACCGACCCCACGGGTGAAGGCGCGGTTGTCTTGCCGGTAGACATCACATTTGGTGCGGAATGACATTAGTCCCCCTAAAGTTGACGTATTGTAGGGTTGAATACATTGCGCGAATTGTAATCAGTGCTAAACTTAACCCATCTTCTGATCCTTTTACCAAAGGATATTCGGCATGTCAATTTATCAAGGTGCAATGCTGTCAAAACCTAAAACAAAAGAGGCAGCTGCATCCCGTGTCAAGCGTGGTTTAGAATCCTCCATTGAATCAGCTATGCTCAAACGTACAAAAAAGCAAAAAACGTCCTCAGACTATGCTAAAGAGCAAGCTAAAAAAATGATGGTTGATAGACCTATGATAAACCCATTTCGGGAAGCCCAACCCGTCATGAAACGCAAAAGGTCAACAGTGGTGTAAATGAGAACATCTGGCGATCCCCGTAAACTACCCCTTGCTCTGCATGATTTAATGCAGAGCATTATTGGAATGGGATCCGACGATATTGAATCCAAGGCTGTTTTACTGATTGATGAGGACGAAAATGAACGCACCATCCTTGAAATCCATGATTGCTTAATTGGAGATTTATGGGTTCAAGCGGATATTCTTGATAATAATCGAGATCGAATTAGCCTAGCGTTGGTCTTAACAGAAGAATTAAGCCTGAAATCCAAAAAGAAAACACAACTTGATTCACATATACAGATGATATGTAAGAAATATCACCTTCACGACTATTCATGGGATACTGTTGATCAACATAAACACGAGAAAAAACAATATGTGGTTGGGATCACATTTTTCAGAACCCGTGACCAACACCGTTTGTTACAAGATTTTGAAAAACATTTACAAATCCTGAGAGATTTTTACGACAGCAGTGATTTTGATCGGGTGGATGAAATACTAGGCGAGGATTAATTCATAATGGCGTCGAAAAAATCATTGGATAAAAACAGTCGGAGGCGCGAGATATTTTTAAGTCATTCGCATCAGGACGCCGCGCTTGCCCAAGTATTAAATGAATGTCTCGACAAAGTTTTTGGTGTAAAAGCCATCAACTTTCATGCTACTTCTATCGATAATGACATTAAGCCGGGCGAAGACTTTTTTGCGACCATTAGAAGCAGAATTACAACATCCGATGTTATTTTATTTCTCTTAACGCCTAATTCTCTTGAAAGTTTATGGGTTTGGTTTGAGATGGGGGTATGCTGGGAAAGATACGCGAAAGGCAATATGGGGTTAGTTCCGATGACATTGAATGTTGATCATAAAAAATTACCCCCTCATTTCCAAACCATCAAATATGTAGATTTGGCAAAACCACAAGACATCAAAAATTTCTTTAAGAACTTGGTTAGTGAATTTATACAAGGGGATGCTACAAAACTTGATGAAGTGCAATTAGCGCAAGAAATGAAGAATGCTTTAACACTACCGCCTCAAAACCTAGAGATAAACGGGTCAGTAAATAAGCAGGATTTATCCCATATCTTGACCGATCTTATCAGGCTTGAAGCGCTAAATACAAGTTATCTCTCAGCGTTTAATGATATTTACAGCCAACAGGAAATTCGGGAAATGAAGAAAATCGCATCTAAAAAGCGATGAATAGGGGTAAGATTTGTTTACAGTACGCCCCAAAGACATAAGCTTAATCGAACGGAGCGTGGAAGTTTTAAGTCTCTGTGGTTTTATTGACCACAGAATCAATCCACCATCCGATCACATCCACTTGTGAGATTGACCCAACGGCATCCAAACGATGAACCACTATCAAATCGTGTAACATGTGTGGACGTGTCATGCTATTGAGAGTCTGAGTTAAAGGGTCATCCTCACTTACACTTACAATCCTAGCAGTCATGATTTCAAGAGCATCTCCCTTAAACATTTTAGGGGAGTGAAGATCGGATGCTATTTCTCGAATAACATCACTAGCCGTGATTATTCCTTTAATTTGGTCTCCATCCATGACAGCAACGCAACGAACATTTTGTTCCACCATTGTTTTGGCAACATCAATCATAGACGTTTTTAGGCTAACTTTTGCGACTTGAGCCATAAAATTTCCAGCCGTTTTAGGTTTCGGACGCCCTTTGGTAGCCATGCTAATTACTCCTATCTTCACCAGTTTAACTATTATAATTGATTGTTATCCACAATAGATTAAGTTATTTCACACGGCGGCGCAGGTGGGTGAGCCAGCGCACGGCGTCAGGTTTGCGTTTATCGCCCGCCGAGTCCATCAGGTCATGGGCGCGATTCATCTGGTCGAGCGCCTCGGCGGAACGGTCAAGCTTATCCAGCACCAGCGCCATCGTGTATATCGTCTCGACTCGGTTGGGGTCAAGTCGCAAGGCTTCCTGTAGGTGAGTGAGCGCTTCCGCGTAGCGTTCCTCACGGTAGGCGACTGCGCCGAGTCCATAATGCCCCAACATCTCTAGCTTGAAAGCTTTGACGGCGCGTTCAAAATCAACTTTGGCGACATCTAGCACCCCGTCCTCAAGGTACATCATGCCGCGCGCCGCCCAATACTCAGAGTGGGTGGGCAGCAATTGAATCACCTCGTTCATACGGGCGATTGCGCCGTCGAGGTCTTTTTTCAGATAGGTCGCCAGCGCTTCTTTGTATTTGAGGTCGGCCTCATAACGTGGTAGGCCGAGGCGTTGGGTGATGCTGGGCATGTCTAGGGAGTCCTGAGTAGGGGTGCTTCGTGAAGCGCCCGCCCTGAAGTACAGTAAGATAACACGATTATATCCCGATTCCCCGTCATTCCACCCGCCCAGATGCGACGATGGCATCAATGACGGTGCGCTGTCTCTCAAGCGCGGCGGCGCTGCCGCTGAACGTGATGAAATAGCTTCGGATGGGCGAGGCATAAATCGCCACGCGATAGGCGGTGGTTATGCCGTCCTCAGCCGTGACGGTGAACTCGACTTCATATAAGGAGACGCCACCCTCCAAAGACCGGCTGGATTCCGAGATGAAGCTCATGGTCGGGGTAGTGCTTGTGCCGCCCTTGATGACGGACGCCATTGATTTGGGGGTTGCGGCTGACCAGCGCTGTAGCGACTCTGAGGATGCTTTGGGGGCGAAATTCCAGACCGTCATGATGACTTGTCGCCCCTCGCGTTCGGCTTCAGCATACAGCAGCGAGTACATCGGGTTGCCATAATAACGCGCAGGATCCCAGTCGAAATACCCGCGCAAAGCGAGTTGCATGGTCTCGAATACCCCGTCTATCGACTCGCCTAATGCACCGAAAACTCCGCCGCCTAAGCCTCCCTCAAAAATGCCGTTGATAGCGATGGCCGCCGATTCGTTGAATGGGCCGCTGGCTTGGCGCAAGATGGCCGAAATCGGGACGTTGCGCGTGTATAGCGCGGTATTGGTCGGGTTGGGGTTGGTGTGCATCCAATGACTGGGGACACCCAGACGCAATGCTCCCACGTTCACCGCCTGATACAGAGTCGCTTCCGCTGGGACAACCGAAAGTTGGGCTGGGATTTCGCCGCCCAAGAATCCCAGAGTCAACAGCACGGTCAACAGGGCTGAAATAAGATTGCGCTGCCAGAGACTCGCATCGCGCTGGAAGGCTGGAAATCCGCTGGCGTTGGTACTCGTCCCCACCGGCAACCAGCGCCCCAACACCAGTCGCAGATAGAGTTTGCCGAAATTATAGCCGATGACCACCCCAATCGCATTGAAGAGGATGAAATTCCGCACGATGTCGGGGTCGCGGCGCATCCCCGGCGGGAGGGGCAGGCTCATGCCGAGGATGAACCCGATCAGCACCCCGACGAACACGACGCCCGTGTTGATGAGGGCGATACGCCGGATATGGATTTCGCGCCGCATGATACGGTTGAGCATCCAAACCGAGATGAGGCTGATGACCAAGCCATAGCCTAATGACACCAGATTAATGACATTGAATGCGCCGATATCAATCAGGGTGCGAGTCGCGCTGACGAAAAATAGGTTATAGAAGAAGAATTGCACCACGATATACCACGCCACAGTGCGCGGCAGCAAGATTTTTCGGAAATCCTGTGGGACGGTGCGCGTGCTGTAACTGTTGCCAGTGTCGCCGTGCGTGTTGTGTAGGTCGTCGGCCATCGCGTGTAGGCGTGCTGGGTCGCGGCGGCGGTAATCAATCCATTGATAATCTGCGAATGACCGGAATCGTTTAGGGTCGTCCAACCCACACCCAACCACAATCAGCGCTCGCGCATCTGCGGGCTTGAAGCGACTGATGAAGTGATTGGTTGTCTCGTTGGTCGCCACCAAAATCTCATAGTCGGCGGCGGCGGCATTTTTAGTGACGTGGACATGCCCTGCGCGTTCCATCGCGTCGATGATGTCTTGCGCGATGTTTTGGTCGGCGTCCACCGCATTGACGCGGAATTGGCGTGCGATTTGCCCAGCCGGGGGCGTATGCCGCAGAATACCGCGTCTGCGCGTCCGGCGGGCAGTGATGAGCATGAGGACGAAGCCGGGGATTAACAGCAACGGCTCGACAATCACCAACGTCAAAAATGGGATCAGCATCATCACGCAACCATCCCCCGGCGCACTTGCCATCTGGCGAGTCTTTGGCGTTTGACCGTGAGTCAGGCCTTGCCCTAATGGCGACCAACGGTGGACATCTGCCGACCTGAAGGCGACCCACGCCGCCGCGATGAATAGCGGGATGATGGGGAAGGCGAAAAAGACCACGAATAGCGGGGCGAACAACAGCGCAAGTCGCGTCCCGAGGTACGAGTCGCGCCGTAAAAATAGTATGGTTTGATAAATCAGCCCGCCGGTGGTGATGAATCCGGCCAACATCATCGGTAGGTAGGTGCGGAGGGTTATCAACGTAAAAAATAAGGTGAGCAGCGTTAAGACGCCCATGCTGGCAGCCACGAACGCGATGGCGGCTGGCATTTTTTCGGGCAAGTTCCAGCGGTTGGGCGCGGGGATGGGATCACGCTGCGGTGACTCCCCGGATAGCGCGGCGATGAGCCGTTGCATCGTCCCCTTGAAGTCGCGCCGTGCGTCAATGATGGTGACGGCTTGGGTTGGCAGTGAAGTTGGGTTGATGCTCACGCTGTTCTCTGAGCCGTCGTCAGCGATGAGTGGGGCGAAATCGGTGGCCTCGAATATCACCAGATGAATCGGCCTGCCGGTCTCTTGCGCTTTCTCCCATTCTTTCGCCACCCACAGCGATGTGAGCGATGCCCGTGACACGATCAAGATGAGTTCGGCGGTGCTGTCTAAACCGGCGACGATTTCGGCCTTCCAGTCGCAGCCGGGTTCTAGTTGTTGGATGTCAAACCAGACCTCAAGTCCGTTGTCTTGGAGGTATTGGGCGACAGCTTGGGCAAAATAGAGTTCTTGCCGCGAATAGCTCAGGAAAAACCGATGCTCTGCCATAGCCCACACCCCCCGATGTTTGATGCCGTGATTATACGGTGGATTTTCGCCCCTGCAACACAACGGCGGATAACCCAGCGCTGATGAAGCACATGACCGCCGCGCCCAACATCAAAGACTGGAAAGCATCCACAAATCCTTCGCGCACGGCTAAGGCGGCGGCCTCGGCCTGTTCACCAGATAACCCAGCCGGGATTTCCGCCCCTGCGAGGTCGCCCGCGTTTGCGATAAGTGCGGCTTTGGCGTCGTCTGGCAATTCCAATGGGCGTAAGGCGTCGGTTAATCCGCCCGCGAACAACGCCAGCGCCAATGCGCCAAATAAGGCGGTACACAAGGCTTGTGCCGAGCGCGTCACGGCATTATTGACGCCCGACGCGACCCCCGCATACGCCTCTGAGACCGCGTTCATGACCGTGGCGACCAGCGGCGCAACCGTCACGCCCATGCCCAAACCCATCAGCACAATGCCGGGGAAGTAACTTGTGAAGTAATCCCCGACTCCGTTGGTCAGACCGGGCAACGATAGCGCGAAAAATCCTGCTCCGACCAGCGACGGCCCCAGCGTGAGCGGGATGCGTGGCCCAATCCGCACCGACCAACGCCCCGCCCACGGTGACAAGATACCGAGGATGATGGGGAAAGGCAGCATGACAAGGCTGGCCTCGCTACTGCTATAGTTTTGCACCTGAATCAAGTTCAGGGGGAGGAACGTCAAGCCGCCGGTCAGTGCGCCATATAGGAAGGCGGTCATCAGATTCGCACCGGAAAAATCACGCGATTTGAACAGCGTGAGGTTGACCATCGGGTGCGCGGTAGTCGCCTCAATCCAAACGAAAGCCGCCAGCGCTAATACCCCGATGATGAGCGACGCCACGACCACGCCGTCCTGTAACCCGGCCTGAATCCCCAACTCGCCCAGCGTGATGAGGCCATACGTCAGCCCCGCCAAGCCAATGGTGATGCAGGCCGCGCCGGGGATGTCGATGTGGCGCGACGCACCCTCGCTGCGCGTTTCCGGCACGCGACCTAGCGCCCATAACGCGACCATCGCCAACGGTAAGTTGATGAAAAAGACCAGCCGCCATAGACCGGCGTCGGCCAACAGCCCGCCCAGAATCGGGCCGCCCAGCGTGGTGATGGTGCTGGCCGCCGACCATATCCCAATCGCCTGACCGCGTGAGTCGGGCGGGAAATTGGCGGTGATAATCGCCAAGCTGCCCGGAACCATCAGCGCCCCGCCGATGCCTTGTATCGCCCGCGCCAGAATGAGCAGGTTTGCGTCGGGCGCGATTCCGCAGATGAGCGAGGCCGCCGTAAACAGGATGATGCCCGTCCCAAAAACTTTATTGCGGCCATATTGGTCGCCCAATGAGCCGCCAATCAAAATGAACGAGGCCAACATCAGGATATAGCCATTGAGAATCCAGACCAACTGGCTACCGCTCGCGCCGAGGTCGGTTTGGAGGGTGGGCAGCACCACGTTCAGCGCAGACCCGTCGATGAATGCCATACTGCTGGCGAGGATGGTTGAAATCAATACGAAACGGCCTTGTGACGGCGACATCATGCGGAAATCCTATCTATGATAAGCCGAGTATAGCGCGTTTATAGCCATGTGATGGTCAAAAGACCAGTCATAAGGTGGATGGACATATCGTGCTTCTGAGTACACTTAGCGTATACACTGAATTTCGTAAGGAGTTTCCATGATGTTGGACTCTATCCGCAAAAATATGACGTGGCGGGCGCTCCCGCTGGCTTCCGCCGCCGCTGGCACGGCCTTTTTAATCACGCAACTCCTCTTGATGGGCGTGATGTTGCAAATCGGCCCCGCCTTGAGCATTCGCTATATCGCCTCCCTGCCGATGGGCAGCGGCGTCTTGACCGATCTCAATCCGGCCATTCTCGTGGTCGGGGTGATCGTGCATTACATCTTATCGCTGGTTTTCGCCACGCTGATTGCCATCGTCATCCACCGTTGGGGGCTGATGGTCGGCATCGTTGGCGGGGCGCTGTTGGGCTTGGCGCTATACTCCATCAACTTGTACACGATGACGCTGTATTTCCCGTGGTTTTTTGCCCTCCACAGCACACCCTTGCTCATCTCGCATATCGTGTTCGGCGCGGTGGCAGGCGGCGTGTATGAGATGTTCGACCATTACGACGACGGTATCGTGTTGAAGGAGGCCGCATAATGTATCCCACCAATAGGGCAAGCAGAAGTTTAGGCGGCGGTGGGTTTAATATCCGCATCATCATCGGGATTGTGATGGCGATTTTCGCGGTCATCTCCTATTTCGCGTCGCAGGAATATAACCCCATCACGGGCGAGACTCAGCATCTGAGCATGACCCCCCAGCAAGAAATCGCGCTCGGATTACAAGCCGCGCCAGAGATGATTCAAGAATTTGGCGGCTTGTATCAGGATAACGAAACGCAGGCGGCTATCGACCAAATTGGCGCACGGCTTCTACAGGGCGGCATCGCCCGTGATAGCGGCTGGCCGTTCGAGTTCTCGGTCTTGGATGACCCCAACACGGTCAACGCCTTCGCCCTCCCCGGCGGTCAGACCTTTATCACCACAGGGCTACTGGGTCTGTTAGAGACTGAGGATGAGGTGGCGGGCGTGATGGCGCATGAAATGACGCATGTGCTGGCGCGTCATAGCGCACAGGCCATCGCCAAGAATGACCTGACCAATGGTCTGATTGGGGCGGTGGCAGTGGGCAGCGGCGACGCCAACGCCGCGCAGACCGCCGCGATGGTCGCGGGGATGATTAACATGAAGTATGGGCGTGATGATGAGCTTCAAGCGGATAAAATCGGCGTATGCCTGATGATTTCGGCGGGCTATGACCCAGAAGCGATGGTGCGCGTCATGCAGGTGTTGGCCGAGGCGGGCGGCGGGAGCAGCCAGCCAGAGTTCGCCAGCACGCACCCCAGCCCAGACAATCGCATTGAGCAAATCCGCAATACGATTGACAACGCGGAGTCAATCTGCCCGTAATTTTTGAGGGTTTATCCTCTAACTGATGGGTCGCACAGATGTCCTCCACTATACTTGGGGGACATTTTTAGACTGTGTGAAATGATTGCGACTGTAGGGACGCCCTTCTGGGCGTCCGCCTGTTCCGAAAACGGACGGCAAGAATGCCGTCCCTACACCACCCCGTCTGAACATGAGCCAAGAATTTTTATGTCTCTTTAGGGATGCGGGGTTGGCGTAACTACCCCGATATACTCCAGAAAAACCCCGTTGGGTTGGACACGATAGGCGTGCGGCTCATATACGGAGTCGCCATTATCGCAGATATAGATATTGGGTTCAGCAGGTTCACAATAACGCGGTTTACTAAAAACAGTTGCCATTAACCCCATCATCAGCATCGCGCCTGCGAGTGTGCCACATATCAGAACGCATAAACACCCTAGCCCTGTCGGGACATCCTTAAATCTACCGGTGAACATACCATACAGACCTAATCCCGCCCATCCCAACATCAAACCCCACCCCAATATATTTTGGATGAATTCGTAGGGTGGAATCACAGGATGCCAGATAATATTCCACGCAATATGCGGTGCGACCAAGAACAATACCAAGAATAGCACCGCAAATTGGGCATCATTGAGAAGGCGTTTGGGCGGGGATTCAGTCATCTCAATCCGATGAGTTGGGTAATGATTCGGCGCAAGGGATGGTTTACGATTATCCATTTTGTACGGATAGAATATATTCTGTCCGTACAAAACACCACATCGCGCCGTGAGTATTTAATCCAAATTTCTAACGACGGATTCTACGTCAGCGTGACCAACACCTTGCGTTGTTCGACGGTGACGCCGGACTGCGTGCTGACGCGCTGAACCGTCCCTGCGCGGGGCGCTTTCAATTCGTTTTGCATTTTCATCGATTCCAGAATCACCAGCGTCTGACCGGCCTTCACTTGGTCGCCCTCTGTGACCAAGACGGCCACAATCAGGCCGGGCATTGGGGCGCGTACCGTGACCTCGCCACTATCGGCTGCATCGCCACCGCGCCGACTCCTCACCAGTTGGGCGCGTTCATCCAAGACCGTGCCGGTATAGAGTCGGCCACTCATCAGGACTTCTACGGCGTCCTCGCGGTTTTCGACCACGACCTCATGCTGCGCGTTGTCCATGATGATGCTGAATAGAGTCGGCCCCAGCGATAGGAAATCGACGGCACGTTGTTTGCCATTGACCCAAATCGTGTTGTCGTTGCGGATTTCGACCTCAAATTTCTTGCCGTTCATCGTCGTTATATATTTCATAGGAGAGAGTCCTGAGTGCTGAGTGATGAGTGATGAGTAGGGACACGGCACTGACGTGTTCGCCAGCAATCCGATGCCGCCTCATTTGCCCATCACATAAGGATGCGAAAAAGTTAAGTGTCGAGTTTGCGTGCGATTGAGGCGCGTAAGGCCCCGATGATGCGGCCTACTTCTGTGACAAGCCCATACAATTCATCGAATGTTGCTTGTTCGATATAGCCCGTATCAAGGGCGACGAATAAATGGGAGCGAACTTCTGCGGCGGATGCTTTGGCTGTGACCAAAAATTGATGAAATTCCTTTGACCCACGTTCACTCCCCTCAGCGATGTTTGCCATGATGGATACCGACGCTCGTTGAATTTGATTACTCAGGCCGAAATCACATGACAAATTGCCCAGTCGTGTGACCTCATAAATCCGCTTGGTTAGAAACCGCTCTTTTTGCCATGCAATCAACTCCTCAAACCCCGACATCCCACTCATCTCTCATCACTTTCTACTCATCACTCGCCCTTAGCGGTGCATCCGCTCGTAGCGAGTCATCCACTTCCAATTGCTGGCGTCGCGCTTGCCGGGGGCGACCACTTGCGTGGCGAGTTGTTGATTGCGATGCGCGACCAGCGTCGCGGCGATGGCGGCATATTCCAGCGCTTCCTCGCTCGGCTCGGTCTCATAAGTCGTCATGCTGAAGCGTTCTTCGACAAATTTCGTATCGAATTGCCCCGCCATGAAGCTGAACGAATTCAACAGATTGATGTGGAAGGGGATGTTGTGCTTGATGCCCATGATGGTGTATTCGTTGAGGGCGCGGCGCATCCGCAACATCGCCTCAGAACGGGTTTCGCCGAAGCAAATCAACTTGGCGACCATGCTGTCGTAATACGGGGTGATTTCAAATCCGCTATACACACCGTGGTCAACGCGCACGCCGGGACCCGTCGGCGTGATGAGCGTGCTGATTTTGCCCACAGATGGGATGAAGTTGTTGTATGGGTCTTCGGCGTTGATGCGGCACTCAATCGCCCAGCCTTTGGGGTCGAGGACGCTCTCGGTTGGCCCCATACGGCGGCCACGGGCGATGCGGATTTGTTCTTTCACCAAGTCCACGCCCGTCACCAATTCCGTGACCGGATGCTCGACTTGTAGGCGGGTGTTCATCTCTAGGAAATAAAAGTTCTTGTCCTTATCGACCAAGCACTCAATCGTCCCGGCGTTGACATACCCGACGGATTGCGCGGCGGAAATCGCCATATCGCCCATGCGCTTGCGGAGGTCGGGATCCATGAACGGCGACGGCGCTTCCTCGACCAATTTCTGGTGGCGGCGCTGGATGCTGCACTCGCGTTCGCCGAGGTGGATGGTGTTGCCGTGCATATCGGCCAAAATCTGGAATTCGATATGGCGTGCGCCGACCAGCAATTTTTCGGCGTAGACGCGGCCATCTCCGAAGGCGGATTCGGCCTCACGACGGGCATTGGCGAGCGCGGAGGGCAAATCTTCTAGCGCGTAGACCGCCCGCATCCCTTTACCACCACCACCGGCTGCGGCTTTGACAATCAACGGGAAACCGATGAATTTCTCTGCGTAGGCGAAGATTTCATCATCACGCATCCCCGGCTCTGTCCCCGGCACGATGGGGACGCCATATTTCTTGACCGCTTCACGGGCGGCTTGCTTATCGCCCATCGTGCGGATGGCGCTGGGGGTTGGCCCGATGAAGATGATTTTGGCGTCGGCGCACGCTTGGGCGAACGCCTCGCGCTCACTGAGCAGGCCATATCCGGGGTGGATGGCGTCCGCGCCGGTCTTGCGGGCGGCGTCGATGATTTTGCCGATGTCCAGATAGCTCTCGCGCACGGGCGGCGCGCCGATATGGACGGCCTCATCTGCAAAACGGACATGCAGCGCGGCGCGGTCTGCGTCAGAGTAGACCGCCACGGTGGGGATTCCGAGGTCGCGGCAGGCGCGGATGACTCGTACAGCAATCTCGCCACGGTTAGCGATCAGGATTTTGTTGATGGATACAGGTTCAGACATGAAAGGTGTCCTTTGAGAGTAGGTTTAAGAGGGTGAATCATCAGGGTTTTGTGGCAGTAATACCACTAATTGCTCAAGTAGAGGAGCAAGGTCGTTTTGGATAATGTCCCACAGCGTTTCATCCCCTATCGAGTCGTATTCATGGGCGAGACGATTACGCATCCCTCGCATTTGATGCCATGGGATATGAGGACGTTCGTCTATGAATGTTTCTCCGAGACGATTCGTCGCCTCTCCCATGATGATAAACTGCCATTTTACAGCCGACTTCACCATATCCATGGTCAAGAAGTCGTCAAGCGTTAAGCCAGCCACAAAATCATTGACCGCATTAATTGCAATCACGATATCAAGGATATGGGCTAAGTTACGATTTTCAGGCGGCATAGATAACCTGTGCAGTGCCTAGTATTTCGCGTCGGCGAATCCAATTCTTACTTTGTTGAAGACCCATCTTAGAGACAAAATCGACGGGTCTTTTCATCAATTGACTCAGTTCAAGCCGCATGGCTTCCCATTGTTCATAGCGATAATGAGCATCAGGACGCATAACATATAAAATATCGATGTCACTCCCCTGAGTGAAATCATCACGCAACACCGAACCGAACACCGATAATTCGACGACGCCCCATTTTTGGCAAAACGCGGCGATTTGCTCTGTTGAGACATCGAGATGAGGGATAGGCGTAATGACGGACATGGCTCATGCCTCCATTTTACTTACGGCAGGCGCGGATGACTCGCACCGCAATCTCGCCACGGTTAGCGATCAGGATTTTGTTGATGGATACAGGTTCAGACATGAAAGGTGTCCTTTTATGGTTAGGGAATATCAATGATGTCGTCGGATTCAGGTGGTGGGATGAGTGGTTGTACTGTGTCTATCAACTCATCCAAGTTTTCAGTAATCACTTTCCAAACCCGATCTAGATTGACATCAAAATAGGCATGAACGAGGATATTTCGAAATCCTACCAATTGCGTCCAAGGCATATCGGGTTTCGAGTCTTTGAAAGGCTGTGATAAATGGCGGACAGCCTCTCCAATCACGATAAATTCACGCTGAATCGCTACATACGCCATCTCATGTTTTTAAATGTTTCAAGTGTTAAGCCCTCTGAGAATCGTTTTATGCGTTTCGCCGCATAGACAATATCGAACGCAAGCGCCCCATCATCACGCTGCATAAATCACCTGTGCGCTATTGAGGATGATTTTACGCCGAATGTAGTTGGGTGATTTTTGACCCTGACCTTTCTCAATGAAATCTACATGACGCCCCAACAAGAGGGACAGTTCTTCTTGCGCGTCAATGAGAGCAAATAAGGTCAGTTTCACATTGACCCCAAGCACGAATAACACATCCACATCGCTTTCATCCGTAAAATCATCGCGCAACACCGAACCGAACACCGATAATTCGACGACGCCCCATTTCTGGCAAAACGCGGCGATTTGCTCTGTTGAGACATCAAGATGAGGGATAGGTGTAATGATGGACATGGCTCATGACTCCTTATTCGTCAAGTAGCGTGAAAATATCGCGCACAACAACGCTAAAATCCACCAGAACCTCGCCACCTTCAAGCGTATCTGCGACAGTCAAATTGCGAGAACCATCAGATGTATGTACTTCAATCGTCCGCGTATTGGGATAAACGACCCAAATCAAGCGCGTGCCGTGTTGGAGATATAGGTCAATTTTGCGCCGGATGTCTGCCGCACGATCCGTTGGACAGATGACTTCTACCGCCAAATCAGGCGCAACAGGGTAGTAGCCCGTTGGCTTACGCTCACCAGCGCGTTCTTTGCTGATAAACGACGCATCAGGCGAGACGATGGTATCGGGCTTGCGAGAGAGTATGTACCCGCCATCCGCACCAGCAGCATAGCCTAAATTCTTGCCACGGATAAAATCTTTGATGATATAGAGCATCTCTGCACCCAATTCCGTCGCATTGCGCTGTGATGGGGGCATAATCGTTAGTTCTCCGTCGTAAATCTGATATTTCGTCCCATCGTCATCCGGCAGGTCGTCGAGGTCTTCAATCGTATAGAGTTTGGCTTGCTCAATTGGGAAGGCCATGATGTATTCCCCTTTACGGACGCTTCTTGAGACGGTCAACGATAGTGAACAGATCGCTTAGGCTGAGAGAGAAACCGGGCAACACATCACCGCCATCCAACACTCCAGCCGCCTCAATAATCGTCGCCATCGTCGTTGTGCGAACATGGACGGTCTGTGTTTTAGGATAAACTACCCAGACGATGCGCGTTCCCGCCCGTAAATAGTCCCGAATCTTACCCTCAACATCATCGGCGGCCTCACTGGGCGAAACGACTTCTACCGCCAGTTCTGGCGCAGCACGAATGACGCTTTCTGTGAGTGGCCCCGTGTGTGCAATGGAGTCGTAATAGGCGTCTGGCGCTCGAACGGTATCAGGGTTGAGTGCCAAAACGTGGCTACTTTCCACACCGGCTCTCCCGTCTATACCGTTTAACAGCACAAAGTCCCAGATAAATTTTGCGATTAACGATGCTATCGTCCCGTGTTCATCCCCCGGTGGCATGTGTTCTACCAACTCTCCTTCAATGAGTTCATAGCGTTTTCCCTCAACACTCATGTTGATGAGGTCGTCAACCGTATAGAGTTTGGTTTGAATCGGAAAGGCAGTCATGCGTTTATCCTCACATCGGGCGTAGCACGCTACGCCCCTACATCATCACGACTACAACGGGATATTGCCGTGCTTCTTGGGCGGATTCTCGTCGCGCTTATTTTGCAGCACGCCGAGCGCGTTTATCAGGCGGGAACGGGTGTCACGCGGCTCAATCACGTCATCGACGAAGCCACGCGCCGCTGCGATATACGGGTTGGCGAACTTCTCGCGGTATTCGGCGGCGAGTTTGGCCTTGAGCGCTACCGGATCATCCGATTGTTGCAAGTCGCGCCGGTAGATGATTTCCACCGCACCTTCTGACCCCATGACCGCGATTTCTGCCGTCGGCCACGCCAGATTGAGGTCGCTGCGGATGTGCTTGCTGCTCATGACGCAATACGCGCCGCCATACGCCTTACGGGTGGTCACGGTCAGCTTGGGGACGGTAGCCTCGCAATACGCATAGAGCAATTTCGCGCCGCTAGAGATGATGCCGTGATGCTCTTGGTCTGTGCCGGGGAGGTAGCCGGGGACATCGACAAAGGTCACGATGGGGATGTTGAAGCAGTCGCAGAATCGGATGAAGCGGGCAGCCTTTTCGCTGGCTTGGATGTCCAGCACCCCGGCCAGAATCATCGGCTGATTGGCGACGATGCCGATGCTGTGACCGCCGAGTCGGGCGAACCCGACCACGATATTGGCCGCATAGTCGGGCTGAATCTCAAAGAAGGTATCACGGTCTACCACGCGGGTGACGACTTCTTTGATGTCATACGGCTTGTTAGCGTTATCTGGGATGATGCTATCGAGTTCAGGGTCGGCGCGGAGCGGGTCGTCCTGTGTTGGGGAAAACGGCGCATCTTCCAGATTGTTCTGCGGCATATAGCTCAACATCTGGCGCAGCAACAGCAACGTTTCGGTCTCGTTTTCACCGACCAAGTGACACACGCCCGACTTGACGCTGTGGACGCTTGCGCCGCCGAGGTCTTCAAAACTGACTTCCTCGTGCGTGACTTGTTTGACCACATCCGGCCCGGTGATGAACATATAAGACGTGTTTTTGACCATGAAAATAAAGTCGGTCAGGGCGGGAGAATACACCGAGCCGCCCGCGCACGGCCCCATGATGGCCGACAATTGCGGGATGACGCCGGACGCCATCGTGTTGCGGAGGAAGATGTCGGCATAGCCCGCCAGCGACTCGACGCCCTCTTGGATGCGTGCGCCGCCGCTGTCGTTGAGGCCGATGACCGGCGCACCGTTCCGCATCGCCATCTCTAGCAATTTGCAGATTTTTTGGGCGTGCGCCTCGCTGACCGAGCCGCCGACCACCGTGAAATCCTGTGAATAGACATACACCGGACGCCCGTCAATTGTCCCCCAGCCGGTGATGACCGAATCGCCGGGGTGATGGTGCTTCTCCATGCCGAAATTGTGTGAGCGATGCTCAACAAAACCGCCGATTTCGCGGAAACTGCCGGGGTCTAGCAAGATGTCGAGGCGTTCACGGGCGGTATTGCGCCCGCTTTCGTGCTGGCGTTTGACGCGCTCTGCCCCGCCGCCCGCGAGGGCTTGGGCGCGTCTAGCGCGGAGTTCTTCGATTTTTGCGTTGGCTCCATCAGCCTGTTCGTTCGGTTGTGCTACCATTCGTAAGTCTCCTTATATAAATGCAAGTTTGAAGTTAGCAGTTTGAGGTTTGTGGCCTAGAAGTGACTCCGTACCCCATCATTCATCCCGTGCTAGTTGTCCCTCATCACGCTTGTGGCGAGCAGATGCCCACCACAGCCCTGATGCGATTGCCACACTCATCAGCGCGATTCTGATAGCAAAAGGCAGCCGCCCCCGGTCATAATCGGCCTGTACAAACCATACCAAGCGCAGCGTCATCAACGTGATAACGCCTGCGAAGGCCGTCGCTGTACCAGCCAACGCCCGGACATCCCTCCGGCGACGCCGCCACAGCCAGACGCACGCCCCACCCATGATGATAAACCCGCCAACCCCAAAAAAGGTGTCGAAAATAGCTGGGGGGATTTCTGGCACAGACGCCCAAGCCCCCCGCATCAGCGGGACGCCCAGAAACGCCAACCCCACCAACGCGCAAACCGCAATCAAGCGGCGAGGGCGGCGGAGCGTGGAGGAGGCGAACATTTGACGGGGTAAACCTTTATCTCTATCGCCCAAAAGTATACCACGCGGGCGGGATGTCGAGCTAACGTCGCCCTGTGCTAGTGGGACATTGGGCCGGGCGCGGAAAATTTCTCCCTTGAGGAACGTGAACAAACCCTAACGCACATATAATTAAAAATCATCCTATAATATAAACATTCCGAATGCCTACTATTAAGGGTTGTTAAGATGTCCCGCCTAGCGTTTGTCTAAAAATGACTCCTATCCCAGATGATACACATGTTTCAAAACAGCGCCTGCACCGATTGGCTGTATCGGAACGCGCCCTTGACATGACTGTTATTGGGGCGGGCGTGATTTGGTTTGTGTTGCTCGAATTGCTGTGGGTGGTGCAAGGGAAAACGCCATCGGGATTGGATGTGTTCGTCGGGGCGGCGTTTCTGGCGATAGGCGCTACGCTGTGGCTGCATCGCCGCAACCGTGGCTTATTCCTACAGATGAGCCAATCGGATGACCTGCGCCGCCAGCTTGAGGATGTCATGTCCTCGATGACCGATGTGATGATTGTGATGTCCCCTGATGGCATCATTCAACGGGTGAACAAGGCCGCCCGTGATGCGTTTGGCTATCAACAAGACGAGATGGTCGGGCAATCTATCAACCATTTTCTGGTACAGGCCGACATGCGTTTTTCGACGTTGGAGGGCCTGCAACAGAACAGCAGTATGCGCCTGACGCGCAGTTTCCGTACCCGCGAGGGGCGGTTGCTCCCGATGTCGGTGATGTATACCGTTGTGACCGCCCGTGATGGGTCGCTGCAAGGGGTTTTGTGCGTGGCGCAAGACCTGAGCGAGGTCGAGTCGATTCGCGCCCAATTGCAATCCACCGACCAACGCTATAACGCGGCCATCAGTTTCAGCCGCTTGGGGGTGTATGAATATGACCCGCACACCAATCAATTGTTGGTTAGTAGCGATCTCAATGTGCTGTTCGGCAACGATGCTGATGAGATAAAGACGCTCGACGATGCGCTGAAAATTATCCCCATCGAAGACCATGCCAAGATTTATACCGCGCTGAATCACGTTTTGACTGGCAAAAACGAGCGGCTTGAAATCGAAATCCGCATTAACAGCACCGAACGCGGGCTACGCTGGCTGGAAGTGCGCGGCGCAATCAATCCGATGGATGGCCGATTGTTCGGCACGCTGATGGATGTCAACGCCCGCAAAGCGGCGGAAGATGCGCTAGAAAGCCGCGATTCGATCATGAATGCCATCGCTGACGCCTCAGAGAAATTTTTACACACGGCAAAATGGGAGCAACACCTCGATAAACTATTGGCCGACTTGGGGAAGTCTGCTAACGTGAGCAGGGTTTATGTGTTCCGTAAGCACATCGCGCCGGATGATAAGACGTTGCTGTTGTCACAAGTGGCGGAGTGGTGCGACCCTGAGACCTCCCCTCAAGTCGATAACCCAGCGCTCCAAAACATTGACCTCGTGGCGGCCGGGTTTGAGCGTTGGATGCGGATGCTGGGGTCGAACGACCCGATTCACGGTGCTATTGAGAATTTTCCAGAGTCCGAACGCGATTTCCTCAGCCAACAGGGGATTCAATCGTTGTTGGTCGTCCCGATTTTCGTTGAAGACCAGTGGTGGGGCGCGATTGGGTTCGACGACTGTAAGTTTCCGCGTGTATGGAGCGCATCTATGATTGACGCGCTGAAATTGGCGGGGGACATCCTCGGCGCCGCTATCTCCCGTACTGATGCCCACCATAAATTGGAATCGAGTGGCGAGTTCATGGCTAGTATCATGGACAATCTCGGTCAAGGCGTGGTGGTGGTTAACGGCGAGGGCAAGCTGATTTACGTCAACCCAGCCTACGCGCAGATGATTGGCTTGCAACCGCAAGAATTGTTGGATCGGATCACCTCAGACTTCACCGAGCAGGAAGACCTCGCCACGATAGAACATAATCGCACCCTCCGCGCACGCGGCATGGTGAGCAGTTATGGGTCGCACTTGCGAAATCAACAAGACGGTCACTTGACCGAAGTCCTGATTACCGGCGTGCCGCGCATGATTGATGGAAAATTCGATGGTGCGTATTGCGTGGTCGCTGATGTGAGCGAACGTCGCCGGTTAGAATCACAGCGCTTTGAATTGTTGCTAGAGAAAGAGCGCGTTCGCCTGATGAGCGATTTCGTGCGCGATATCTCGCACGAATTCCGCACGCCGTTGTCCATCATCCAGACCAGTCTCTATCTGCTCAAGCGCAAGCCAGACCATCCACAGGCCAGCGCACGCTTAGACGTGATTGGCGGGCAAGCGTCGCGCCTCAACCGCTTGGTCGATGATCTGATGTTGATGCTGGAACTGGAACAGGCCGAGATCGTATCGCGGTTGCTCTCGCTGAATACGCTGGCGTCACACATCATCGGCCAATTCAGCAAAAAGGCAGAGGAAAAAGCCCTAAATCTGACGCTGGAATCACCCGTTGGCGATGTCTCGGTACGGGGGGAGGAGGCCTATCTGAGCCGCGCCCTGACCATGCTGGTCGATAACGCGATAGAATTCACCCCTAACGGCGGCAGCATCACCGTCATTGTGCATTCAGACCCGACCTATGCCACCCTCAGCGTCAAAGACACCGGCGTGGGCATCTCGCCGACTGAGATTGAAAGTATCTTTGAACACATGTATAAGGTCGATAAAGCGCGCAATACTGAGCGCGGCGGCCTCGGCCTCGGCCTGTCGATTGTGCGTCGTATCAGCGCATTACACGACGGGGATGTCCTCGTGGAGAGCGAACCCGGCATGGGCAGCACGTTCACCTTACGGCTGCCTCACCCGGAACAGTTCAAGCCCAAACTGACCGTTTCGACCCTGACCCAAGAAATTAGCGCGGTGATTATCAGATCAACCGATGAGGTTGACCGCGCAGCCACTTAATCGCCTCGCGGTCAGCCTTGCCAAAACTGTAGGCGTCCAGTTCATCTTCCGTCACCCACGCCCACGCTAAGGCTTGGATGGCCTTTGGTTCTCCCCCTGTATGGGTACAGGCCAGCGCATGCAGCGTGATTGAGAAATGCGTGAAGGCGTGCTTCACGATGCACAATTCCTCCCCGACTTCGACCTCAATGCCCAATTCTTCCAACAACTCACGTTCCAGACATTCTGGCAGGGTCTCGCCGGGTTCTTGCTTGCCGCCGGGAAATTCCCATAGTCCGCCCAATAACCCTTCCATCGGGCGCTGTGCGATGAGCAGTCGGTTATCCGCCCCGCGAATCACCCCCGCCGCGACATGGTAATGTGGTTTTTTACCGGCCTTCTTCTTGACCGGGCGCTCGGCCTGCGTCCCCGCATCAGCGGCGCGGCAGAATCCTCGTATCGGGCAGACTCCGCAACGCGGGGACTTTGGCGTGCAGACCGTCCGCCCCAGTTCCATCAGCGCTTGGTTATAATCGCCCGGACGTTCAGGCGGAATCCAGTTTTCCGCCCATGCCCACATCTGCGCTTGCGCCACCGGGGTGGTGATGTCGCCCGCGTAATCCATCAGGCGGGCGAACACGCGATAGACGTTGCCATCGACCAGTGCGGCTTGCCGTCCGAATGCGATGCTGGCGATTGCGCCGGCTGTATAGCGCCCGACCCCCGGTAGCGCCAAAAGTCCGGTTGCGGTATCTGGGAAGCGTCCGTCATGCTCATAGGCCACGACTTGCGCGGCGCGGTAGAGGTTGCGGGCGCGGCTGTAATAGCCCAACCCTTCCCATTGCTTGAGGATGTCGTCGATTGGGGCATCGGCCAGCGCCCGGATGGTGGGATAGGCGTCCAAAAAGCGATGGAAGTACGGGATGACGGTCTCGACTTGGGTCTGTTGCAGCATGACCTCAGACAGCCAGACGGCATACGGGTCTGGATTGCGGCTACGCCACGGCAGGTCGGCGGCGGCGGCGTCAAACCATAGTAAGAGAGGGTTGGCAAATGTGGCGGTCATATCTTTGGATTTGTCCTTTCGCGCAACACCGACCATAATATCTGAAACAACCGTGGGTTGGCAGTCGTCAGCCCCAAATGAGATGTGCGGCTAAGAACGCATCGGGGGGCGTATGTCGAGAGAAGTGCTGATTGGGATAGTGGTGCTGCTGGTGGTACTCGGCGTGTTTGTAATCATGCGCCTTCGGCGTCCAGCCCCTGAAATCGCGGGCGCACAGATGGCCGGTAAAGTTTTCAATATCTCCTTCGCCAACGGCACAAAGGCGATTGGTGTTTATTCACCCGCTGGGACGCGGCCAGAATACATCCGCGACCAACTAAAATTGACCATCGCGGGGCCGACCATGTTCATCGTCGGTGGAGCAGGCGCGATGTCGCCAGATGACATCCAGCGGACACAACGTATCATCGACACCATCGCTGCATTTGCCGAGCATAACGGGCTAATCTTGATTGACGGCGGGACGGAATCTGGAATCATGCAGATGGCGGGGGACTCGCGGCGACGCGGTAAGTATACCTTCCCATTGGTCGGGATTGCGCCCCTCAGCAAGGTCAAATTCCCCGGTTATGATAACCTCAAAGCCGAGGGCGACCTAGAGGACAGTCATTCTCACTTCGTCTTGGTTGAAGGGGATGCGTGGGGCGTCGAATCAGCGCTGATTCAAGACCTCGCCCGCAGTCTGTCTGGGTTTGGGACATACCCGATGTTGGGGATGCTGATTAACGGCGGCAATGTGGCGCTGGGTGAACTTAAAATGGCGGTTGAGCGCCGAATCCCGATGATTATTTTGGAGGGTAGCGGGCGTGCTGCCGATCAAGTGGCGACGGCTGTCCGCACGGGCGAGACCAGCCAAATTATGATTAAGCAGATTATGGATGAAAAAGCCGACCTGCAATTCATCAAGACCACCGACTCGCCGGAGCGCGTCAAGGAACGCCTGACCCAACGCTACGGGCGGCGCTAAATACATCAATTGGATTGACCAAGCCGGGACGTGACCCCGCCCCTACAGCAACTTGTCCATCTTATCTTGCGGCGCATGTTTATCAACCCGTTCCATATCGGAGAATGGGTTGTGGGTTTGCGGGAGTTCGGGCTGTCTGCCGCTGAGTAAGTCGGCGATTGTCATGAGTTGTAGCCGGGGATATTTCCGCTTCCATAATTCCGACTCATAATACCCAGCGGCGGCGGCCTCTGTCAGCATAGGTTTGGTCGGAGAGTTCAGCAGAATTAGTATCCCCATCGGTGACTTTTCGCGGTCTAGCGTCCCTACGAGGTCGCGCACCATCGCCGCCCCAATATTATCGCCGCTTTTGACCGAGACAATCACCCGCGCCAACTTGCCGTTTTTCTCGATGAACGGGATGAAACCATCAATCCCCTTATCCGCGCCTTTTTTGCCTTTAGCCCGTCCACCCGGGGCAGGAGCGCTCGCTTCCCCACCGGACGGCCTCGCGCCGACCAGTGAAATC
>Ga0163154_10003093_pt1 | contig 23587 bp, 26 predicted proteins | sample OliLakLV19MP9P1_FD_148649 | JGI IMG/M metagenome (GOLD analysis project Ga0163154, IMG submission 148649) | Freshwater microbial mat bacterial communities from Lake Vanda, McMurdo Dry Valleys, Antarctica - Oligotrophic Lake LV.19.MP9.P1 | ecosystem: Environmental > Aquatic > Freshwater > Lake >... | reverse complement strand
TCCAGTTCTTCTCGTGTTCTTTGCAATTCGCCCCATAACTCCATGATTAGCTCATGTGTTTCTTTGTTGCTTAATTTCTCTAGTTGGGGTAATTCTTTCATCTCTCCATTTTAAACTTTTTCCTGCTGTCCTTTGGGGGGGTCGAGCAATGACATTTTTTATTTGTTTGTTTAAGAACCTGATACCTTTTACCAATACTTGAGCTAGAAACTTTATAAACTTATTTGGATCTTCCTGATCCTCGGGGAGAATACTAAAATGGTCATCAAGCTCGATCGCATTGATATCATTACGACTTCCAAGGCTTTGAACCATACTAATTAGCTGATCTTGTACTTGCGAATTAAGGGGATCGAGCAGTAAATTACCAGTACGATATTGTATGTCCGTTCCAATTATCGGTGAATTTTCTGGAGTTGTTGCCTGACTTTGCTTGACAATTGGGTTCTTTTTGTTTCCAATAAAGACTCCCTCAAGCCATGCGATAACTTTTACATCTTTGGGAGATATTTTTCTTTCTTCATCAAATACTTTGAAAATATCTTGCTCAACTCCCATCGGTAAGGTTAATTCTTTATTAGTGCCATCAATGTAATTAAATGTTGGTAAACCTAAAGACAAAGCGACAATTCTCACGGATTCGGTATTCTTTTTTAGAAGAAATTGAAATATGGTTCGGGCATTTTTTGAGCTGGCAAGACTGAGTTCGTTGCCGACTTTAGCGTTGGGTATCCAATAGGAGGGAAATTTAGGAACCTCTTTAGGGCTACATTTCATGATGATTTTCCATTGGTTGTAAAAATATTAAACTCTAAGCTCGAAGAATATCTAACTTATTTGCAAATTTAAGGGAAGAATAAGGTGGTTTCTGGTAAAAAAAATTACCCAATCTGAAGCCCCAAATCTTTACACTACAGATCTAGATTAGAATAGCCCTATACGAATTTTCTTTCACACTAAATCTCTCTCATTATATGATTCCAACCGTTATTGAACAGTCTGGTCGTGGCGATCGCGCTTTTGACATATTCTCACGCTTACTACGGGAACGAATCGTGTTCTTAGGTACCGCGATCGATGATACCGTTTCTAATCTAGTGGTAGCCCAGTTACTATTTCTTGAAGCGGAAGACCCCGAAAAAGATGTTTTTATCTATATCAATTCTCCTGGTGGCTCAGTCACAGCAGGTATGGCAATCTATGACACCATGCAACATATCCGTCCTGATGTATCTACTATTTGTGTAGGTTTAGCCGCCAGTATGGGAGCATTTTTGTTAACAGGTGGTACCAAAGGCAAAAGATTATCCTTACCCCATACCCGCATTATGATCCACCAACCTTTAGGCGGAGCGCAAGGACAGGCAACGGATATTGAAATTCAAGCAAAAGAAATTCTCTATCATAAAAATCGTTTGAATGAGCTTATGGCATTTCATACCGATCGCCCCCTAGAGCAAATTCAAAATGATACCGATCGCGATTTCTTCATGTCCGCAGTCGAGGCACAATCTTACGGACTGATCGATCAAGTTGTGGTCAAACGTCCTGTTTCTATAGCAGCTTAAAATACCATCTAAAATGATTACTACTCCTGTTTCTACCAAACTCAATATTAGGTCTGAAATTTTAAGATTGCAGTCTAACCTAGTGCAGTGGCGGCGAGAGCTTCACCGATTTCCCGAATTGGGATTTAAAGAAACTCGTACCGCTACTTTAATTGCCGCTAAATTATCTGAGTGGGGCATTCCTCATGAAACAGGGGTGGCTCAGACTGGGGTTGTGACGACTATTGTGGGCGAACTTGGTTCTAATCCCGTTCTGGCAATTCGGGCAGATATGGATGCCTTGCCCATTCAAGAAGAAAATATAGTTTCCTATCGATCGCAAATTGATGGATTAATGCACGCCTGCGGTCATGATGGTCACGTGGCGATCGCCCTCGGTACTGCCTATTATCTGTGGCAACATCGTCATGAACTTAAGGGAACGATCAAGATTATCTTCCAACCCGCCGAAGAAGGACCTGGTGGAGCTAAGCCTATGATCGCCGCAGGAGTTTTAACTAATCCTCAAGTCGATGCCATGATTGGGTTACACCTCTGGAATAATTTACCCTTGGGTACGGTGGGAGTCCGAAGCGGAGCTTTAATGGCAGCCGTAGAATTTTTTCATTGCAAAATTTTAGGTCGGGGCGGTCATGGGGCAATGCCTCATCAAACTGTAGATGCCTTACTGGTAGCCGCCCAGGTGGTTAATGCTCTCCAAACTATTGTCTCTCGTAATGTCGATCCTCTTGATTCGGCTGTGGTTACCGTGGGACAGTTTCATGCTGGGACTACAACTAATGTCATTGCCGATACCGCCCGAATTAGTGGCACCGTTAGATATTTTAATCCTGCTTTAGGAAATCTTCTGCCCCAAAGAATCGAACAAGTGATTGCTGGCGTTTGTGAAAGTATGGGCGCGAAGTATGAATTAGATTATCAAAAACTTTATCCTCCTGTAATTAACGATCGCGCGATCGCCGATTTAGTCCGATCTGTAGCTGAATCTGTAGTTGAAACTCCCGCAGGGATTGTGCCTGAATGTCAAACTATGGGCGGCGAGGATATGTCTTTCTTTTTACAGGAAGTCCCCGGTTGCTACTTCTTTTTAGGCACTGCCAACCCCGATCTCGATCTAGCATATCCCCACCATCATCCCCGCTTTGATTTTGATGAAACTGCCCTAAGTGCTGGTGTAGAGATATTTGTGAGGTGTGTCGAGAAATTTACTACGAGTTCATAATCGCTAAAAATGAATTTAAAAGATGAATTTAGATCTATGGCAATTTTTTGATTCGGAGCGATCGCACATCTTAAATACAGCACTTAAAATCACTCAAGATCGAGGTTGGAAGATATATGCGGTGGGAGGATTGGTTAGGGATGGTTTGATCTCTGCAATCAATGGTTCAGAATTCTCTCCTTTAGATGTAGATTTGGTCGTAGATGGGGGAACGAAGTCGGGAATTGAAGTGGCGATCGCTTTGCATAAAGCTTTTCCTGAAACTAAACTACAAATCTATGAGAAATTTCAAACAGCATCGATCGAATGGTCAGCCTTTGAATCAGAATCTAGCCCAAAATTTAGCTTAGATATCGCCACCGCCCGTACTGAAATCTATGAATATGCGGGAGCCAATCCCCAAGTCCAAGCCAGTTCCATAGATCGAGACCTTTATCGCCGCGACATTACAATCAATGCTTTTGCTCTTGAAATTGGCAATATAGAAGTAATCGATTTATTCGGAGGACATCAAGATTTAATTAATCAAAAGATTAGAGTAATTCGATCTGGGAGTTTTGCCGAAGACCCTCGGCGGATATTCAGAGCAGTCAGGTATGCGGTGAGATTTGGCTTCTGGCTAGATCCTGAAACCGAGGTAGAGATTAGATCGGTTACATCTAGCAGACTTCACGATCGCCTTGGTGGAAGCAGATTAAAAGCCGAACTTCACTATATTTTTGCTCATGATAAAGCTTCTATGATGTTGTATTGGCTCGAAGATTTAGGAGGACTGCGTTGTCTCGATCCCGATCTACATTTACCCTCAGACTTTAGCTTGCACTTGAGAAGATTAAAGCGATCGCTGAAATGGCTTAAATCTGATATTACATTTCCCGAAGCTGCGGAAAAACTACTCTTATCCTATTTAGAGTCACAGGAATTAAATCAACTATCTCAAAAACTAAAAGCTTGTGAATTCCCTAGTGAAATTGTGAAGGTGTTAAGGACATATCAGGCGATCGCTTTAATTATTCTTGCTGTTAAATCTCAACGTGGCGACAGGCGAACAGTGTGGACATACTTTGCAAAATGGCAACAGCTAAAACCTCTACTGACTGGTAGCGACTTAAAAATTATGGGCTGCCCCGAAGGTAAAATTATGGGTAATATCTTATCCCAAGTACGCAATGCCACTTTAGACGGTAGAATTCGGACAAAAGAGGAAGCAGTGGTATTTGTGGAGTTGATTAGATGCCAAGATTATTAATTCCTATACTCTTCTCATTAAATCAATCTACAGTTAAATTCGTATAAGCTATACTAAATCAAGTTTTACTGGAGTACGGTATGGTTCTTATTAATATCGAAACACCATCTGTCATTAAAGAAACCATTGAAGAAATCAGTGAAGAAGTTAGTGAAATTATTAATGAAATCTCTGAAGATTTTGATGATGAGATTATCTACCCACCCACAAATTTATATAGCGATGAGCCACCCTTGGAAACAGATTATCACCGAGAACAGATTGACTTATTAATTCGCCTCCTGAAATATTGGTGGCGTGATCGCCCAGATTTTTATATTTCTGGCAACTTGACAGTTTATTACAACGCTCAAAAGATAAAATCAAGAGATTTTCGCGGACCTGACGTATTTGTGGTGATGGATACGGAGAAAAAAGATCGTCGCAGTTGGATGGTTTGGGAAGAAGGAGGCAAGTATCCGAATCTAGTAATTGAACTATTATCAAGCTCCACAGCAAAAGTAGATAGAGGCAAAAAAAAGCAGTTATATCAAGATGTCTGGCGCGTACCGAATTACTTTTGGTTTCATCCAGAGACATTTGAGTTTGAAGGCTTTCATTTAGTTGATGGGCATTATCAGGCGATCGCTCCCACAGAAACAGGATACCTATGGAGCGATCAATTAGAGCTATATTTAGGAATCCATCAAAATCAATTGCGCTGGTTTACGGCTGAGGGGGAACTAATTCCGAGTGCAGAGGAAAGAGCAGATAAGTTAGAAGCTATTTTGCGATCGCAAGGCATCAACCCTAACTAACTATCCTAAATACCGATAATTAAGGAGTAAATATGGTTCTTATTAACGTCAAATTGCCATCTATTATTAAAGATACTGATGAGACGAGTATAGAGATCGTTGATGAAATTACTGAAGAAGATTTTGATGATGAGATTATCTACCCACCCGCAAATTTATATAGCGATGAGCCACCCTTGGAAACAGATTATCACCGCCGTCAAATCGATCTATTAATCCGATTATTAGAATATTGGTGGCGCGATCGCCCAGATTTTTATATTTCTGGCAACTTGACGGTTTATTACAACGCTCAAAAGATCAAATCAAGAGATTTTCGTGGACCTGATGTGTTTGTGGTGATGGATACGGAGAAAAAAGATCGTCGCAGTTGGATGGTTTGGGAAGAAGGAGGCAAGTATCCGAATCTAGTAATTGAACTATTATCAAGCTCTACAGCAAAGGTAGATAGAGGTGCAAAAAAGCAGTTATATCAAGATGTTTGGCGCGTACCGAATTACTTTTGGTTTCATCCAGAGACATTTGAGTTCGAAGGCTTTCATTTGGTAGATGGTCAGTATCAAGCGATCGCTCCCACAGAAACAGGATACCTATGGAGCGATCAATTGCAGCTATATTTGGGAACCCATCAAAATCAATTGCGCTGGTTTACGGCTGATGGAACACTTATTCCCTTACCCGAAGATCGAGAACGGATGGGAAAGGAACAAGCCGAGCAAGAAGTAGCAAGATTGGAAGCAATTTTAAGAGCCCAAGGCATCGATCCCGATCGGTTAGCTTAAGAGATGCACAGCATACAAAATCTAATCGGTCGTCTACCCTAATGCTGAAAAATTTAATATGTAACAAAACTAAATATAAATTAAGCTACAATACTTAGCGGTTACAAAACTAATAGTTAGCATGACGCAAGAAACTGATTCCTCAAAAGAGACTCAAGCAAAACCGCTTCAAAGCCTCACCACATACATAGCTATTTATCAAGTCAGGGTTCAAGCAGAGTTTTTAGAACTTGAGTTTGATATTGATACCTTACTAGGTCAACTCCAAAGCCTCGGTCGTTTAAGTCAAGTTGGGAGTTCAAATTAATGATCGCCACTTCAGAGCCTCAACTCTTAAAAATACAAAAAGTCGTTCCCGAAGGTACTACTCTCCGCTCCATTATTAAAACTTTACCGCCCGAATGTTTTACCAAGAATAATTTTAAGGCTTGGTCTGGTTTGTTATTTAGCGTTGTTGCAGTGGCTCTGGGCTATGTAAGCTTAGTATTTTCGCCGTGGTATCTTCTGCCCTTTGCATGGATTTATACAGGTACTGCCCTTACAGGCTTTTTTGTCATTGGTCATGATTGCGGACATCGTTCTTTTTCTAACCGCAACTGGGTTAATAATTTGGTAGGACATTTAGTGTTTTTACCTCTAATCTTCCCGTTTCATCCGTGGCGGCTCAAGCACGATCACCATCATTTACATACCAATAAAATGGATGAAGATAATGCTTGGTATCCGTTTACCTCTGAGTTATACGCAGAAGTCACGCCCCTAATTCGCGCCGTATATCGCTTTATTCGAGGTAAATTCTGGTGGCTGGGTTCAATTCTGCACTGGGCAAATTTACACTTTAATCCCAGTCTTTATCCTGAGAAACAAAGACGGCAGGTGATATTTTCCGCAGGTTTGGTCATTGCCTACGGGGCGATCGCTTTCCCATTAATGATTCTTGTAGGTGGAATTTTTGGCTGGATTAACTTTTTCCTCATGCCTTGGTTGGTTTATCACTTTTGGATGAGTACCTTTACAATTGTGCATCACACCATGCCAGATATTCCGTTTAAGTATAAAGAGCAATGGAATGCCGCCCAAGACCAACTTACGGGTACGGTGCACTGTGAATATCCGCTATGGGTAGAGCTTCTGTGTCATCACATTAACGTGCATATTCCCCACCATATTTCTACAGGTATTCCTTCTTATAATCTCCGAATGGCGCATGAATCTCTCAAGCAAAATTGGGGTGAATATCTTTACGAAACTAATTTTAATTGGGAATTGATGGATCGGATTAGCTCGGAATGTCACGTCTACGATGCGGAGAATTGCTATAAAAGATTCGATCAGTTCGATCGGTTGTCTTAATTTGTGCTAGTTCGGGCGATCGCTTTTCTAGACTTTTATTTTTACCCTTAAGTTATATCCTTATGTCAGTGGCATGAGGTTTTTTTTGCTGCGAAAATTGGATAATACGATTAGATACTTCCTAGTTAAAAAACGCTATGACTTCAACTTTTAGAACTATTTTTAGCACTACGCCTCTAAATAAAAATCAGAAACGCCTAAATCTGATAATTTCTACAGGAATTGCTGTGGTTGCCGTAGCGATCGCTTTAATCCCAATTCCCGGTTTAATCAAAAAAATTGTTGTAGTGAGTGGCACCGAACTCAAAGAACCACTTGAAGCTTTAGAACAAAAATTCAAACAGGCTTATCCCAATATTGAACTCCAATTAAAGTTCCAAGGCTCTCAAGATATTGCCAATCGCTATATAGATGATAAAAATTCTGATTTCACTCCTACAGTTTTAATTCCTGCTAATGGCGAGATCTTAAAAGAACTCCAAACCCGTTGGCAAGCTCAAAATGGTGATAATGCTTTTTACGAGACCCCCATGCCTATTGTTAAAACTATGCTAGTTGGAATCGCGTGGAGCGATCGCGGCAAAGTTCTATTTCCCAATGGTAGTTTTGATTGGAGTCGGCTAGAACGAGCAATGCAAGCAGGTAATTGGGGAGCGATTGGTGGGAATCCCAACTGGGGTAGTTTTGATTTTGTCACAACCAATCCAACGCGATCGAATAGCGGACAGTTAGCATTGACACTATGGGCGCAATCAAAATTGGGAGGCAAGATCTCATCCACCAGCCTAAGTAACCCCAATCTCACCTCATTATTCAGTTTGGCAAAGCGATCAATCTATCAGCCGCCAGCTTCGACCGATATTTTACTCAAAGAATTTATTACGCGCGGACCTAACGATGCCGATGTCGGTATTGTCTATGAGAGCATTGCTTTACATCGCTGGCAACAGTCCGCTACTTCCCAAGGTAAGCCCTATCAAATTTATTATCTCACTCCCACCTTTGAGACAGTCTCTACTGCGGCGATCGCCAAACGTAATATCGATAGTAGTCAAGCCGAAGCAGGACGTAAATTCATAGATTTTCTTTTGCAACCCGAACAACAGGTAATCTTCGTCCAATTTGGTTTTCGTCCTGTGGCTGGCAATCTAGATCTAAAAACTGTGCCCAATAGCCCTTGGAATCAAAATATCCCCGGAGTCGAACTAAAACCGAATGTCCAAACGGCAGAATCTCCTAATACCGAAGTCCTATCTGAAATCAAACGATTATGGGAACGGGCTAACTAAAAACTACTTTAAGAGACTATCTAAAAATCTAAAAAGGTGTTCCCTTATCTTTCCTTTGACGCTGCAAAGCTTCTTCATACCACTCTAATTCATCTAAGAATTTAGCAACTTTCTTAGTTAAGCTTTCTTCCAGTGCCACTCCATCTCCATCTATAGCTTGCGCGATTTTAGGAATAGAAAAAATATTCGAAATTGTCGGCATTCCCATCTCGGTTAAAAACGATCGCAATTGTATAGCCGCCCTCACACCTGCAAAACTACTAACTGAATAGCTCACAATCCCAGCAGGACGAAAATAGTATTCCTCTAAAAAATGATCCATTAAATTACTCAATCCGGGCTGAATGGAATGATTGTATTCTCCCGCCACCACTATATAACCATCAGCACTGCGAATATGATTGGCTAATTCTGCCATTTTAGGAGGAGCTTGATCTTTTTCATACTCTTTATACATTCGGTCTAAAATCTCAAAGTTATAATCCATAGCATCAGCGAATATGACTTTATGATCTCTTTGTTCGAGCTCGCTAATTATAAATTTTGCCGCTTTAATCCCTTGGCGATCGCTTCTATAGGAACCAAAAAAAACTACTGTTTTAAAATTCATTTCTAGTTACCTCAAAAAATGGGGAAAATAAAAGAAACATTGCCATTAAGCATTTACTCACAACATGGCAAACAAAAAGTAAAGTTAAGAACCCCTCTCCGTCAGCCTTGTCCATATTTCAGTTTAGTTAAATTTGCATAAAAAAATTACTTAGATTGTAACGATTTGAATAGAATTAAAACAACTCATACAACCCACACAATATTAAACCTCTTACCAAACACCAACTCAAACATAGATCTGTAAAGCTAAACACATTAGTTAATTTTGAGAAACTACTTGGTAAATTAAATGCTTAACACTACTACAGAAAAACCTTCTACTAACGACCAAGATAGAAGTGAAATTAAATCTTTTCCTACTCCTAAACCACTTGCAACTCCAACCGATTTAAAGTCAGAACAAGTCGAAGAGATCGTTAAATCTCTAAATCCTTTAATTGCCGATGCTTTTGCCCTTTACACAAAAACCAAAAATTATCATTGGCACTTGTCTGGTTCGCACTTTCGTGAATACCATCTACTACTTGACGATCAAGCTGAGTCAATCTTTGAGTCAATCGATCCATTAGCAGAAAGATTACGCAGAATTGGCGGTACAACTATCCGTAGCATTAGCCACATCAGCCAATTACAAACAATTACCGATGATAATGAAGATTTTGTTTTACCAGAACGGATGGTAGAGCAGCTAATTAAAGATAATCTGCAAATGGTTCACAGTCAGAGACTAGCACTAGAGATATGCGATTCTCATAACGACGGAGGTACGAGTAGTCTTTTAGAAACACTAATCGATGAAACTGAAAAGCGCGTATGGTTCCTTCATGCCATCAGCCAAGGCGGAAGAAATATGGAATAGTTAAAGCTATTTCTATCTATTTTTACACTTACGATATGAAAGCAAACTAAAAGAGGTGAGAGATATTTCATTGATTTCTTTCCTCTTATATCGCTTCCAAAGTAAGTTTAAATAAAGATTAGTTCAAGTTTGTTCATTTAATTGTTCACTTAATTATTTATTTAAAAAGTATTGTGAAACTATGTCTTCTAAAATTGCTTTATCTGGGATTGAATTAGTCGATTGTGCTAACGCTAACAGTCAACAAAATGTAGTAATTGTCGCTGGCTTATGTGGCTTCGATCGTGACATTGAAGCATTTGAACGAGAGCTTAAAAAAGCAGGTGAAGAAATTGGTATCAAAATCCCCAGCTTTAGCTTCTTAATGGAGATTTCTAAGCCAGCTCAAAATTTAGGAACTGAGATTGCTCCTGATTCTGGATCGGTTCTTTAAATTATTAAGAATTTTATCTAATTCTCAATCTAATTTTTTGTTCAGTCGTACTTAAATAATTGATGAATTGATATCTATAAAGCCACATTAAATACTATCAATATCTACCTACCAGAAATCTTAAATATAAATAGACCGAGATATTAAGTCAAATATCCCTGAATCTATAAACTTTTTGAAACTTATCGAATAAGTATCTATGTCTTACTATTCGTATATACATTGATTTATACAAACATAAATTTAGTCATAAATTCATTACTTAGTACACAAAAACTTGTCTAGGCAAAATTTTAACGATCAAAATTCTATCGATATAGAGATGTCAAATCGTTACTCTCTCTGTTTTCTTATGAAATTAATACAGAATTGGATAAGCCATTGAGCAGATGAGTTTAAAAGTATTTGTTGATATATTGATTTGTGTTAAGGCAAATTAATTCGAGGAAAGGTTTCATGAGTATTGAGGAACGAGTAAAAGCTACTGCCAAAGATGTTAAAGGTAAAGTACAAGAAGCTATTGGAGATGTGTTTGATAATCCCGAACAAGAAGCTGAAGGTAAAGCCAAACAAGCACAAGCAAAAGTCCAACAGGGTTAGAAGATGCTAAAGACGAAGTAAAAAAGTAATCGATTAATCGTTCGTTAATTGTCTATCAAAAATCTATCAAAAATTAAATCTGGAGGAAATATATGCCAAGACTTGTAGGAAAAAAATCTAATGTTGCTGTATATACTGGCTTAGGATTGCTCATAGCCGCGATCGCCGCGATCGGACTAGAATACTTCGGAGTAATTAATATCGTTCCGGGCTTCGGCAAAGAGTCTACGACAGATAGAACTCTCGTCACACCCGTGCAAGAAACTAAACCCGTCAATTAAATCTTAATTTTAGCGAACCTTTAGAGAATAGGAGAGTAATTCAAAATGCGTAATGGAAAAGGTATGATCGGTAAGCCTGTAGTCGCCTACGACTCTGGAGAAAAGTTCAAGACAATCGTAGATTTAATTTTTGACCAAGAGAACAATGTACTGTTAGGATTTCTGGTAGACGAAGGTGGCTGGTTTAGCAATGCCTTAGTTCTGCCTTTAACAAGAGTGCAGGCGATCGGTTCCGATGCAGTAATCGTTCCTTCTGTAGATGCTATCAGTTCTGCTAGTGACTTCCCTGAAATTCAGAGCATATTAGAAAGAGATAACACTTTGAGAGGTACCAAAATTATGACTACTGACGGTCGCGATTTGGGCACTATGGTAGATCTTTACTTTGATGACATGAGCGGAGCGATCGAAGGATATGAGGTATCTGGCGGAATTTTTGCTGATGCTTATTCTGGTCGTTCATTTGTTCCCGCTCCCGATACCCTTAAAATTGGTGAAGATGTAGCATTTGTCCCTGCTGAAACTGCCGATCTGATGGAAGAACAAGTAGGTGGAATTAGAGCCGCTCTTCAAACTGCTGGCGGAAAAGCACAAGAAATGGCTCAAACTGCAGGTGAAAAGGCTCAAGAAGCTGCCCAAGCAACTGGCTCTAAACTTCAAGAAGTTGCCCAAATGGCGAGTACTAAGCTAACTAATGCAGTGGTTAACCCTGAAGAACAAGAAATGTTTGTGTTAGGTAAAGTCGTACAGCGCACAATAGCTAATCCTGATGGTGGATATCTAATTCAAGAAGGACAAATTGTTACCGAAGCAGATATCCTAGTTGCGCGTAGCTATAACATGATAGATGAACTCTATCGGGCTACGGGAGGGAGCGTTAAGGATAAACTGGGTGAGAAATTTACGGGCGCAGTCGCGAATGTCGGTATCGACCAAACATTGGGTAGAAGAGTTAGTAGGATGATCTTTACGCCTGAAGGATCGGTAGTAGCTGTAGAAGGGCAAATCGTAACCCCACGAGTAATTGAAAGAGCAAAAACCTATCATCAAGAACAAGCTCTATTAGAGTCAGTAGGGTTAACCAGCGGCGATGCCCTAAGAACAACTACTTCGGATGTCGGACAACAGGTTAAAGAAGGAGCTAAAGGCTTATGGGAGCAAGTTAAAGAAACTGCAAGTAATTTACAAGAGCATGGCACTCAAGTTATTGAAGAGAAGAGAATTAAAGGGGCTTTGGGTCGTCCTGTGACTCGTGTAATTCTGGATCTCAACGATACTGTAATATTGAATGTTGGCGAACTAATTACTCACCAAGCGATCGATATTGCCCGTCAAGCTAACGTATTAGAGATCTTACTTGATTCAGTTTATACAGAAACCCCTAAACTTTCTTTAGATGAATTACGCGCACCCGAACCCGGAAAAGCAGCTTTAACTTAATTGAATAATTATCTTTAACTAATTAGGACTTACGCACTCAAATCCACAGAAATCCAGTGGAAGAGAGTTTGAGGGTTTCGCCCTCAATTGGGGCTGTGCCCCAGACCTCCTTTAAATATAGGTTTTCTTTTTATGCTGCGTAAGTCCTTCTAATAATAAAATCTCTAGGGATATGTAAGTTTTACAGACTTCTATCCCTAATTTTTTATACTGGGTACAGCTTGACCTATAGGTAATAAGATGGGAGCAAATATTTTAGTATCATCCTGATTTAATTGATGGGCGAGGTCTGCTTCTTCTAGTCTTTCTAAAATAGGCAGAACTTCGTTATAGGCGCGAAAGCCAAGCTGTTCGAGGTCTTGCATTGATATTGTTTCATCCGAAATATTCCCGTGTTCTTGTAAAAAGGCTCGTACTCTTTCTTCTTGAGCGGTTAATGCAGCTTTTTGGCGCAAACTTAACTCGGCAGCTTTAAGACTCTTTTCCAATACCTCTGGAGTAATGATTTTTACTTGTAAAGCAGTAGCAGTATTGAGAATGGTAATTCCTAATCGATTGAATAAACGAGGTTTGCCGAGGGAGACTTCACAAAGTTTTTTAGCAGTTTCAGGTAGAAAGGGTAAAACGGAACGTGGGTCTTTGGGATCATCACATTTATTGTTGATTCGCTCGCTATTGAGATAATTGATCAACATCTTATAAGTTGTGGGTTGATCTAATTCTTCGAGTGGGAGTTGAAGGTCAAACAAGCCGCGTTCGCTAGTGAGTAAATCTCTGGTCATACCCATAGGATGCCCTGTGAGCAGAAACCAAGCTTTGCCCTTAAGCATTCCTTGAGCATCATGCATAAGCTGTCTGACTACACTAGGATTTTGCTTGTCTAGATCGTCAATGGCGATCGCCACTCCAGCAGGATATTTTATTAGTGCACGCTCTATTAGAGTTTCTAGACTGACAGCAGGGTATAAAGGCTTAGTGACTGGTAAATCTTTTTCTCCAGACTTAGCACCCAGTCCCAAACTGGCAGAAATTTCTGAAGTACGTTCTTTTAAGCTTATTTCTGTGGGAATGCCCATCTGGTAAAGCTGTCTTTGTGCCCATTCATCATCGGGCATGGCTTTGGCTAGGGCGATTAAGGCAGTGGTAGCAAGATCGAGATTTGCTGGTAGGGAAATATAAGCACTGAGCATTTTTGGTAGGTTGCGATGCAATGCGGATAGCACTTCTAGCAAGAATACAGTTTTACCAATACCGATACGCCCATAAATATAGATCCGTCGGCGATCGCGCCCTTGGAATAAATTGAATACTTTGCCTAGTTCGGCTTCTCGTCCCGTAAAAATCCGATCTAGGGTGTTGTTATCAACAGGGCTTTCCGTAAATGGGATTTGCCGCAGATCTAGCTGGTGGATACTATTAGCAGATTTCTTGAAAATATCATCAATGTTATTCATGCATATACCTCTACAGCTTGTCGTTCTAGGGCGCGTTGGGCAGCCTTGTAGATATTATCAACTTGTTGAGCTCGATCGGCTTTTTGAAGCTGAAGATAGTTATCACGAGCTTGAACTAATTCCACGCTTCCTTTATCAAGATATCCTTGAGATACCAATACACTGCCTAAGCCTTCACGACTTTGGGTGATGCCCAGCAGATCGTTGAGGTGAGCGTACAGGCGTAGGGCATCGCGATAGAACAGACGAGCATTATCCCAATCGGAGAGGACTTCGTAACCACGAGCGGTTTGATAAAGGGCATTAGCATGATCCAGTGGATCGTCTCCAGTTTTGAGTTGAGTCAGGCTGTTAAGTAGTAGTTGAAGTCCTTCTTGCCATTGTCCATCTCGAATCAATCGGCTACCTAAGATCGCCTGAGTAGTTGGTAATGCCTTCCAGATTTGCTTGAGATCGTAATGCTCTGGGCTAATTGCCTCTAGGGCGATTTCATAAGCCTGCATTGCTTGCTGGAGATCGTCAGCATTGTGAGAATACTCGTAGTGACGGGAGAGAGCTTTGCCTAACCGATATTGAGTATCTATGAAGTCTGGACTTCCGACAACAGCAAATATTAAAGCGGATTGAAGTAGTTCGATAGCACTAACCAAATCTTGAATATTATTTGTCAGAGCAGCCCGCTTCATTAATGCTTCGGCTAAGGCAGCCTGATTTGTTGCCCACTTTTCAGGAAACGCTTTTTGCGTGAATACATCAGCCGCTTGATTGAAGAAATGAATTGCCTTTTCTAGATTATCTGCTCGTTCACCTTGAATGCGATCGGAGTAAACATTACCCAAGTTGTATTGTGTCATCGCCCAATCTTCAGGCAAAGCCTCACGAGTATGGATCTGTGAAGCCAATTTAAGAGCAAATATCGCTTTTTCCAGATTATCTCCCCTGTCACCTCGAATACGATCTTTATAGGCAATACCCAAGTTGTTTTGAGTTCCTGCCCAATCTTTAGGAAAAGCCTCACGAGTATAGATCTGTAATGCTAATTCGTAAGCAGCGATCGCTCTTTCCAGATTATCTCCCCTGTCACCTCGAATACGATCTTTATAGGCATTACCCAAGTTATTTTGAGTTCCTGCCCAATCTTCAGGAAAAGCTTCACGAGTATAGATTTGTAAAGCTAACTCATAAGCAGCGATCGCTCTTTCCAGATTATCTCCCCTGTCACCTCGAATACGTTTACAGTAGGCAGTACCCAAGTTGTTTTGAGTTCCTGCCCAATCTTTAGGAAAAGCCTCACGAGTATAGATCTGTAATGCTAATTCGTAAGCAGCGATCGCTCTTTCCAGATTATCTTCCCTGTCACCTCGAATACGATCAATGTAGGCAATGCCCAAGTTATTTTGAGTTCCTGCCCAATCTTTAGAAAAAGCTTCACGAGTATAGATTTGCAATGCTAATTCGTAAGTAGCGATCGCTTTTTCCAGATTATCAGCCCGATCGCCTCGAATGTAATTCTTATAAGCAGCACCCAAATTGTTTTGTATCTTTGCCCAATCTTGAGGGAAGGCTCTACGGGTAAATACTTTTAGCACCAGTTGTAATGCCATGAGTCCCAATTCCATGTTTAGAGATCGATCTCCTAACGGAAACTGCTTAAGTGAAAGTCCAAAGTTACCAAACATGATGGCTATAACATATTGCTCTTTCTTATTTTTAGTAAGTTCACAAAATAGCAGTGGCAAATCTTTCAATAGTGACTCGTTTAGATCGGAAAGATGGGAGCAAAAAAATTGGTGAGTATCTTCATCCATAGCTTTTTTGAACGCTAAGATAAATTGCCTCGACTTTTCAGTCGGTTCTGGCTGTCCTCCAAATCCTTTACTTCCCATTTGCTTCAAGTAACTATTATTTCGATCCAAAAACTTTTGTCATTAATTCTATGGTAAACCTTTTTATTAACTTGATTTGAAAGGGATGTTTGATATATGCTGCGCGATCGCCTTTAAAACATAAAACATCTAATAAGAATCTCCAGATATTCAGGATCTAGTTGCTAATTTGATCTACGTGTTAGGTTTAAGGTCAAGTTTGAGGTATAGACTGAGTTTTGTCTGGTGTATATTGTAAAGAGCTTATTTAGCACCTAAAAATTAAAAAGCAAATTAACCATTACATTAACTAATGAAAAAGACTTTGTTCTTAAGCCCTCCGTCATTTGATGGCTTTGATGGTGGTGCTGGTGCCAGATATCAGGCAAAACGCGAGGTCACATCATATTGGTATCCTACTTGGTTGGCGCAGCCTGCAGCTTTGGTTCCAAATAGCAAGCTCGTAGACGCGGCTCCCCATCATCAAACGATCGAAGATGTACTTAAAATTGCTAAAGACTATGAATTGGTAGTCATGCACACCAGCACGCCCTCGCTCTTAAATGATGTTAAATGTGCTGAAGCTTTAAAATTACAAAATCCCAATGTTAAGGTAGGATTTATTGGTGCGCATGTAGCAGTGCTTCCGCAGCAGACGATGCAAGATCATTCCGTCTTAGATTTCGTCTGTCGTCATGAATTTGATTACACCTGCAAAGAATTGGCTGAAGATAAACCTTGGCACGAAATTAAAGGCTTAACTTACCGCGATCGCCAAGCCGATCCAGATCGACAAATCCAAAATACTCCCGATCGCGAACTAATTCATAATTGGGATAAGATGCCCAGTGTCGTTCCTACCTATGCCAAAGATTTAGATATTAATAAGTACTTTATCGGTTATCTCTTGCATCCCTACGTTTCTTTTTATACAGGACGGGGATGTCCCGCGCAGTGTACCTTTTGTCTGTGGCCCCAAACCATCGGCGGTCATATGTATCGCACAAAAAGCCCTGAAGTCGTCGGTCGGGATTTGGACGAGGCTAAGTCGATCTTCGGCGATCGCGTGCGGGAATACATGTTTGATGACGATACTTTTACAATTGATAAACAACGGGCGATCGCCATTAGCGCACACATGAAGCGATTAAATCTAACTTGGAGTTGTAATGCTCGTGCCAATTTGGACTACGATACCTTAAAAATATTGCGGGATAACGGTCTTAAACTTCTATTGGTCGGATTTGAATCGGGCAATCAAGATATTCTCAATCGGATTAAAAAAGGCGTAAAGCTGGAAACAGCCAGAGAATTTATGAAAAACTGTAAAAAGTTGGGTATCGCCGTCCATGGTACTTTTATGATTGGTTTACCTGTAGAAACTCCCGAAACTGTGGAAGAAACCATTCGTTTTGCTTGCGAACTCAGTCCGCACACCATTCAAGTTTCGATCGCCGCGCCCTATCCCGGTACCGAACTTTACGAACAAGCAAAAGCTAACAACTGGTTCGCCGATAATATTACGGATACTCTAGTCACTAGCTCTGGCACCCAGACTTCAACTTTACAATATCCCACTCTATCAAGCTCACAAATTGAAGATGCGGTCGAAAGGATGTATCGTCAGTTCTATTTCCGCCCCCAAGCAATTATTCCCATTGTCAAAGAGATGCTGGGCGATCGGCAGATGCTAATGCGGCGTTTGCGAGAAGGGAAAGAATTCTTTTCTTATCTAAATAGTCGCAAAAAAACTCAAGGCGCAGCCCACGATCGCAATCTTGTAAAAGCAATATAAGAATTTATAATTATGATAAATACTGAAAAAGACACCGTTCGTAATTACTTTAATTCTGTCGGATTCGATCGCTGGCGGCGGATTTACGGCAATGGCGAAGTTAGCAAAGTCCAAAAAGATATTCGCACGGGACATCAGCAGACTGTAGATAAAGTTATTGATTGGCTAAAAGCTGATGGGAATTTAACTAATTCTAAAATTTGTGATGCGGGCTGTGGGGTCGGTAGTTTAAGCTTTCCCTTGGCGATCGCGGGGGCTGAAGTCTATGGCAGCGATATCTCCGAAAAAATGGTAAGCGAAGCAAAAAGCCGCGCCACGGATTCTCATAATCCCAGTTTCAGTGTCAGCGATCTAGAATTCATCACAGGCGAATATGACATCGTAATTTGTTTGGATGTTTTGATTCACTATCCTTTGACAGAAGTGGAACCAATGATCGAGCATCTAGGATCTTTAGCAAAATCAAAATTAATTCTTAGCTTTGCGCCTTCAACTCCCTATTTAGACTGGCTGAAAAAAGTGGGCGAATTTTTCCCCGGTGCCAGTAAAGCTACCCGTGCCTATTTGCATTCCGAATCTGAGCTTAGAAATATGCTTGCCCGTGCTGATTTTTTGGTAACCCGCGAAGCCATGACTAGCACGAGTTTCTACTTTTCTAAACTTTTAGAAGCAACTAGACGTAAGTAATTAGATTAATGATTTCCATAATGGTGTTTATCGTCATGGGAGTTTCTGGATCGGGCAAAACTACAATCGGTAAAATGCTGGCAAAGTCGCTAAATTGGCAATTCACGGATGCTGATAACTTTCACCTCGCTGCAAATATAGAGCAAATATAGAAAAGATGAGCCTTGAAATTCCTTTAACCGATCGCGATCGCTTACCTTGGCTCCAATCTTTAAATCAACTTAGGCGATTTCCAAAAACAACTATACCAGTCATATTGGGCAAATCAATATATCCCAACTTGGCAACAAGGGATTCCTTGCAAGAAATTAACTGAAAAAATTAGTTAGAAAAATTGACAAAAAAAAGGGCGGACTTTACCCACCCTCAAAGTTTACTATTTATTTCAGATTCTTACATTATTGCTCTGGATTACTCTGCCTTAAACCCGTAACTAATACCGAATAATAATTGTCTGAGTATCGACTAAGTACGACTAAGTATGTGCCGCCATTAATAAGCTTAGGTTTGTGGTCAAAAAGTAAGCAGTAATAGCACCACCGCCACCACCGATCATAAAGCCAGAGGCAAATTGTGCCCAACCCTTTTCACCACCAATCCAATCGTCATTACGAGGTTGGCTGTAGGCGTAAAGTCCGAGACAGATAGTCAAGATCAACACCAATCCAACTGTTCCAAGTAGTCCTGCTAGTTCGGGGGCGATCGTCGTGGAATCTCTCAAAGGACCTAATACGGCAAAAGGACCGAATAGGAAAAATCCATGAGCCATACCAATCTCTAGTCCTCTAGTTAGAGGTTCCATCCCCTTACGATAGGCAGGTAGATTTTGAATTAAAAACTTACTGAAAGCAGAACTATTAATAGGGGTAAGAAGATTACCATCTTCTGGTCCTGATGCTGGTGCGGAAACAAAATCACGCATGATAAATCTCCAAATTATTTACAGAATTTTTTACGGAATGTCTACTGAATGTTTAGAAAGGAAACAACAATAAATCGGGCAATAAGTGGTTGAATCAAGGCTCCTGCGGTAACAACCATCCAAACGGTTGCTAATACAGGGGCTGAAGATAAAAAATTAGATAGGTCTTTCATAGATAATTTTCCTTAACGAGGGGATACACTGACTTCTTTTTCGGAGGCAACTAACGAACCATCGCCAAATTCTTTCAATGCTGCTAGGGGCCATGTAAAGCCACTGAGCATAAACCGCAAAGCTAAAGGAACATCAATTACGATTTCTTTTTGAGTTGCAGTAGCTGGATTTTTCCTTACAGCCCGAACATAATCGCGACCGACCCAACCAATCCAACCAGCAATGTACAAGAAGAGCAAACTAGGAATAATAAATTCGCCAGCATGATCGAACTGACCGTCGGTGATTAAATGAGGTAGTCCATCGATACCACATAACAGGCTGGAGTTAGCATACTTGGTGTAACGCTCTTGAGCAGCAGTAATCTTACCTTGTAGATACTTGGCAGGACCACTATTAGACTCAAAGTTAACAAGACGCGTTTGGAAACCATCGATTTCGTTATCGATCACATCCTTGAAGGCTTGGGAACTACTACAAGGAGTTAGAACATCAAAAGATAATTCGGCAGCATAGGCAGGTTGAACTGCGCTAAATCCGAACCATAGACTTAATACTAGAATGAGAGCAAACAATCTTTGCATAGATTTACCTTTGTTTATAGGCTAAAGATTTCAGGGTTTTAACCAGTAAATTGCTAAGGATCGACATAGAGTTTTTCCTTAAATATTGCAACTTCTGATTAAGTTAATTAAATGAATTGGAATAATCCAAGTTATTGAATATGGTGAAAGATCATATATCTGTTGATGCACGCTGGTAAAGCAAAGTACATAAGACGTAAATTAAGTTCACAGGTAGTTAATTAATTGATCCTCTTAGAGAGTTTTAAGCCTAATTCCTGAAACAAGCTATGATCGTATGCGTCCTAAAATTTTTAGCTTGAGAAATTTACTTGAGAAATTAAACTTACTGTTCTCCACAAACCGACAGACAAAAGCTCGCAGGGATTGGGTTCCCCGTCTTGGTTTTATATTTGTTTTTTGTCCGCTTGAAGCTGAAATATGTAATAAATCTAACTTAAGAATTAAAAAATTGATAGGAATAAGTAATGAGGAATAAATGATGCCCAAACAAACTCGTCTGCTTGCCGTAATTTTAGTAATTGTTTTGACTGCGGTTTTTTGGATTTACAAATCTCCGCCCCGACTGGGATTAGACCTGCGTGGAGGGGCTCAACTTACACTCCAAGCCTTAACTAACCCCAAGCAAGGCATAACTCAGATCACGCCTAGAATTATGGAAACTGCTAAGTTTGTGGTGGAGCAGCGTATAAATGGATTGGGAGTTTCGGAAGCTGCTGTCCAAATAAGTGGAGATGACCAATTAATAGTGCAACTACCCGGAATTAACGATCCTGCTCAAGCTGAGAGAGTTTTAGGTAATACCGCTCAGCTAGAGTTTCGTAAGCAAAAAATGGGATCTGAGGGCAGGTTAGGCGTTGAACGTCAGGTATTACTAGAAAAAGAATTAAAACAACGCCAGCTAGAAAGTCAATTAAATTTAAGCGGAAATTCCGAAGAACTTAATAAACTTAACGAACAGATTGATAAAAGTAAAGAAGATATTGCGAAGAGTCAAACTGCGATCGCCGAGCTATTCGACACGACAGGTTTAACAGGTGACTTACTCAAAGATGCTGTAGCTCAACCCTTAGATGCAGGTCAGACTAACTGGCAAGTGGCTTTAACTTTTAACGACAAAGGTGGAGAATTATTTGCCAAAATTACAGGAGAATTGGGCGGTACAGGGCGGAGTCTAGGCATATTTTTGGATGATAAGCTATTTAGCTCTCCCAGTGTTGGACCAGAATTTCAGGGCAAAGGGATTACGGGGGGGACGGCTGTAATTACAGGAAACTTTACGCTCGATCAAGCAACCGAGTTATCTTTACAACTGCGTGCAGGAGCGTTACCTGTACCGATCAAAATTGTCGAAAACCGAACTGTAGGAGCAACTCTAGGCGCAGATAGCGTGCAAAGCAGCATTATTGCTGGAGTAAGTGGCTTAATACTGGTCTTGATCTTTATGGTCGTCTATTATCGATTATTGGGTGTGGTAGCTGATATTGCCCTAATTGTCTATGCCATTATTACTTTTGCTTCCTTCAGTTTGCTGGGTGTAACTTTGACCTTACCAGGTATTGCTGGGTTTATTCTCAGTATTGGTATCGCTGTAGATGCTAACGTGCTGATCTTTGAACGCACGCGGGAAGAGCTATTGGCGGGTAAAACTTTGTACAAATCGGTTGAGTCGGGATTTAATCGAGCATGGTCGAGTATTTTAGATAGTAATGTGACAACTTTAATTAGTTGTGGAGCCTTGTTTTGGCTGGGATCGGGCTTAGTTAAGGGTTTTGCTGTTACGCTTGGAGTCGGGGTGGCGATTAGTATGTTTACGGCTCTTACCTGCAGCCATGCATTATTGTTAGCTTTTATTAGTTATCCTAATTTCCGTAAACCATCCCTGTATGGGGTTAAAACCTTTGGGAAGATTAGCAATTCCAGTTCGAGCATTAACTCTACAGGTGATAAATCTACGGGTACTATTTTATGAAGTTAAATGTAATTAAACATGGTCAAATTTATCTTGCCTCATCAGCTTTAGCAATTTTAGTGGGGCTGGGGGCAATGCTACTTTCTTGGCAAAGTTTGGGATCGCCTTTACGTCCTGCTATTGATTTTACGGGTGGTACACGTCTGAGTGTGGAACTGGTATGTGAAAGTAGCGGTAACTGTGGGCAGCCTATTGATGTTGGGGTTGTCCGGGGGGCGATCGCTGAGAAGGGTTATGGGAAGGCTACTATTCAAGCATTAGGGCAAGATGGGCGGGGTTTATCGTTACAAACTGGGGATTTAGAAGTTAATGAGCGATCGCAACTTCAGGCTAATTTAGAAGAAATTTTGAGTAAGTTCGGTAAGATTGACGTTGCTAAATCCCAAATCCAACGGGTAGGTCCAATTGTTGGTAATCAGTTATTAACTTCTGGACTATTGGCGTTGCTTTTATCCTTTGTGGGGATCGCTGTATATTTAGGTTTTCGGTTTCAGATTGATTATGCTTTTTTTGCGATCGTAGCCTTAATGCATGATGTCCTAATCACCTGTGGGGTGTTTGCGATTTTGGGCTTAACTATGGGGATAGAGGTCGATAGTTTGTTTGTTGTGGCTTTGTTAACCATAATTGGGTTTTCAGTAAATGATACAGTCGTGATCTACGACCGCATTCGGGAAAATATTAAGATCTTCGGCGAAAATTACAACATTAATGACTTAGTTAATATTTCTGTAAATCAGACTCTTGGACGTTCTATCAATACAACCTTAACTTCGATGTTGCCTTTAGTGGCGATCTTTTTATTCGGTGGTGCTACCCTTAAGTTTTTTGCCTTGGCTTTAATTATTGGATTCTCAGCAGGCGTATATTCTAGTATCTTCAATGCCAGTATTTTGTTAGCTTGGTGGCGCGATCGCAGTCATAATTCTTTGAAGAAATCTCTGACTTCGTAATTAAAATTTGGCTAGATCTCACTTAATAAAAATTATGAATCTAACAACTATCTCGAGCAATAATACCAAACTCGAATATATCGAGGAAATCATGGTACGGATGGCTGAGTATGAAGAAAAGTCAATTAAAGAATTTAGATCCGATCTAGTCGAGGTCAAAGAATCCTCTAAAAACTCCGATCAAAAACTCGATCGCATAGCCGAAGAAACAGCCGAATCTTCTAAACGACTGGATTTAAAACTCGATCAAGTTGCAGAAATTATTCAAAATAATGCAATTGAAAGTCGAGAAGAATCAAGACTATTTAATGAAAAGCTCGATCGCTTAGAGATAATCATGGCAAATAATGTGATTGAAAGTCGAGAAGAATCTAGATTACTTAACGAGAAACTCGATCGCCTGTCAGAGCAAGTATTTATCGTGAATGAAACCTCAAAGCGACAAGAACACAACATCGACCGTTTAGTTGGCATTGTCGAAACTTTAGTGAAAGTGGAATCTAACAAAGCGGAACCAGTGGTAAAAAATGCTTGACGATCGCGATCCTAATTTACTAACCGATCTTAATTTGCTAGCCACAGATGAGCCAGATGAACTTATAGATATCAAAGTGCAAAGACTACTTCTAGTTCAGATCAGAATGCGTTGGGCTTTGGTAATATTTTTATGGTTGACAGTGGGAATTGCCTCTATAT